>Ga0268266_10001636_pt1 | contig 26002 bp, 17 predicted proteins | sample KBSS13metaG_FD_190356 | JGI IMG/M metagenome (GOLD analysis project Ga0268266, IMG submission 190356) | Switchgrass rhizosphere microbial communities from Kellogg Biological Station, Michigan, USA - KBS S1-3 metaG (SPAdes) (version 2) | ecosystem: Host-associated > Plants > Roots > Rhizosphere... | reverse complement strand
CGCTCAGCCCGCCCACCGCGCCGAATTATTGGCCAAATGGCGCCATTACCATGCTCCATGGCGGACCCGGCAGCGGGATGAACCAAACGGCGCCGAATGTCAGCGTTTCGCCAGGCACGGCCTGCACGGTCGAACACGCCAGCGTCTACTACGGCGGCGTCGCCGGGCACGACACGCAGCCGGGTCCGTATCGGATTCGCATCGACGGCGTCGACCAGATCGTGAACGTCGCCGATGGTGGCGACGGCAACACGCTCCCTTACGGTTGGTTGACTCGCGTGCCGAATCGGCAGTATTGGGGCCTCTCGCTCGGCCAGATGCCCGGTGGGACCGCCCGCTACGCAATCAGCCACTTCTTGGCGCTCGCGCCCTCGATCGGCGACGCCAACGGGCGGAGGATGTGCCAGTACTTCATGCGACAGCGCGGCGCGTAGTTCTTCTGAGAGTCGCGAACACACTGGACGCGCATTTTGCGGTTATCGAAGAGTTGAGGCCACAAAAGGTATTGGCGATGGCAAGTTAGACAACCGATTTTTGTGAGCGTCGTTTGACCCTGGCCAACTTTCAGCAGATCGAAATAAGAACCGCGTCCCCGCTCTGCGATGCTTGCATGTAGGCCGCCTTCAACGATTCGAACAAAGAGAACTCAATGTCGTAGCCACCCACATTTTCTTCTTCGTACCACGTCTGCAACTGGGCATGTGAAAGATTGGTCAAAACCGCGGCAATCCGTTGGACCAATTCTGGAGACATGAAACCAACATAAAGTTCCTCGCCCTCGCAAAACTCCTCGAACGTAACGGCGTGCCCCGGGTGCAGAAAGTCTCCGGTGATCACCCGACATAGCGGATCACCTTTGCTTTTGAACACGTCGTAAAAGTCATGCCAGGCCTTGTCGATGAAATATGAGTCTCCCTTTAAATCCGGCTCTCCACCCTGTACGCACTCGTCGAAGGTCTCGCGCGAGATCACCGTCAGTGACGCTCGAATGCCCATGGAGGATCGTCTCTTGAGACCTATTGAACGCAGCGTGATGGCCGTGGGCAGTCGCCCGCTTTACATTCTACGAGACTCGCACTTGCTCGTACAAAAGTTCTAAAATGCCGGCGATCACCGAGGCCTGTTCGGTTTCGAGCAGCAGGCTGAGTTTGTCGTGCAGATCGCGTTTGCGGTTAATGGCTTCCGCGGCGTGGATGGCGCCTTCGGCGGTGAGCGCCCCGCCGGTTCCCACTCGGCTGTACAACTCGTCGAAATCAGCGTCGACCCAATTGGCGAACAGCTTGGGCTGCGCCTGAATGCACTCCTTAACGACCGGATTTGTTTCGCGATCGAATTGGCGCCGCGCGAGCGTGGTGGGACTTTGAAACAATTCGTCGGTCGACACCTCCAGACCAACGGCCAACAGATGCAACGTATGCGCGTGCGGCTTGCTTTTGGCGCCGCTGAGAATCCCCTTGACTGTTCGTTCGTCGAGTCCGGTCCGGCGCGCAACGCCATCGACCGTTAAATCGAGGCGGGCCATGATGCGACGCAGATTTTGTCCTAGGAGCGACATTCGAATGGACACAAATGTGCAGAATCAGTCGGAATGATTTACGCGCCTTTTGTGTTGACGGCATGACATGTACGTATGTATAGTACAGGCCGTGCGTGGAGTCCAGCAAAATCCGCGACGCAAAGACGTCAGAATCCCTAATTGATCTGGCGTGGAAGGGGACCATTCAACGACACTCTGCCGCTGCCGTGGCGCGTGGGGAAGTCCCTGACAAGACCAGACGTTAGCCGCGCTCCGATGCGACGCACTTCGAATAAGTTGGGCGGACCATGACAAGAAACGAAGCTCCGCAGGACGTTTTCCGGATCTGGATCGCTGACGTTTCGCACTGGCAACCGGGATCCTGGCGAGACCTCCCGGAGGACGCCGTGGTTGTCGAACTCGCCGCGCCAGGCTGCTTTAGCTGCGGCGAGGCAATGGCTTACATCGAGGGACATAATCGCGCGGCGCTCGAACGGCGAGACCATCGCTGGGCCGTGGCCGTGCCGGTCGTTATCCAGTACCAAGGAGATCCGCGGCCGGGCGAACAGATTGCTCCTCGCCGTTTGGCTGCCGCAAGCTGGCGACGCCAGGCCTGAAACTTCACGGTCAGCGACGGCTCGCTCCACTCGAGCCCCGACTCACTTCTTTTTGACGTTCCCCTTCCAGGGATCCTGCCAGTCTCCCCAACGTTCGAGATACAGGGCATACGCGGGCGTCTCTTTGGCGCGCGCCGAAAGCCAGGTTTTGGTTTCGGCGATCAGCCCTTGCTCTTCGTCGAGCGTCAGCCGGCCCAGCAACACGCGCGTCCTCAAGAATACGAAGTAGGTGTCGAGCACGTCGCAGCGGCAATAATCGTGGATTTCACTGATTTTACCGGCTTCGTACAGATCCTGGACCATGTCGCCCTGCACGTCCATCTTGCCGGGCTTGCCGAGCAAGTTGGCCGCCAGGTTCAGTCCGCCGTTGAAGCGCGATGAGCCGAAATTGGTCAGCAGTTCCTGCAAATCGAAATGGGCCTCGGTATTGAAACGATTGCGGGCTTGCTCGAAGCTTTTCGCGTTGACGTTGAACCAGCCTGGCAGGCTGATTCCGTAGCGAAACGCCGCAAGTTCCAGCAGCGGAATATCGAAGCCACGGCCGTTGAAACTGACAATTGTTGGCCGGCCATATTTTTCCCAGCCACGCCAAAAGTGCTCGGTCATGACGTGTGGGCGGGCCTCGGCCTCGTCTAACACCGTCAGATCTACCAGGCGGTAATCGGCCTCAACCTTGGCCACGGCGATCGAGAGGGGCAACTGATAGGTGTAGGGAATGAAGTCGCTATCATTCTTCGCCATCAATTGCTTGCGATATTTGGCGATCGCTTCGGTAGGGCTCAGCTTTTCGCCCGGAAAGACCAGCTTCGAGACCAGTGCGCCATCGGCGACGCTCTCGATATCGAAGACCAAATAACGAACCGTGGCCATGTCACTCCCTTTCCCATAGCGCCGCGGCCGACCGCGGGGGTCGCCGCCTTTCGCAATCGCAAAGCACGTAATTCCTAGCCAGAAGCTACCAAATCCAAGTGATTGGACCAGTGGCCCCGTTAGAGCGGGCGCCGCTGAACTGCAGGTCCATTTGTTCTCCCCAACGGCGACACACCTTCCCCCGGCGGCGGGGCAAAAGGCGCCGCTTTTAACGAGCATTTGGGCCGGTTTCGCTCGGCCTGTCCGCCTGCGGCGACTTTGACGGCGCGGTTTAAGAAATCTGCGCGCCTCACGTCAACATAGGTCTGCCAGCCTGCCGAGAACACCAGTATGGACCTGGAGGAGTTCGAGCACGCCAAGTCGGGCGTCGCTCGTCTCGCCAGCCAACCGCCCAGCAAGTGACCGCCGCAGCTCAACGGACCTCGATCAACGCAAGTTCGTGACCCTGTGAACGGACGGGATACCCAGGGGGACCGTCCGACAATTCGGTCGCAAGCGTGAGCAAGGAAGCTCGCACGTGCATAAACTTTCGATTCTCATCGCCGCGCACGACGAAGCGCAGCTCGAAACCAGCCTGATCTCGATCCTGCAAAATCGTCCGCGGGATTGCGAGATAGTTGTCGTCCACGACGGCGGCTATCAGGATCCCTACGATCTGGCCGAAGAGGTCCGCTTTCTGCCGACGCCTGCGCTGCAAGACGCCGCAGCGCGGTTGAACGTCGGCGTGGCCGAATGTCGCGCACCGGTGATCCACGTCCTGGGCTGTGGCGCCGAAGTCACCGATGGCTGGACGAACGCGGCAGTGGCCCATTTCAAAGACGCCTCGGTCGCCTCGGTCGCGCCGCTCGTGGTGTCGAGCGACGGTGCACACGTTGCAGCCGCCGGATTGGAATATCGATGCGGTGGGCGACGAGTGGCCAGCAAGGCCGGAGCGCCTGTCACGGAACTCGCGGAAGATCCCCAGTCAACGCTCGGCCCCACGCTGGCCGGCGCGTTCTATCGTCGCAGCGCGCTGGCGGCCTGGAGCCAACCGTTCAGCTCGGTTGTGGGTGATCGACTGACTGATGTCGATTTGGCGCTGCGGTTAGCCCGCCGTGGACACAGGGCGATGTTTGAGCCAGCCTCGCGGATTGTCGCCCCGCAGCCCATGGCAGCCGGCAACGCACTCTCCGAAGGTTGGCTTGCCGAACGGCTCTTCTGGCGTCACGCCGACGCCATGGGAGTATGGAAGTCGTGCGCAGCGCATCTTGGCCTGGTCATGGGCGAAGCCCTGGGAACGATCGTCAAGCCGTGGCAAGCGCCGCGGTTCGTCGGTCGATTGACTGGCTCGATCGAACGTGTCTTTTGCGGCCGGCGAATCAAGGCAGACTGCCAGGCCGCAGCCGATGACGATTCGGCCGAAGAACCAATCTGCTTGCCGCTGAACACGATGGTACGACGAGAGCAGGCCCGCCGCGCAGCATAATTGAAGAACCGACTTCCCACTCCTGGCGCGGGGGATTGGGGTTAGGGCCGCAGCAGCCCACGACGTCACGCCGCGATCTCACACTGCTGGACGAGCCAGCAGTGGCATACCGCGATTGCCCGCGATTGCGTCACTACACCGGCTGCGCGCGAGGCTTGAACTCTTCGATCGGGGTCGATTCGCTTTCCGTGAAATCGTGCCCTTCGCGTTTATTTGCGAAGAACAGCTCACAAACCGCGTCAAACAGTTCGAGCTGCGTGGAATCTTTGAATTGCGCGTGCAGCGTTTCGCTGACTTCGTGCATGATCGCCGCCCCTTCGGGCCAGCGGACATTCATCATCGCGCCGACGTCTCCCAACAGTTGGTAAACGCGGGCTCTCGTCAAACCCATGCGACGGGCGACCTGGCGGACGCTCGCGCCCGAGCCATCTAAACGCAGGCGAGTTGCAGCCAGATGAGCAATTTGCTCGCCGGCGTCGATGCTCAACTGCGCCATCAGTGGGTCGACAAATGACGCGCGAATCGCCTGCGGATCAATCGCCGCCGATTGACGCAGCACTGCCGTGGTCCAAACGTCCAGCTGAGCGACAAAGCCAGGTAGAATTCGCACAGCCAAATGAGGTTGCGGGTGGATCCGCGCCAACAAGGCGTGCAATCCGCCGAAGACTTCCAGCACGGCGCGAACGCGTTTTTCGCCGTGCGTCTTCAAGGCGCGAATTTCAGCCAAGGTCAGTTCGGTGTAGGCGTCGAGCGGAGTGTTCCAGATCACGCGCGGCAGGCTCTGCAGCGACGGAGAGAAACGACCGAGCGTCTCTTTGCCTAGACCGTGATCACGGATTGTTTGTTGCCACTGCACCCACAGCGCCTCGGAAACGATCGACGTATCGACATGCCCGCCGTCCGCGGCGATCGCGTCTTCTGCTTCGCCGACGGTCTCGGCTTCAACGTGGATTGCGCCTGGGGGCTCAGGAAGCGCTGCGCGCTCCAGTAGCTCGACCAGCGAATTGATCTTTTTCTGTCCGATGCCAGGAGTGGCGTAGAGTTGCTCGAACGGCGTATTGAGCAAATCGCGCAGCGATCGACCCATCAGGGCAATCGGGGCGGAGCGGTCTGTGGGAAGGGCCCAATATCCAAGCGGCTTGTCCAAGCGGTCCTCGCACTCTGGCGACAGCAGCTTGTGACGGACCTCTTCGAAGATCGAGACCAAGCGAAACTCTACCACGACAGATGAACGATTCATCTTCATCGTCGATGTCTCCTACATGCCGCTGCGCCGGTGACCCTGCTGGGTCCGCCTATTCCCTACGCGACGAACACTTACGTGGAACCTTGTTCAAACTCGTACACGTCATTTCTTCGAAGGCACTGTCTCGTAACGACACTGTTTGCTACCAGCGCCGTCTGGATCCAGAACTCTCGAAATTCCAACACCAGAAATCACTGCGGCTTTCTCTGTTGCCGGCCCCTCAGTCTTGGGCGCCGAACAACAGGGTGGTATCCCCCAGATGAAGTAAGCAGCAGTATTCCTGGAAATTATTCAAATCCGCAGGCGACACGCCACCCCACTTTCCGGCCATGCGTCGTCGTCTGCTTAATTATTTGGCATACGCCGGGTGCACTCGATTTCAATCCTTGAGTCGGATTCGACCCATCGCACACGACCGTATCCTTTATTCTGCAATAAGTTACAGGCGGCAGTCGTAAGTTCGTTAGCGCTCTAAATCGCTTGCCCACGAACCTTGCAACCCAGTCGAGATCTTTTAATGCAATGTTCGTGCCAGAGCACGGAGAATTGGCACGCCTTCTAACCCGCAGCGATGTTTCATCGCGGCGAGACAAAGACCTCGACGCAGGTCCTACGCCCCAAGTGGTGAAAAGGTTCGCTGAGCTGGAGGAAGAATACAGCGATACCCTGGCGGTCAATCACTGCGCACACGGACCTAGCTGAGCTCTCGGCCGTAGCGAAGCCTCCATGTGAAGCTGCTGCTGACCGAGTTAGAAATCGATCTCGGCGTTGTCGACGCCGATCGTCGTCTCAGGAAAAATCGCCTGTGCGATCTCCAGCCCAACGGGGTCGACCTCGTTGATGATCGGGTTCAGATGCACCAACAGCAACCGGCCGACGTCCGCTGCTGCGGCCACCTGCGCAACTGGGGTGACGTTGCTATGCCCCGTCTTGTTGGCGAACTCTGCCAGATCATCTGAAAAGTAGCATTCGTGGACCAGGAGATCGACTCCGCGAATGTGGCGAACGTAGTCCGCGTCGGTCCGGGCCGTGGTGTCAGTCACGTAGGCCATCGATCGGCCGGGCCAATCCAGCCGAAAGCCCAGCGAACCGCCCGGATGCTCGAGCGGAAAGTACGTCAAGCGCCCGCCGCCGGCCAGCTCGACAGGACCATTGAGCGCATGAAAATCGCATGGCGGCGCTACCGGAAACAGCAGTTCATGCAGCAGGTGCTGGCGAATGGCGTCGAGCTTGGGACCATCGCCGTAGACATTCGCCCTGGCGACCGGCGAAGCAAACAGCACGTCGAACAGAAACGTGATCCCGATCGAGTGATCGAGATGGACGTGCGACAGGAAGATGTCGAGATTCGATGTCGTCAGGTGATCGCGAACCCGAAACATACCGGTGCCGGCGTCGAGCACGACGCCAACCTCCGGCAGCATCAGGCACGCAGTCTGCCGAATGTTGTTCGGATGATAGCCAGTCGATCCCAGCAAGAGCAACTTCATATCGGCCGCCACCCTTGGCACGCTGCGAAACACCCAACCGAAATGGTCGCTGGAGTTTAGCGGCGCGGACCGGTATTGTGCCATAGCCGCGCCAATAATTGTTGCGTCGCGTCAAACAAACTCCACTCGACCAAACACGTCCTCTGGCTCGTAAATCGCCCACAGCAGCTTGAGCGATCGAAGGATGTCTCCGACCGAGCGGGCTTCAGTATGGCAATAGACGATTCCCGCATGGGGCAGGCCCCTGGAGTGCAGAACGAGGAAATCGTCATCGTGCGTAAATAGAACGCGGCCTTCCCGATGGCAGAAGGCAAGATGCTCTTCGTCGCTGGCCGTCAGAAGGTCGGCTTCGGCAGCCGTCGTGGCATCAATTCCCAAACGGCGAAGTCCGTGCGCTACAGCCGAGCGAACGTTTTCATCCGTGTGAAAGCGAATCGTCTCCGGCATGCCCTCGCCGAGCCTTTTCTAAAATTGTGGGTTGGCTGCCGCGAAGTGTGTCAGCGAATGCGCGGCCTTCCTTGATCTGCTGTTCGATCTCCGCGCGATGGCTGTAGTAGTAAGCAAGCGCCGAATGCACATCGGCCAACGTCAACTCTGGCCACTCATTGATGATCTCATCCGGGCTCAAACCCAGCCGCTCATACCAAATTGCAATGTCCTGCACTTTGATTCGGCTGCCATCGATTCGTGGCTTTCCTGCGCAAACACCGGGAGTGCAGACAATCGGCCGAGGAGTAGGCGAGGCAGTGGTCGAATTGTGAGCCTGGGTGTCCATACAGCTATTTTAGCTGCCAATCTAGGGACGGGCGAGACTCCGACGCGCGGATTCGTACATCCTGCAAACCCCAGAGTTACGGCTGCTTCGGCTGAATGCCGGGGATTAGTCGATCCAGGCGATCCAACTGACGGCCCAGCTCGTTTTTCAGCCCGCCATCGAGCAGCTTTTTGGCGACGTCGGCAAACGCCTGATCGATCGCGCGCTGGTCGATCTTTGGCTTGTGCAACGTGCCACCGATCGGCAGGCGGATCACCATGCCCTTGAGCGCTTCGCTGAGCGGTCCATTCCCGTTGCGGAGCCACTTGGGCGGAATCGGCAATTCGGCCGTGACCTGCAACGTCTCGTCCAGCCCGACCGAACCCGAGGTGCGGAGCGTGAACTCTGGAAAATGGAGCTCCAGGTTTTGATGATAGATGCGCTCGTTGTACATACGGAAGTCGATGTTCGCTTCTTTGGACATCTTGGCTTGCGCTCCGCGGCCCAGCAGAATCTGCAATTCGCGCACCAGCGGGTTGGGACCGATCTCGACGCTATGGATCGTCACGCGGCCGGCGACGTCGGACTTCTTCGGATTATCGAGCGGGATTTGCGAGCCACTCAGCGCCACAGAAAACTTACCAGTCGTCTCCGTCGCGTCGGCAAACACCGGCGCCATGTACATCAACCATTGATGGCACATGGCCTCGGTCACTTCGGATTCCTGAATCAGGGGGCCATTGGGGAGGTACAACGTTGCGGGGCCGGGCGATAACGTGGCCCGCGCCGCCAAATTCATCCGGCCACCGCTGACACTGATCGTGGTTGGTTGCAAATCGAACACGCCACCGGCCAAAGTCGTGTTCAACTTCGCGTTGCCGACGACAAACCCAAACACACTGGCAGACTGCCAGCCGGCTTCGGCCTTGCCGGTGAGATCCTTCAGAAAGTCGAACGACATCGGCTGCGGCGCTGGAGCCGCGCCGGCCGCTGCGGCCTGGGCAACTGGCTTCGGTCGCGTGTCGGCCTGCGCCAGTGCGCCAATCGGACCACTCAGCGAGAACGAATGCGTCTCGCGACCGGTGACGTGAACATCATCACCCAGGTATGGCTTCAATAGAACCGAGATCTTTTCCAGGTCGTAGGCCGTTTGGCCGCTGAGTTGCAATTGGCGATCCTTGCTCCAGCGTTCCACGCGTCCGGTGGCGGCAAGTTGCACCGCTTCGGACGCGACCTCGCACTTGGCGAGCTGAACCGTGTCACTGGGCTCGTCATATTTGCCGCTGGCGACCACGCGGACCTGCCGTTCGCGCCACGGTTGTCCCGTGCGCGGGATCGCTTCCAGGTTGTCGATCGTCATGTCCAGATCAAGCGCCGGCGCGCTATTGGCCAGGTTACCGCTGAGCTTGGCCGTCACCTGGCCAGCCATGCGAACACTGGCTTCTTCGCGCGGGTTATGGGTCCAACGTTGCAGCGTTCCCAAATTGCATTGCAACGTTGCCGCGTTGAGGCGTTGCTGCGCGTTCGACTTGCCGGAGAGATCCAACGAGGCGTTCGTAATTCGCGCCGAGACGTCGTCAGCCGTCAGTGTCACGTCGCCGACGTCGAAGCGGCTTTCCGGCGTATTCAGCTTGCCAGTGGCCGTGACACGCAGGCGGGGTTCGTCCAAGAAGAGGCCAGGGCCCCAAACGTGCAAGGACTGAAAATCGGCCTGGCACTTGGTGAGCTCGCACGTAGTGGCCGAGTAATTCACGGTCGAGACCATGTTCATTTGACCGCGCACGTCGAGGTCCTTTGGCAAGATTGCCCAGGGTTCGATTCGCCCAGTCCAACGCAACAGCTCTCCTTGCAAGCGGGCTTCGATTGGCCAGACCGTCTTATCGTTGATCTCCGAAATCGGCGACGCGAGCGACGCGAAGAAGACGTCTTCCGCGGACGTGATTTGCAATTTGGCCACGTCTACGCGCGCGATCTTGGCTCCGTCGAACTTGCCGTTGGCCTCGGCGTTCACGACCAGTTTGGCGTCACTCCAGGCTGGCTTGCCAGGGCGCGCCAACATTAGGTTGGTTGCTTGCAGTTCGGCGGCCGTCGCAAAGGTGTCGTCGGCGTTGCGCTTCCACTGGATAAAGCTCGTGCCTTCGCCGGCCAACTTCAACTCGCCGAGATCGACGAACTTGCCCAGCTCGTCCGCCAGCCGCGCCAGCTCGAAGTTGGCCGTGAGATTGAACGCCTCGGGCGTGCCGGTCCCGGCGAATTTCAGAAAATCAGATTCGCCTTGCAGGCGTTCAATGATCGGCCCCTGCGGCGTGTTGTGCCCGGAGAAGGAGACGGCGAGCGGATGCTCCCAAGTGATTTGGCGCCCAGCTTCCGACGCGACCAGTCGCGTGGTGTCCACTTCGCCGGAACACGCCCACTGGCCGTTTTGCGCGCCACTCTTCAGGTCGAGATGGATCGTGCCTTCGTCGATTTGCATCCCCTCGCGGATCCGCAAAGAACCTGGCAGTAGACGAGCCAATTTTGCCACGTCGACCGTTCCTCGCACTTCACCCTGCGAGTGCGGCAGCGCCGTCCAGAGCGACGCAAACCACGCCGAGTTCAATTGATCAAGATCCGTAATCGCTCCCACGCAGGACAATTGTCCGACATCGGTTTGCAGCTCGCACTGGCGAAGTTCCAACCGAGCGCCCTGGAGCACGACATTGCAAGGCACGACAATCTGCTCGAGGCGCAGCCGGTCATCTCCCAGCCAAGGCCCAGTCATGGCAAGTTTCGTTGCGGTCGCCTGACCGTTCAGCGAGCCGCTCTGCCCACCGGAGGCGTCACGTCCCCACTCGCCGGTGTATTGAATGTCAGCCAGGCCTGAGATCTCGCCGCCGCCGGCAAATCTTCGCAATAGTGGTTCCAACAGCTCCAGCGGCAACACTTGCGCGGAGACGTTCACTTTGCCGCTACTGGTCAACCAGGGCGCAGCCGCGTCTGTGGGATTCTTCGCCAACTGCGGATCGCCCGGTTGCACCTTCAATTGCACAGAAAAGTGCCCGGCCGGATCGGCTGGCGTGACACGGCCCGCGGCCACGATCGCGAGTTCCTTCTCCGTGTCGGCCGGAAGCGAGATATCGCAATCCAGTTCGTCGATCTGCCATGTGCGTCCACCTACTTTGTCGGCGATGCGAACGACTCCTTGGATGACCTTCAGGCCAACGCCGACCGATTCCTTTTTGACGACTGCCTTTGGCTTCGGCTGCAACAAGGGCGCGAGCGCTTCCTCGACGTTGCTGGTCTTGTCCTGAAAGGTGAGTTCGACCTCTGGCTTCACGATCTGAAACGAGCCGAGGTCCGACATGTGCGTCAGCAGGCTAAACAAGGTTCGGCCGCTAGTGACCTCTTCGATCCTGGCGACCGTGTTGTGCTCGGTGTCACGAAGCTCGATATCACGGAACTCGATCGGCTGCAGCCAATTGAGCGTGGCGCTCCCGACGGTCAGGTCACCATTGACTTCCTTCGCGCAAAGCGCAACGACGCTTCCGAGTAGTGGAGTCTTGGCAACGATAATCGGCGCAAAGAAGACCAATGCCGGCAATCCCAGCACAACGGCCATTAGCAACCAGACCCCTTTGCGACGTCGCGGCCTCGTCCTGCGCACGGGCGAGTCCTCGTCGTAACGCTGTGCCTGGCGACGTCTGCCTGCGCGAGTGGATGTGCTGGCCATCAGAAATCCTTCTCTATCTCGTCGAAGTGGACGGACCGGTCACCGCCGGCCGTGGCAGCGACGTCGTCGAAAGCAATGAAAACCGGCCGCACGAATCGGGCGGGACATCCGCGCGGTTGGGCATTTTAGGCGCAAAACCGGGCCCCGGCCTAGAGAGAATCTGCCCTGAGTGGTAGAGTCGATAGCATCGTGTGAAGTGTGGCCGATGCCCCAAATACCGGCCAGATTTGTACGCTCCACTAGCGAGCCGCCCTCAAACGGCGCGATCCGGGCCGTGGACCGTGCTATCATGCCATGCCCGCCTGAACTTTCTACGTGACCCACCCAACGTAGCCGGAGCCCAAGAATGTCTGTTGTGTCGAAGGGAACCGAATACCCCAAGATGTTTCGCGTGCGCCAGAAGTTCGAGGCGCCGAAGGTGGCCGACGTTGCGGCCGCCGTTCACGCGGAGCTGGCGAAGCTGCAACTCGGCAAGAAGGTGCGGCCCGGCCAAAGCGTGGCGATCACCGCCGGCAGCCGCGGCATCGCCAACATCAGCACGATCATCAAGGCCTGCGTCGACCACTTCCAGGGGCTCGGCGCTAAGCCGTTCATTGTGCCAGCGATGGGGAGCCACGGTGGTGGCACGGCCGAGGCGCAGCGGGAAATTCTCGCTGGTTACGGCATCACCGAAGAATTCTGCGGCTGCCCGATTTACTCCAGCATGGAGACCGTGATCGTCTGCCAGACCGACGAAGGCTTTCCGGTCCATTTTGATAAACACGCTTTTGGGGCTGACCACGTGCTGGTTGTGGGACGTGTCAAACCGCATACCGATTTCGTCGGCGAAATCGAAAGCGGGCTGATGAAGATGATGTTGATCGGCCTCGGCAAGCACGAAGGCGCCAAGGTCTATCATCGCGCGATTCAAAACTACAGCTTCGGCCAGATCCTGCGCAGCGTCGGCTCGCGCGTGCTGGAGCATTGCCGAATTGTCGCCGGTCTGGCGATTATCGAAAACGCCTACGACGAAACGGCCAAGATCGCCGGCGTCGGCTCGCACGAGTTCGAGGCCCGCGAAAAAGAACTGCTGGTGCTGGCCCGCCAGTGGCTGGCGCGGCTGCCATTCCGCGTGTCCGACATCTTGTTCATCGACGAGATCGGCAAGAACATCAGCGGCGCTGGCATGGACACCAACGTCGTCGGGCGCAAGTTCCAGATGCACGCCCCGGCGCCGGATGAGTATCCAAAGGTCAAACGGATCATTGTCCGCGGGCTAACGCCAGAAACGCATGGCAACGCGTCCGGGATCGGCATGGCCGAGTTCTGCACCGGCCGCGCGATTCGCGAAACCGACTGGCACATCACCCGGATCAATTGCCTGACCAGCGGTCACGTAGGCGCGGCGATGCTGCCCATCGACTTCGAGACCGATCGTGACATCCTCGACGCGGCGCTACCAACGATCGGCCTGACGGATCCACCAGACGCCAAGATCCTCTGGATCCGCAACACGCTCGACGTCGCCGAGGTCGAATGCTCGCAAGCGTACTGGGACGAAGCCCAAACTCGCGACGACCTGGAAATCCTCACCGATCTCCGCGAACTGCCCTTTGACGAATCCGGCAACCTGCCAGCCAGTGTGCATGAACTAGGCAGCGCGGTAAACGAATAAAGTGGCGCTGGTGAGAGCGAGCGATGCGCAACCCTTCTCCCCTCGGGAGAAGGTGGCGTGCGGAAGCACGCCGGATGAGGGCGGTTCGCCTGCGGCGAACAGAGAGTAGAGCGTTGAGAGTAGACAGTGGAAGGAAATCGTTTTTCTTATCTACTCGCAACTTTCTACCCTCGACTCACTAGTCGGCCCTCACTCCAAGTCTCTCCCACCGGGAGAGGGAGTCGCGATGACATCCGCTAAGCGATCAAGCTGCGATCGAGCTATCGCGACAGGCCGATGAAGAAGCTGAACAGCTGTTGACGGTCGCCCGGGGCCTGGTGGACAGGGACGGCAAAGTCCAGCGCGATCGGGGCCGGTCCCATGGCCGGCACGTTGATTCGCAAGCCCACACCCGGCGCCACGCGGAAGTCTTGCCCGGTGAGCGTGATGTTCTGCTCGACGGTGCCGAAGTCCGTGAAGACCACGGCTCGCAACATGTCGTCGGCCGTGATCGGGAACATGTACTCGACGGAGTTGATCCACTCGAAACGACCACCGACCTGCACGCCGTTGATCGTGGGCGAGGCGCCGCGGAAGTAGAAACCACGCAAGGTCGAGTAACCACCGGCAAAGTAGTTTTCGTAAATTGGCGTGTTCACACCGCTGAAGCCGAGCTGCGTGCTCAGCATCAACGTGTGCCGGCCCGACGTGTCTGGTCGCTCACGCAGCAAAAAGAACTGCGACGCGTCCAGCGTGATCCGCGGGAACGTAAAGCTGCCGAACGCCTGTTCCGCGGCCACCGACACGCGATGCCCCTGCGTCGGCAGGAAGGCGTTATTGCGCGTGTCGTGAATCATTTGCACCATGCCGGACATAAACGTGTTGTTGCCAACCACTGAGGTCAATTGCGGCGGCGCTCCGGCCACAGGATTCGAGATATTCACGTTTTCGCCGCGGAAGGAGCCGACGATCGTCAAGTTCGGATCGAACAGGAATTGGTAACCGAGCGCGACACGGCCGCCGGTTCGTTGTTCTGTCCAGTCCTGATAGAGACGAGTGAAGAAAGAACCGCTGACGCCAAAGCTGATCGGTGTGTTGGCCAGATACGGATTGTGGAAGTTGATCGCATACCGGCTGAACTGCGTGCCCGGCGCGGCCTCGATGCGGAACTGCTGACCGGCGCCACGGAACGCCGTGGCGTTGCGGATGTCTTCCCAACTGCGCGGCAAACGCGTCAGGTTGAAGTTCTGCTCGTCGATCACGGCGTTACCGACCAACCCCGAGTTGGAGTTCACGCCCACGCCCAACATCAAGCGGCCGGTCTGGGTTTCGTAAGTCGTAACACCGACCGGAATATCGAGAACCGGCTCGGTATCGGGATTATTGAAGAGCGGATCCGGATTATCGGGATTAAAAACCGGACCAGCAGACGGAGGCGCGGCGCCATTGCCTCCAAACAGGTTTTCCGGGCCTGCGTAACCGGTCACCGGTTGGCTGACCGGTCGCGCGGCGGCGGCGCCATACGTTGCCGGTGGCGTCGCGCCATATTGCGCTGGCGGCGCCGCTCCATATTGGGCGGGCGCGGCGCCATATTGAACCGGTGGCGCTGCGCCATACTGAGCCGGAGGCGCTGCGCCGTACTGCGGCTGCGCAGGCTGAGCGACATTCTGAGCATACGGCGCGCCGGTCGGAACGGTCGACGCGCGGTAGCCGGGCGCCACCGGAGCAACCGGTTGGGCGCCATAATTCTGGGCCGTCGGATAAGCGGTTCCGGTATTTGCGGCCGGGTAGCCCTGTTGACCGTACGTTGCGGCCGTGGGGGGCGAATAAATGCCCGAGGCCGCAGCGCCCGGTTGCATGTAGGCAGCGCCCGGCGCCGGCTGGGCGTATTGCGTTGCTTGAACTTGCCCGGCTGTGGCGCCGCTGGTCCCGCCAGCGTTGGCGACGCCCGCGTTTAGCCCGGCGTAACTTGGGCCTCCGGCCGGAGCAGCCGCCGCGGCGGCGTTATGCGCTGCCCCGGCGATGTCTGGATTCGTCCGCCCCATCGGCAGTTGACCATAGTCAGGCTGCGGCGCGGCGCCAGGATATTGCGGTTTCCACTGAGGGCTTTGAAAGCGAACGATACTCCGCGGATCGACGCCTGTTAGCGGTCGCGCGACGAACGTGCGCGGCGCCTCGCCATCGATCGGGATCAACTCAACATCCGTGTCCTGGAATTCGTCTTCGTCGGTTGGCTCGTTAGCGCTATTAGCTGGCTGGTCGGGTTTGGTCACTGGATCGGGACTTTGTCCGCGATAGCCACCGCCACCACCTCCCGCGCCGCCTCCACCGCCGCCCATGCCGATGCTGGGGCCTTTTTTACCGCGGACTGGCTTGCGCGCGATGAGTTCTTCGTCCTCTTCCTCTTCGACCCCCGGCTTGCGGAAGACAATCTTTGGCGCCTTGCCGCTTTGCGGATCCGTGACGAAGATGCTCGACAATTTCAAGCGGCGCTCGCTATCGCGCATTTTGGTGGTGCTGGCGATATCGCCGGTGCGGAGCGACAGGCGATTGTAGACCGCGGTTTGCTTGGTGTGCGGATTCTCGCCGCCGATGTTGACGGTGATTCGGCCGATGCGGTACTTGCTCCCCTCTTCGACTTTGTAAACCAGGTCGAGTTTGCCCGGCTGTTCGTCGAATCGCGGCTGTGCCTGCACATCGGCAAACACGTAGCCGATGCCGCCGTATTCATCCTGCAGCGTGCTGATGTCCTTATTCATCTTCGCCTGGTCGAAGAACTCGCCCGCGGCCAGCGTCAGCTTTTCGCGTAGGACGCTCTCTTGCAGCTTGGTGTTACCGACGATCGAGATGTTCTGGACCGTGTAGCGCGGACCTTCGTCGATGACATACTTGATGTCGCACCAGTTCTGCTTGTCGTTGAACTGCATCTCGCGGCCGACGCGGGCTTTGAAGAAGCCCAGACCGCGGTAGTAATCCGTCAGTCGATTGACGTCTTCGTTGACGACGTCGTAATTCAGCTCGCCCTTGAAGAGCCATAAGACCGGCTTTTTCGACTGCACCTGTGTCTTCAGTCGACTATCGGTGGCAATCGTGTTGCCTTCGAAGCTGACCGATCCGACCTTTTGCTTCATGCCTTCGTTGATCACGAAGGTGACGCCGCGATCGCCCGGCTTATCGCCTTCGACCGTGGTCACCGTGGCCTGCGAGTAGGCCTTGGCGTGATACCACGTCTCGAGCTTCGAGCGGGCTTCGTCCACTGCGTAAGGATCGAGCGGATCGCCCACTTTCAGGCCGTGATGCTTGGCCAGGGTGAGCTTGCTTTTGTCCGTGCCAAGCATCCGCACGTGCCGGATCGTCGGCCGTTCAACGACGCGGACGACGACAATCACGGCGCCGTCGGCAGCGCGCTCGTAGCGCGGTTCCACATTGATGAACAATTTCGACTTGAGCAGCTTACGAACGTCTTCTTCGACCTGTGTCCGGTCGAGTGGACGGTTAGGGCGAGTCTTCATGATCGCCAGGATCTTTTGCTCCGTGACGGCCCGGTTCCCCTCGATCCGGACTTCGCCCACCATCGGCATGGTCGAGAGTGCAGGCGCGGGTCGCGCAGGCGCCCCGGCGCCGGCTGCGGGATCGGCGGCCCCATTCGCTTGCGGAGGAGGAAGCTGCCCTGGCTGAGAGTTGGCCGGCGCCGCCGACGTTTGCGTCGGCTGTGGATTCTTCGGAGGTCGATAATCCTTCGGCTGCCGAACCGGTCCGTTGCTCTGCGATGTGTAGTCGTATGTCGGTCCGCTCGGAATCGCCTGACCGCGCGCAACAGTCCCCGAAAGCGCGACCATGGTCGACAAACAGCCGACCAGGCAGCGCAGCAGCAGGGCAAAATCGTAGCGGCCGCCGGCCATCAGGGCGTATTCCAGTGGAGCAACTTGAACGCGAGATATGACAACTCTGACAGGTTTCCCGGTCTGTTCCGCCGCCGTCAACATGTCTCTGAGGAGAGAACGCGGCGCAGGAACTTGCGGGAGTCCTTGAGAAAGGTCGCGTAGAAATACTGAAACCCGGCAGAGCCGACAAGGCGAATACGTGCAAGTTTCAGGCAATTGCAGCCTAAAAAGGCGCGAAATGCGGCGAAGTTGTCGCTGCCCCTGCCTGATAGCATATCCAGCTGGGCCCATTCGCCAGCGTCCTGAGCAAACGCGTAGCGCAAGCGTTTCAGCGACACTGCGCGATGTGTACGGACGGAGCGAAGCGAGCTAAAACGGGCGAAATTGCTCGGCGTCGTCCAAATGGTCAGCGGCGCCATGCTCGAAGCGCGTGAATTCCTGCCGCCAGTTTACGTGTGATGTGCCGGTCGGGCCGCTACGCTGCTTGGCGATAATAATGTCCGCCTTTCCGGCGATCTTCGCTTTCTGCTCCGGATCGGTCACGTAGTACTCTTCGCGATGGACGAACAGCACCACGTCGGCGTCTTGTTCGATGGCGCCGCTTTCACGCAAGTGATTCAACCGCGGGATATTGTCGCGCGAGGCCTCGGCCTGACGATTGAGCTGGGCCAGGCAGAGCACCGGCACCTTCAATTCGCGGGCAAGCGTCTTCAATCGCCGCGCGATCCGCGCAACTTGCTCCTGTCGTTGATCCTTATTGTTGTCAGGCTCGATCAACTGCAAGTAGTCAATGATCACCAGGCTCAGGTCTTTACGTCGCTTCAGGCGACGGGCCGTGGCGGCGATCTGGGCCATCGTGCGGCTGGGACTGTCGTCGATGTAGAGCGCCGCCTGACTCAGTTCTGAGGATACGTCCGGCAGCCGGTCCTGCTCGGCCCGAGAAAGATGGCCGTTGCGTAGCTTGTGCGAATTGATGCGCGCGTAGGAGCAGAGCATACGCTCGCTGAGCTCGTGGCGAGACATTTCGAGGCTGACGAACAGAGTCATCTGCTGGTTGAGCGAAACATGTTCGGCAATATTCGCGGCGAGCGCCGTTTTGCCCATACCGGGGCGGCCGGCGATAATGATCAACTCACCGGCGTTCAGCCCGCCGGTCATGGCGTCAAGCTCCGTAAATCCGGTTTCGACGCAACCCGGAATGCCGCCGTGGCTGAGCCGGGCGTCGATGCGTGTCAGCGTTTCTCCGAGCGCGTCTTCCATGCTGATGATGTCAGCGGCCGTGCCATCTTCGAGGATCCGAAAGACCTGTTCTTCGGCCGATGAAAGCAACTCGGCCGGCTCGCGCGATTGATCGTAAGCGTCGCGGAGGATCTCGGTGCTGGTGTGAATCAGCGCTCGCAGCGTGGCTTTGTCGCGGACCACTTGCGCGTAGTAGACCGCATTGGCGGCGGTTGGCACCGATTGCGAAATCTCGCCCAGGTAAGAAATGCCGCCGATCGCCTCGAAGTCGCCGGCCTTCTTCAACCGGTCGATCAGCAACGTGGGATCGATCCGCCCGCCGGCCTCGTGCATCGCCAGCAGGTGCGTGAACAGCACCTCGTGGGCGTGGGCATAAAAATCCTGCGGACGAACCACGAGCGCCACGTCGTCGCACATCAGCGGATCGAGCAGCACGCTGCCGAGCACGGCTTTTTCCGACTCCAGGCTATGCGGCGGGAGCCGATCGAAGAGGTCACCGCGACCGCCAGACGAGCCGTTACGAGTGTCGGCGTGCGCAGTTGCCATCGAAACCATCCTCCGTGAGACACGTCCACAAAAATCGGTCCGAAGTCGCTGGCCCTTGGCGCCGCGGTCCGGTCTCCGCATTCCAACGCATAAGACCGGGATCGTCAACCGACTCGTAGGGTGGCCGTGTTTCAACTACAAGATGTGCCCTCGGAGGTAGCGAATCTGCGGACATTTCTGTGGAAACCATGTCGGCAATTCTTTACAACAGGCCTGGGCAGAGCCTGATTTTTCTGCGTCCAAGGCCTTGGCGGAGGTTCTCGCATGCTTTGTCTCATCTTTGGCGTGATCGGCGGAAGGCGCCTGCCTGCGCGATTTCTGCCCTGGGGAGCGATCTTGGCGATCGCCTGGCTGATGATGTCTTTGCAAAGCAATACCTTTGCCGCCGACGCCGTTGCTCCGGCTGAGACTGCACTGGACCGGTACATCGCGCGGCCCGATCCCGAGTTCGCGTGGAAGCTGGTCGCCACCAAGCCCGGCGAAGGCTTTACCACGTTCGTCCTTGAATTAACAAGTCAAAGCTGGCGCACGGCGGCCGATGTCGATCGGCCGGTCTGGAAGCATTGGCTAACGATCGTCCGCCCCAACAAGCTGCGCGAAGGGAAGACCGCGTTTTTGAACATTGGCGGCGGCAGCCATCGTGATCCTGCGCCGGACAAGGCGTCTGAGCGGTTCGTCGATCTGGCGCTCGGCACTAGCTCCGTCGTTGCAGATCTCAGCGGCGCGCCGAATCAACCGCTGGCATTCACCGATTCGAAAGACAGTGGGCGCTCCGAGGATGACCTGATCGCCTACTCGCGCGTGAAGTTCATGGCCACTGGCGACGAAACGTGGCTGGTCCGCCTGGCGATGGTCAAGAGCGGCGTCCGCGCTATGGACGCCGTCACGCAGTTTCTGGCCAGCGAGGCCGGGGGCAAGATCACCATCGACAAGTTCGTCGTCTCCGGCGGGTCGAAACGCGGTTGGACCACCTGGCTGGTCGGCGTTGTCGATCCGCGCGTGGTGGCGATCGTGCCACTGGTGATCGACGCGCTGAATTCCGAGCAGATCACGCGGCATCACTATGAAGCGTATGGCTTCTTTTCTACTGCGCTCAATGATTACGTGAAGCATGGGATCTTTCCAGACAAAGTCGGCACGCCCGAGTATCAGGCCGCGCTGGCGATCGAAGACCCCTACATGTATCGGAATCGACCGCGGCTGAAGATGCCCAAGTTTGTGGTCAATGCGTCGGGCGATCAGTTCTTTCTGCCGGACAACTCGCAGTTCTATTACGCGGCGCTACCGGAAGAAAAGCACTTGCGCTACGTGCCCAACGCCAAGCACAATTTGGAAGGGAGCGACGCGCGGGAGAGTGTCGAAGCATTTTATCAGTCGATCCTCGACGGTCGCTCACGGCCGCAGATCCAATGGAAGAAAGAAAAGAACGGATCGCTGACCGTGATGACCGGCAATGATCGACCGCAGGCGATCAAGCTCTGGCAGGCGACAAACCCCGACGCCCGCGATTTCCGACTCGATACGATCGGCCTGGCGTACACGTCGAGCGATTTGGAGCAAAACGAGCAGGGCAACTTCCGCGTCTCCGTAAAAGCCCCGCCCAAGGGCTTCACGGCGTTTTTTGTCGAACTGACGTACGACAGCGGCGGTCGCTATCCGTTTAAGTTCACGACCGAGGTGAGCGTCGTGCCGGACGTGCTGCCGTTTAAGTTCGAAGACGCGCTGAAGAAGAAGTAGAGATCCCGAGCGGGCTGCGACCATGAAGTACGATGACGCCAGCTGGCACTACGGCGGAGAGTTTCCAGCAGACTCGCCCGACGAATTCGGCGGCACGCACATTGGTCTGCTGCTCAAGTGGTGTCTCTTGAAGGGTTGGGCAGGCGAAGAACTGTTGGATGATTGTGCTGAAGATCTTGAACGCTTGATCGCCGGCGAGCTGACGGGCACGGCTTTTTTGTTCCAGAACTGCGATGGAAAGTTTTCGGACGTCGATCTGAGTGAGGGGGGAAACGACTTTTTGCGCGGCTACTACGGCGAGAACGGGCCATACCTGGCTGACTACGTCGCGGAATTCGGCGATCTGATGTACGTGGCAGGCGAACAAGCCCACGACTTCGACAAGTTCTCGCAGATGGTCGACGCTCGCTACGAGACGTGGTTGCAGCACGCGGCCGGTAGCTGAGATTGTCGATTCGATCGTTTGAAAACTGCGCTGTGAACGAAGTGCCCGGCGATAACGAATCTGCCGATCGCTCAGTGGGCGATGCCGTACTCTTCATCGTCGTCGTCGATCGGAATCAGCGGCAGGTCTTCGCCAGCGGTTGGCGCTTGCCTCGCGCTGGTCGCCGCCTTCGCGTCGATTTCATCCTGCGCGGCGATCAGTTTCTCGACCGATTGCATTTGATCGGGCGCCAGGCGACTGCCGAACAGGGAGCAGTAGAAATCCCAGGTCACGTTGCGAGATAACGTGGTGAAGTCAGTGAACAGTTCGGTCGCGTGCCCTGGCAGCCCGAACACGGCTTGCGGCTCGTCCTCCAGGATCGCTTCGACTCGATCGCGGTGGGCGGGATGCGTGCTGAAATAGCCGGTTGTCGACTCTTCATCGGCATTGCGCAGTTGCTGGCGGACTTCCTTGGTCATGTGCTTGGCGCTGTACATCGTCAGCAGCGGCACATTGTCCGGCAGCGTTCCGTTTTCGAACAATTGGGCCACATTGAACATCGCGGCGTCATACGACCAGACCAACTGCGATAGCCTGGAATGCGTGGTCTGGAAGACCTGCGCGCCGATCAACCGGCCACTTTTCAGGTCCGCGTCGTACTCCATTTCGCGCATCAGATAGCTACAGACGAGGTAGCCGAGATGCATTAGCAGCCATAGCAATCTGCGCGAACACCAGATCCCCAACCGCGCAAAGTGCAGCACCAACCCCAGCCGCAGGTCGAGCGAGCGGGCGAGATTGTCGAGCCCCTCATCCCAGGCGTCGCGCTGGTAGATCGAGCGGGCAAACCACATGTTAATGCTGCGCGCGATGTAACTCACGCGCATTCCTCCGCCTTGCGTGAAATGGCCAAACTCGTGGGCCAGCACGCCGGCGAACTCGTTAAGCGTCATGCCCGAAGCCAGCGGAACGCCGATCACCAGGCAGAGTTTGCCGTCGAACAAGCCGCGCCAGCCGTTCGCAAAGCCGGCGGCCGCGTTGACCATGCAGTCGACCTCGATCCGCACTGGCTGCCGAGAGCCGACGACCTCGCACAGTCGATCCACAAACGCAAACAGCAGCGGCTCCCCTTGGCGAGACAGCGCCCGCGTTCGGCCGGCGCTACCGACCGGCGCGAAAAAGGGCTTGAGCATGAAGAGCACCGTCAGGGCGCCGGCAATGATCGGCGCAATGTACACCAACAGCAGCCCGAACAACTCTTTGCCGTTGCGCCCGCTTGCCGAGGCAAAGATCGTCGTGTGGTGGGTCGCGTGATAGTAGACGACCCAGCCAACCAACACGATGATCGCCAGATAAAGAATCGGCAGCGCGATCATCACCGCCGCCACGACAACAACTCCCAGGCGATACGTCACCGCTGTTTCGACCGGTTCGATTGGTCCGCGAAACGCGCTCATGATTTGCCGAGCACGGTGGTCGCGCGAACCACCTGACGACGCGGTTGGTGTACTGGCCGACGCCTTCGACATCGCCTTGCGATCGGGCGATTGGCTGGCCGTACTCTTGCGCGACGGACTTGGCGGCGGAGGTGGGACTATAGCGCGCGGCGCGTTGGCGTTACGAGTACCAGTTGCGGGAGTGGACGACGCGCGTGGCGGCTGCGCTGGTTTCCGCTCGATAGGCTGCCCTGGTGATCCCTGGCGCTGCGCGGCCGGTGGTGGCGCTGAAAGCCGCTGCTTGGGCACGGCAGTGGGAGCTGGTGGCGCAAGCGGCGGCGTCTTACGCTCTGCGCTTTTGGTTGCAGTGGCAGACGCCGATGGCACTTCGACCACGGCGGCGCACTTCGGGCATTTGCCTCGTTTGCCGGCAAAGCGATCGGGCACGGTCACCACGTGCTGGCACGCTAAACACTGAGCCCGAATGCCCACGCTCCCGACCCTCGATCACTTGCTAGATAACGGCGAATGGCGCCCGACCAGACTTTGCGTTGGGCTCCATTGTAAACAGCGAAAATTGGGCTCGCCCTGGCCGCAGAGTGTTTTTTCGGACGAGTTTCCCCCAGGGCAGTTATTTTTTTTGTCGAACGAGGCGATCAGCCGGTCCCGTTCTTCTTCGAGCGGGAATTCGCGATAGCTGGCGAATGATTCGAGCCGCTTGCGAATTACCATCGATTGACCATTCTCCGTCTTCGTCAACCTGGCGGCCGGTTCCGCCAGGCGCTCGAGCTGGGAAATTCGTCGGGCGGCGCGATCACTTGACTCCGCTAACTGCGCGAGGTCGGCGGCTTGCAGCGACGGCAGAGTAGCGATCTCATTTTGCAGCGAGGTGATCTCTTGTTGATTGCTGTACTTCTGGCTTTTGATCAAGCCAGTCTTTTTGTCATACTCGACTTCAAGTTTGTTGTTGGCAATCGCTGATCGTAAGGAGGCTTGCAGTTTTGCTTCGCGCTTCGCGTATTGCGATGGCAGCAACTTGGCGTGAGCTTCGAAAATCTCTCGCTGTTGAGCGAGCTGCGCTAGATCCAATTCGCGCCGCGCGTCCTGGTCGAGTTTGGACTTCGTGCGGACTTCGTCCAGTTCCGCCTCCATTTGCTGCTGCTTTTCGGTGATGCTCGAACGCGCTTCACGAAACACTTCGAGCGCCGCCGGTGGCAGCAATTCGACGATCTTTCGCTCTGTGCCGTTGACGTCGGTCGCCCTCAGCGCCTCGGAAACCGGGCCCTGAGCGAAACCGATCAGCTCGCCCAGCGCTTGCGCGTACTCCCGAACGATCTCAGCCGAGTCTGCGGAATCCTCGATTGCCGCGACGTCCTTCGCAAACGCCGGCATCTCGGCCAGCGCGGTCTTGTAATCCTTATTGGCGAACAACAGCCACAGCCGCGCCTTGCGAAGGCGCAGATTGTTAGGTTTGGCGGCCAGCGCGTCGTCGAGAAACTCTGCAGCCTCGCGGAGCTTGCGATGCTGGATCGCGACGAGCGTCATCGCGTACGACGTGCGCAGATCGCGCGGGGACCCGGCCCGCAACTGAACGTACTGCTTACGCGTCGCCTCGTACGCGGCGAGCGATGGCTTCCAGCCGCTGTCGAGTAAGCTTACGACCGAAGCGGCAGGCTCAGCGGCGCGAGATTCCGACAACGCCGCGTGCCATGCGGCCAGCGGAAGCAATAGGCACAAAGATCGGCGGAGTCGTGCCCACATCGGGGACTGCCCTCGGTTCCCCACACCGCCTGCCGGGGTGTGCGCGCTAACCAGACCTACTGATTTCGCCAAATCAACGCATGGCAATCGCCGGTAGTCACCGCTAAGACATCTCGCTTACGCCAACAGCCCACGCACAACTTCGCCCTTCACCAGCTCGCGTGGCTGGTTGAGGTGGTTGTAGACGATCGTCTGCGGGTCGATTCCGAGCGAGTTGTAGATCGTCGCCAGCAGGTCGCCCGGATGGACCGGGTTTTCCAACGGTCCGCTGCCGGTTCCGTCTGACTTGCCATAGACATGACCGCGCTTGACCCCGCCGCCCGCCATGCAGGCCGTGTAGCAATACGGCCAGTGATCGCGGCCGTCGTCGCTGTTGCTGTTACCAGACGTGCTGACCCCGCGTTTGGGGCTGCGTCCGAATTCGCCGATGGCCAGGACCAGCGTCTCTTCCAGCAGGCCGCGCTCGTCGAGATCGGCAATCAGGCCGCTGAGGGCCGCGTCGAGCATCGGCGCCGCTTGGGTCTTCATGCGGGTCGAAAGGCCCGTGTGAACGTCGAACGAGTGATTGTCGCTATTGGCGACCTTCGGCCAGTTGACTTCGACTACGCGCGTGCCGGCCTCGACCAGTCGGCGAGCCAGCAAGCAGCTCTGGCCGAACGTGTTGTTGCCATAACGCTCGCGGGTCGCTTCGCTCTCTTTGCTCAGATCGAAGGCGTCGCGGGCGCGGCCCGAGATGACCAGGCTGAGGGCCTTGTCATAGTATTCATCCAGCGAGTAGCGAGCCGTGGCCTGTTCGATGGCTGGCATGCCGTCGGCGATCACATCACGCAGCTTGGCGCGACGCTCTAACCGCGTGGACGATACTTCTGGCCGCAGTTGCAGATCGTCGACCTTGATGCGCGACATCTTGGCCATGTCCATGTCGTCGCCGGCCGGGTAGAGGTAATACGGATCGTACGCGCGACCCAAGAAGCCCGCCGTGCCGGCCTTGCCCACCACGTTGCTCTCTTGCAACGGGCGAGGCATCATCACGAACGGCAGCATCGGCACCGTGGTCGGCTTCAAGCGAATGATGTTCGAACCGAAGTTCGGAAAATCCTTCGGGCTCGGCGGCTCCAACTGGCCGCTCGCGCTCACGCGGTCGGTCGTGTAGCCGGTCAACATCTGATAGATGGCCGCGGTGTGATTGAACAAACCGTTCGGCGTATAGCTCACACTTCGAATCAGCGTCAGCTTGTCGGTCACCTGAGCGAGCTTGGGCATCAGCTCGGTGACTTGCAGGCCGGGTGTTTTGGTGTCGATGGGATTGAACATGCTCTTGACGTTGTCCGGCACGTTCGGCTTCGGATCCCATAGATCGAGATGGCTGGGTCCGCCTTGCAAGAAGAGCAGGATCACGCTCTTGGCTTTGCCACCGGTCGCGCCGCCAACCACCTTGGCGCCAGGGATCGACGATGCCTCGGTAGCGCCGGCGCGACTCTTGAGCAAGTCAGCCAACGAGAGGCCGAGCACCGAAGAACCACCCACGCGCAACAACTCGCGCCGCGTGACGCCATCGCAGGTATCCTTGCCAGCACGTCCGGGGATCACGAGCATCGTTTGAACTCCTAGGTTTGGAGCAAGTCGGGTGTGGAGCAGCGAGTAGCGGAGCAAAAAAAAAGCAGGCGTGGGCGCG
>Ga0268266_10001635_pt1 | contig 26068 bp, 25 predicted proteins | sample KBSS13metaG_FD_190356 | JGI IMG/M metagenome (GOLD analysis project Ga0268266, IMG submission 190356) | Switchgrass rhizosphere microbial communities from Kellogg Biological Station, Michigan, USA - KBS S1-3 metaG (SPAdes) (version 2) | ecosystem: Host-associated > Plants > Roots > Rhizosphere... | reverse complement strand
CCTGATCAGCCGGGTCGGGCTCGAGGACGTGACGATCGGGTTCGACGGCATGCCGGGGTGGGGCGACCCTCTCGCGGCCGAGTCGCGGGCGATCGCGGCGACCTGCGGCGGCGTACGGATCTGGTCGCTCTACGTCCCGAACGGGCGCAAGCCCGACGACCCCCACTACGTCTACAAGCTCGACTGGCTGTCCCGGCTCCGCGACGCGGCTCAGCCGTGGCTCGAGGGCACCCAGACCGCGCTGGTCGGCGACTGGAACATCTGCCCGACCGACGACGACGTGTTCGACGTCGAGCAGTTCAAGAACTCCACCCACGTCACGCCGCCCGAGCGCGCGGCGTTCCAGGCGTTCCTCGATGACGGGTACGCCGAGGTGACGCGTCGATACGCCCCCGGCTACACCTATTGGGACTACTACCGGCAGCGCTTCGAGCGCGACCGCGGGCTCAAGATCGATTTCGTCCTCGCGACCCGGTCCCTGGCGGAGCGGGTGACCGGCGCGTTCATCGACCGCGACGAGCGGGCCGGCCAGGGCGCCTCTGACCACGCACCGGTGGTCGTCGACCTCTCCGACTGACGCTCAGCAGGACATCGAGAACGTCGTCGTCGCGACCCAGGTGTCGCTGTGCGCGCCGCCCGCGTCGTGGTAGGCGAGCTGGAGCCCCTTCACCACCGAGTCGCCCGGCGTCGGGTCGACCTGGAGGCGGAGGAAGACGTTGTAGGACACGCCCGCGGCGAGCGTCGCGCCGTTCGCCGGCACCTTCTGGCTCCAGTGGAGGTTGCTGTCGTGAGCGACGTACTTCGGCGGCCACCCCTTGAACGTTCCGGTCTCGGGGGTCGCGGCCGCGGTGGCCACCCAGGAGCCGGCCTCGACCACACCGCCCGTGTGGTCGGTCGTCAGCGAGTCGAGCGTGACCGCGCTGCTCGCCTTCACCACGACCGGGTAGTAGACGAACTCGGCGGGGTCGTCGCCGGGTTGGAGCCGCTGGCAGTCCTCGAGGTGCTTGCCGCCCGACCTGGGGCTGAAGCTGAGCAGCGACGACGGCGCGGTGGGAGACGTCGGGGAGGTCGGGACGCTCGTCGTCGGCTCGGTCGGCGTGGTCGGCGCGGTCGCCTGGGAGTGGTGCCGGGTGTGGTGAGCCGCGGTCGGCTCCTTAGAATCCGAGCCGAAGCACCCGGACAGCAAGGTGAGCGCCGCCACCGACCCGATCAGGGCCGCCCAGGTGTGTCGTGTGTGACTCATGGGGTTCACGCTATCCACTGTTGTCGGTGGTCCCTGGCACCCTCGCGCACATGGACCCGATCTCTCTTCTGCTGGTGCTCGCCGTCGGCCTGCTGATCGGCTGCGCCCTGGGAGTGCTCTGGGCGCGCTCACGACCGGCGTACGTCGACGGGCTGGGGCAGGGCATGGTCGAGCAGGCCGAGGTCATGCAGGGTCTCGATCGTCTCAGCGACCAGCTCCAGGACCTCGAGCACGCACGGGCGACCTGGCAGGGCCAGCTCCACCAGCAGGTGCTCGACATGCGCCACACCACCGACGGCCTGCGCCGCGAGACGCAGAGCCTCTCGACAGCCCTGCGTCGTCCCCAGGTGCGCGGCCGCTGGGGCGAGCTCCACCTCCGCCGCGCCGTCGAGCTGGCGGGGCTGGTCGATCGGTGCGACTTCCTCGAGCAGGTGCACCTCCGCGACGGAGCCGACCGCGCGCTGCGCCCCGACCTCGTGGTCCGGCTGGCCGGCGAGCGGTCCGTGGTCGTCGACGCGAAGGTCCCGCTCGACGCGTTCCTCGACGCGACGTCGACCGACGACCCCGACCAGCGCGACGCCCACCTGGCCCGCCACGCGCGCCACCTGCACAGCCATGTCGAGCTGCTCGGGTCCAAGCGCTACTGGCGCTCGCTGCCCGAGACGCCGGAGTTCGTCGTCCTGTTCCTGCCGGCCGAGTCGTTCCTCTCCGCCGCGCTCGAGGCCGACCGGTCCCTGATCGAGCACGCCGCCGATCGCGGCGTGGTGCTGGCCAGCCCGACCACCCTGATCGCCCTGCTGCGCACGGTCGCCCACGGCTGGCGCCACGAGGCGCTCGCCGACCAGGCCCGCGAGATCCACCGCGTGGGGCGCGACCTCCACGAGCGGATCGGCACGATGGGAGGTCACCTCGGCAAGCTCGGACGCTCCCTCGACGGCGCCGTCGCGGCCTACAACCAGACCGTCGGGTCGTGGGAGTCTCGCGTGCTGGTGGCGGCGCGGCGGTTCGAGGAGCTCGACGCGACCGACGACCGCCTCGAGGGCCCTCAGGTGGTCGAAACGGCGGTCCGGGCGCTCGGCTCCGTCCATCCCCTGCCTCGGCGTGCCGCGAGCGGGGAGACGGCGCGCGAGCATACGGTGAGCCCGTGACCACGCGTGCCGCGCGAGCTCACCGGGAGGTCGGATGAGCGACGTGAGAGATCGCATCGCCCACGCCCACCACCCCGCCTCGCACCCACCACCGGTGCGGCCGATCTGGGACGGCGTCTCCCGGGGCAGCGAGGTCGTGGCCCTGGCCGTGGCCCTCACCCTCACCGCCGCCACGATCGAGATCACCGTCGGCGGTCACCTCCACCTCTTCTTCGACGTCTGCTTCGTCGCGATCTGCCTGGCCGTGGCGATGCTGGTCCGCCCGCGCGACTTCTTCACCGTCGGCGTCCTGCCGCCCCTGCTGATGTTCGGGACCATGGTGCTGGTCGCGCTGAACGGCGCCGACGTGATCGCCCACCGCCACGACAGCGTGGTGCAGGCCGTGATCACCGGCCTCGCGCACCACAGCATCGCGCTCTTCGTCGGGTACGCCGCGTGCCTGGTGACGCTCGTGCTCCGTCAGCGGGCAGCACGCTGAGGCGCTACTCCTCGAACCTGCTCGGGTCGCCCGCCCCGCGGCGGACGACCTCGGGATAGCCCTCCGACCAGTCGACCACCGTGGTCGGCTCGGCCAGGGTCTCCCCGGCCTCGACCACGACGTCGACGACGTGGTCGAGCTCCTCCTTGATCTCCCAGCCTTGCGCCCGCGGCTCGGTCTCGCCGGGGAGGATGAGGGTGCTGGTCAGCATCGGCTCGCCGAGCTCGGAGAGCAGCGCCTGACAGACCGCGTGGTCGGGGATGCGCACGCCGACGGTGCGCTTCTTGGGGTGGAGCAGCCGTCGCGGCACCTCCGCGGTGGCCGGCAGGACGAACGTGTAGGGACCGGGCGTGGCGGCCCGGATCGCCCGGAAGGCGCTGTTGGAGATCTGGACGAACTGGCCGAGCTGGGCGAAGTCGGAGCACATCAGCGTGAAGTGGTGCTTGTCGTCGAGCTCGCGGATGGCCAGGATCCGGTCGCGACCGTCACGATTGCCGAGGCGGGTGCCGAGGGCGTACCCGGAGTCGGTGGGGTAGGCGATCAGCGCGTCCTCACGTACGGCGTCGGCCACCTGCGCGATCACACGCGGCTGGGGGTTGTCCGGGTGGACGTCGACGTACCTCGCCATCCGGCGAGTCTAGGGGCCCCGTTGTGGGACTCGGCGTCGGCGGCACAGGCTCCTCTCAGCCCGCTCGCAGCCGGGCCGCAGGCTCGCGGCGTACGACGGACCCATGCCGTTGGCCGAGACCGCCCGACTCCACCGCACCGTCGTCCGCTTCGCCACCGTCGGCGTCGCCAACACCGCGATCGACCTGATCCTGTTCTGGGTCCTGGCGCCCTCGCTGGGGGTGCTGACGGCGAACTTCCTGTCGACCTCCGCGGGGATGACGTTCAGCTTCTGGATGAACGGGCACCACACCTTTCGCAGCACCACGGTCACGCCGCGGCAGGCCCTGCTGTTCCTGGCCACCAACGGCTTCACGATGTGGCTGCTGCAGCCCCTGCTGATCGGGGTCGCGCACGGGCTGGCCGGCGTACCCCTGACGGCGTCGAAGGTGGTCGCCCTCGGCGGCAGCGTGGTCGCGAACTTCCTGCTCTACCGGTACGTCGTGTGGCGACCGAGCAGCGGACCGCGAGGCACGAGCGCACCGCGTCGCGAGAGGGGATTGAGCGAACCCACGGCTGAGCTTGCAAAGTCGTGACGGGCGAGTCGAAATCCGGTGACGTTGGCTGAGGCTCCAGGCACCGTCTTCGGGTTTCGAGAGGGTCGCAGAGCGACCTCCTCAACCAGCGGTGGCGTCGTCGCAGGTTTCGAGACGGTCGCGGAGGACCTGCTCAACCAGCGCTGCCCGCCGCTCGCAGGTCGCGCCGCAGCTCCGGAGGCAGCGCGAAGATGAGGGACTCCTCGGCGCTGTGCACGGCCTGGGCGTCGGGGTAGCCCCGCTCGGACAGATAGCTCAGCACCCCGTCGACCAAGGCCTCGGGGACGCTCGCGCCCGAGGTCACGCTGACCTGGGAGACGCCCTCGAGCCAGGCGTCCTCGATCTCGCCGGCGTCGTCGACGCGGTGGGCGGCCTTCGCCCCCGCCTCGAGCGCGACCTCGGCCAGGCGCACGGAGTTCGAGGAGTTGGCCGAGCCGACCACGATCACCAGGTCGGCGTCGTGGGCGATCTCCTTGACCGCGAGCTGGCGGTTCTGCGTGGCGTAGCAGATGTCGTCGCTGGGCGGGTCGAGGAGCTCAGGGAACCGCTGCCGGATGGCATCGACGGTCTCGAGCGTCTCGTCGACCGACAGCGTCGTCTGCGAGAGCCAGGCGACCTTCGACGGGTCTCGGACCACGATCCCGGGGACGTCGGCCGGACCCTGCACGAGCTGGATGTGGTCGGGCGCCTCGCCCGAGGTGCCCTCGACCTCCTCGTGGCCGGCGTGCCCGATCAGGAGGATGTCGTAGTCGTCGCTCGCGAACCGCTTCGCCTCGTGGTGGACCTTGGTCACCAGGGGGCAGGTCGCGTCGATGGTCTTCAGACTCCGGGCCTTCGCCTCCTCGTGCACCGTCGGCGAGACGCCGTGGGCGGAGAAGACGACCGTCGCGCCCTCGGGGACCTCGTGCAGCTCCTCGACGAACACCGCGCCGCGCGACTCGAGATCGGAGACGACGTGCTTGTTGTGGACGATCTGCTTGCGCACGTAGACCGGTGCGCCGTAGAGGTCGAGCGCCTTCTCGACGGTGATCACCGCCCGGTCGACGCCGGCGCAGTAGCCGCGCGGGGCGGCCAGCCGGACGCCTTGCATGGGCATACCCAGGTCGACACTCATGTCGTCGAGGCTACCGGCGGCACGGGCGAACACCCGAGTCGGCGAGGGTCGGGGGTGCGCTGCCCTAGGGTCGCCGCATGGCCCTGGAGACCTCGCCGTCGGCACCCGCGCCGGTGCGCCAGATCGCCCTGGCCATCTCCCAGTGGGTCGGTCGGCTGGGCGCGGTCTGGGTCGAGGGCCAGATGACGCAGGTGAGCCGACGTCCCGGGGTCGGCACCGTGTTCATGACCCTGCGCGACTCGGCGGCCGACATCTCGGTGCCGGTCACCTGCGCCCGTACTCTCTTCGACAGCCTCAACCCACCCCTGGTCGAGGGCGCCAGCGTGGTGATCCACGCCAAGCCCGACTACTACGCCAACCGTGGGTCGCTCTCGTTGGTCGCCCGCGAGATCAAGATGGTCGGGCTCGGTGAGCTGCTCGCCCGCCTCGAGCGCCGACGCCAGCTGCTGGCAGCCGAGGGTCTCTTCTCCGCCGAGCTGAAGAGGTCGCTGCCCTTCCTGCCCCGCTGCGTCGGACTGATCACCGCCCCGGGCTCCGCGGCCGAGCGGGACGTCGTCGAGACCGCCCGCCGTCGGTGGCCCGGGGTGTCCTTCGAGACGGCGTACGCCGCCATGCAGGGCACCCGCGCCGCCGGCGAGGTCATCTCCGCACTGGAGCGGCTCGACCGCGCCGAGCACGTCGACGTGATCGTGGTCGCCCGCGGTGGTGGCTCGGTCGAAGACCTGCTCCCCTTCAGCGACGAGGGGCTGGTGCGGGCGGTCGCCGCGACACGGACGCCGGTGGTGTCGGCGATCGGCCACGAGCCCGACACGCCGCTGCTCGATCTCGTCGCCGACGTCCGCGCGTCGACACCCACCGACGCTGCCAAGCACCTGGTCCCGGACATGACCGAGGAGCTCCAGGGGGTGACCTGGGCCCGCGACCGGGTGCGGTCGCTGGTGCGCCAGATCGTCGACCGGGAGCGGCAGGCGCTGGCCGACCTCCGCGCCCGCCCGGCCCTGGCCGACCCGCGCAGCCTGGTCGAGGCGCGCGCCGTCGAGGTCGGCGACCTCCGCGACCGGGGCCGGCGTTCGTTCGACCACTCCCTCTCCCGGGCCCACGACGACATCACCCACCAGCGAGCCCGTGCCCGGGCCCTCTCACCCCTGGCCACGCTCGAGCGCGGTTACGCCGTGGTGCAGGCCGCCAGTGGTGACGTGATCACGTCGGTCGGTGCGGTCGAGACCGGCGCGCCCCTGACCGTCCGGGTCGCCGACGGACGCATCATGACCACGACCACCGGGGTCGAGCCCGACCCCGTGACCGAGGAGAGACATGGCTGAGCGGAAGGCCGCCCCCGAGCCCGAGCAGAGGCCCGGCTACGAGGAGGCGCGGGCCGAGCTGATCGACGTCGTCCGTGCGCTCGAGGCCGGTGGCACGACACTCGAGGAGAGCCTGGCCCTGTGGGAGCGCGGCGAGAAGCTCGCGACCATCTGCCAGGAATGGCTCGACGGCGCCCGCCGCCGCCTCGACGCCGCCATCGAGTCCGACGAAGGCTGACGTCCTACCGACGATCGGACGCCATCTCCGGCGAGCAGCGCGGCTGCTCGAGCGCGGCTGCACAGCCGGGGCTGCTCAGCCGGGGCTGCTCAGCCGGGGCTGCCCAGCCGGGGCTGCCCAGCCGGGGCTGCTCAAGTAGCGCAATTGCGCCGGTTGAGCAGCCGCTGGGTCCAGATCGCTGCTCAACCAGCGCAATTGCGCTGGTGTGGGCGGCCCGACGAGAGCTGACGTCAGCGCGGCACCGGTGCGGTCGTCAGCGAGGCCGCCAGCTGCTCGAGCTGGTCCTGCGACACCGTCCCGAAGACCAGCAGCGACTCCTGCCCGCGCTCGGTGACGAGGGCGGTGTCGCCCCCGGTGTCGGTCCACGCGTTCCAGCGGCTCACGACCGAACCGTCGATCGTGACCTGCCCGTGCGAGGCCGGGGCCGAGTCGACGTACGTCGTCAGCACCTCGGCTGACGATGCGGCGGACTCGACGAAGCCGACGTACTGCCCCTCGTGGGTGAGCATGGACAGCTCGAGGCCGGGCTCCTTCCCCGGGGAGAACGTGATCTGGGTGGCGTACCAGCCGCTCGGCAGCCGGTCGGGATAGACCACGTCGGTGCCGGACTGCTGGGCGTAGCGCACCTGGGCGAGGTAGTCGATCTTCTCCCGCTTCACGTCGAGGCCGGACCGGTCGAACGCCCGGAACCCGACGAAGGCCAGGATCACCAGCAGCGTGACGATCAGCGCGCCGACCATGCCGGAGGTCGAGCGCTGGTACCGGCCGGGCTGCTCGCTCATCGCGAGCCCATCCTCACAGGTGGCCGGGGGCCGGCGGGCACCACCTAGGCTCCACGCGTGCCGCCCCCCGTGTCCGACGTCATCGTCGTGCTGGCACTCGGCGGGATGCTGGCGGTCGCGTTCGGACACCCGCGCGGACGAGTCGAGGTCGGGGTCGGGGCCGTCTGCGCCGGCGCCACCCTCGCGACCGGGTTGCTCGGCCTCGACGAGGCTCGCTCCGCAGTCGACCACCTGGCGCCGGTCGTCGCCTTCCTGGTCACGATCCTGGTCGTCTCGGACGTCTGCGCGCGCGCCGGCGTCTTCGACGCGGCCGCGCAGCGGGTCGGCCGGTGGAGCCGTGGCTCCGCGCTGCGGCTGTTCACGGGCGTCTTCCTCCTGGCGGCCGTCGTCACGGCCACGCTCAGCCTGGACGCCACCGTCGTCCTGCTGACCCCGGTGGTGCTCGCCGCCGGGATGGCCCGGGCGGTGCCGGACGAGCCCGGCACGTATGCCTGCCTCCGGATGGCGAACTCCGCGTCCCTGCTCCTGCCGGTCTCCAACCTCACCAACCTGCTGGCCCTCCCCCACCTCGACGTCACGTTCACCGGCTTCGCGGTGCGGATGGCTCCAGTGCTGCTGGTGGTGCTGGTCGTGGAGTACGTCGGCCTCCGGCTCCTGTTCCGGGACCGCCTCGCGGTCACTCCGGTCGCCGACGACGTACCCCTGCGACCGATGCCGAGGTTCCCGGTCGCGGTCGTGGCGATGATGCTGATCGGGTTCGCGGCCGTCTCGCCGTTCGGTGGCGAGCCGTGGTGGGTCTCCCTGGTCGCGGCGGTCGTGCTGGCGGCGTACGCGGTCCGTCGTGGCCTGGCGCGGCCGATCCACCTGGTCCATGCGGCCCACCCCGGGTTCGCGATCTGGGTGCTCGCCCTGGGCGTGGTCGTCGCCGGGCTCGCCCAGGGGTTCCTCGGGGACGCCGTCCGCGACGCGGTCCCGGGGTCGACCGGCCTCGGCGCGCTCCTCCTCGTCGCGGTGCTGGCGACCGGGCTGGCCAGCGTGCTCACCAACCTCTCGGCCACGCTCCTGCTCGTCCCGGTGGTGGCGCCGCTCGGCACCACGGCGGTCCTCGCCGCGCTGCTCGGCCTCAACATCGGCTCCGGCCTGACCTGGACCGGCTCCCTGGCCAACCTGCTCTGGCGGCGCACCCTCAGCCGGCACGACGTCCGCCCGAGCAACGCGGCGTTCCACCGGGTCTCGCTCACCCTCACGCCGGTCTCGCTGCTCGCCGCCGTCGTCGTGCTGTGGGGCGTTTCCTGACCGCTAGGCTCCGCGCATGACGGAGAGCCTGGAAGCCGCCCCCGACTCACCGGACCGCAACCTCGCGCTCGAGCTCGTCCGGGTGACGGAGGCCGCGGCGCTGGCCGCCGCCCGCTGGGTCGGCCGCGGCGACAAGGACGGCGCCGACGGCGTCGCTGTCGACGCCATGCGGCAGATGATCGCCACGGTCCAGATGCGGGGTGTCGTCGTGATCGGCGAGGGCGAGAAGGACAACGCCCCGATGCTGTTCAACGGCGAGGAGGTCGGCGACGGCACCGGCCCCGAGTGCGACGTGGCGGTCGACCCGATCGACGGCACGACCCTGACGGCCAAGGGGATGAACAACGCCGTCTCGGTGCTCGCAGTGGCGCCGCGCGGCTCGATGTACGACCCGTCGGCGGTCTTCTACATGGAGAAGCTCGTCACCGGTCCCGAGGCCGCCGCGGCCGTCGACATCCGGGCCACGGTCGCGGAGAACGTCAACGCCGTCGCCAAGGCCAAGGGCTCACGCCCCGAGGACGTCACCGTCGTCATGCTCGACCGCCCCCGCCACGAGAAGCTCGCCGACGAGGTCCGCGCGACCGGCGCCCGGATCAAGTTCATCGTCGACGGCGACGTCGCCGGCGCGATCATGGCGGCCCGCCCCAACACCGGCATCGACATGCTGCTCGGGATCGGCGGTACGCCGGAGGGCATCATCGCGGCCTGTGCCATGAAGTGCGTCGGCGGCGTGATCCAGGGCCGGCTCTGGCCGAAGGACGACGAGGAGCGGCAGCGGGCCGTCGACGCCGGTCACGACCTGGACCCCGACCACGTGCTGTCCACCGACGACCTGGTGACCGCCGACGACTGCTTCTTCGTCGCCAGCGGCATCACCGACGGCGAGCTCATGCAAGGAGTCCACTTCCGCGCCCACGGCGCCACGTCGCAGTCGCTGGTGATGCGGTCCCGCAGCGGCACGGTGCGGCTGATCTCCAGCGAGCACCAGTTCGAGAAGCTCCGCCGTCTCTGAGGGCGACAACGCGGTGCCGGTGGTGCAGAAAGGCGCTCTGCGCCTGTCTCGAAACCACCGCCTCGCGGCTCAGCCCGTCTGACGGAGCGACGGCCCCGCCGCCACCGCGGCACTGACCGCCCGGAGCGCGGCCGGGTCGACCACCATCCCCAGGTGGGACGACCGCACCTCGACGGCGGTCGCCAGCGGGTCGACGCAGGCCCGCCAGTCGACGATCCCGTCGCGCCGTGAGTAGACCGCGGTGAACGACACCTCGGGTGGGAGCGGCGCGCGGCTCCCCTCGAAGCTGGACCGCGCGCAGTCCCCGGCCACGCACTCCAGCGCCATCAACCCCGGGACGCCGGCGCGGCTCAGCCGGACGAGCGCGTCGAGGCTCCGGGTCAGGGCGACATGGTGGGCGCCGGGAGCGAGCATCGGGCTGCCCAGCGTGACGATGCCCGAGACCAGGTCGGGCCGGCGTACGGCGAGACCTCGGGCGAGCAGCCCGCCCAGGCTGTGCCCGACGACGGTGACCCGCTTGCCTCGTCGGGCCACCACCGACTCCAGGCGCGCCTCGAGCTCGGCCGCCGCGCGGACCGTGCAGCCGACGTTGGCATGGATGTGGGATCGGTAGGTGCGATGACCCTGCTCGCGCAGCGCGCGAGCCAGGGCGGAGAGGCTGGCGTCGCCGGCGAGGAAGCCCGGCACCAGCACCACCGGGTCGACGTCCCGCAGCACCGGATGGCCGGCGTACGACGCGTGGTGACTGCCGACGCGGCGCTCGACCCGCGCACCCAGCCGCGACCAGGCGAGCCGGCCGGCCTCGGTGACCACCCTGGCCTCGCGCAGGACCGCCCCGCGCCCGGGGGCGACGAAGCCCTCCGGGAGCAGGAAGTCGGCGACGGCGAACGTGGCCACGAGAATGGACGGTACGACGTCCCGCCCCCCGGGTCCGCCGATCCCCCCGAACGTCGCCGTGTCGTGACCCATGAGGTTGACTGGACGACATGGCCGGTCCAGCCTCAGCCACGCCCGAGATGCCGCCGCCGACGGGCGACGAGCAACCCTCTGTCCCGTCATCGCCGGAGCTGTTCGCACCGGTCTCGACCGGGATCCAGCTGTGCTACCGCACGTACGGCGACCCCGCCGACGAGCCGATGCTCCTCGTGATGGGCTTGGCCAGCCCGCTGACCTGGTGGGACCCGGAGCTGTGCTCGATGCTCGCCCGCCGCGGCTACTTCGTGATCACCTTCGACAACCGCGACGTCGGACGCTCGACGAAGGTGGCCGGCCGCGTCACCCGCGCGACGCTGGTCCGCGGTTTCGCCAGTGCCCGCACCCGTGCGCCGTACTCGATGACGGACTTCGCCCGCGACGCCTTCGGGCTGCTCGACCACCTCGGCATCGAGAGCGCGCACGTCGTGGGCGTGTCGATGGGCGGGATGATCGCGCAGACCATGGCCGTCGACGACCCGGCGCGGGTCCGGTCGTTGACCAGCATCATGTCGACGACCGGCCGCCGGACGGTGGGCTGGCAGCACCCGAGGCTCTACCCGGTCCTGCTCCGGCCGGTGCGCCCCGGACGCCAGGCGTACGCCGACAACAGCGTGGCGATCGACCGGCTGATCGGCTCGCCCGGCTACCCCCGCCCCGAGGAGCGCACGCGGCAGATCGCCGAGGAGACCTTCGACCGCGGGGTGTCGGGTCACGGCACCCTGCGGCAGATGATGGCGGTGCTGACCCAGCCCGACCGCTCCCGGCGACTCCACGCCGTCCGGGTCCCGACGTTGGTCATCCACGGGATGGCCGACCAGATGGTCCACGTCTCCGGAGGGCGCGCCACGGCCGCGGCCGTGCCCGGGGCCGAGCTGCTGCTGGTCGACGGCATGGGTCACGACCTGCCGCCCGAGCTCTTCGCGACGTTCGTCGAGGCGATCGACCGCACGGCCGCGCGGGCCCGGGCCTCACGGCCACGCGGCTCGCGATCCAGTGGGTGAGACACGCCGACGCAGCGTGGACCGTGCACGCGTAGGGCACACCCGGCGAATGCAGTCAAGGCTTGCGATGACCTGCGATAACGACTAGACGTGACCTAGTTCACCTTTCGTGGAGGGAGCGCACTATGCACGTCCCCAGGCGATCTCGGGGGGCATCACGACCCCCCGGTCGATCGCACAACCGCCGGCGCTGGGCCGGCTCCCTGGCCGCCCTCGCCACCGCCGCCGGGCTGCTGACGGCCTGCGGCAGCAATGGCGGAAAGACGACTCTGGTCTGGTACATCAACCCCGACAGCGGCGGTCAGGCGGCCATCGCTCAGACGTGCAGCACCGACCAGTACACGATCACCACCCAGGTCCTCCCCCAGGACGCCAACCAGCAGCGCGTGCAGCTGGCCCGCCGGCTGGAGGCGCATGACTCGGGCATCGACCTGATGAGCATCGACCCGCCGTACACCGCGGAGCTCGCCAACGGCGGCCTGCTGGCCCCCATCCCGGCGGCCGAGCAGGCCACGCTCAAGCAGCAGTCGTTCAAGGGGGCGACCGACGCCGCGACGTGGAACGGCCAGCTCGTCGTCTACCCGTTCTGGTCGAACACGCAGGTGCTCTGGTACCGCAAGTCGTTCGTCCAGAAGGCCGGGCTCGACATGACGCAGCCGGTCACCTGGGACCAGATCATCAAGGCCGCGTCCGACAACGGCGGCACGGTCGCCGTCCAGGCCAACAAGTACGAGGGCTACGTCGTCTGGATCAACGCCCTGGTCTCAGGGGCGGGCGGCACCCTCGTCAAGGACGCCAGCAAGGGCGTCGACGCCCAGGTGACGATCAACGACCAGGCGGGTGACGACGCCGCGAAGGTGATCCAGGAGCTGGCCCACTCGAAGGCCGCACCCCCGGACCTCTCCGTCTCCCAGGAGGGTCAGGCGGGCTCGGCGTTCGGCGCTGCCAACGGCGCCTTCATGGTCAACTGGACCTACATCTGGCACAACTACGACTCCACGCAGCCCGACGTCGCCAAGGACATCGGCTACGCGAAGTACCCCGAGACGGTGCAGGGACAGGACTCGCGTCCCCCCTACGGCGGTATCGGCATCGGCGTCAGCTCCTACTCCAAGCACATCGACCTGGCCAACCAGGCCGCGGCGTGCCTGGTCCAGCCGAAGCAGCAGGCCACGCAGGCTGCGTTGACCGGCAACATGCCCGCCAGCCCGGCGGGCTATCAGGATCCCCAGATCCAGAAGCTGTTCCCGCCCGACCTGATCAAGCTGTTCGAGGACAGCGTGAACAGCGCGGCTCCGCGCACGGTGACGCCGTACTGGAGTGACATCTCCGGCGCCATCCAGAGCACCTGGCACCCGCCGGCCTCCGTCAGCCCCTCCTCCACCCCGCAGAAGTCCGCCACGTTCATCCACGACGTGCTGACCGGAAAGAAGCTGTTGTGACCGCCACGACGATTCCCCGAGAGACGACGAAGGCGGCTCCCCCGCATCTCAGTGACCGGTCGGTCGCGGAGAACCGGCTGGGCCAGAAGCTCGTCGCTCCGGCACTCATCCTGATGGTGCTGGTGACGGCGTACCCGATGCTGCAGGCGCTGTACCTGTCGCTGTTCCGCTACCGGCTGACGACACCGGACGACAAGGGCTTCGTCGGCCTCGGCAACTACGTCACGATCCTGTCCGACTCACTGTTCTGGAAGGACACCTTCAACACCGTCCTGATCATGGTGGTGACGGTCGCGGTCGAGCTCGTGATCGGCTTCGCCTTCGCCATGGTGATGCACCGGATCATCTTCGCCCGCGGCGTGATGCGGACGGCGATCCTGATCCCCTACGGCATCATCACCGTGGTCTCGGCGTTCGCCTGGCAGTTCACGTTCTCGATCAACAATGGCTGGGTGAACTCCTGGTTCAGCTGGCTGCCGGGCATCTCGGCGTCGACCAACTGGTACGGCGACCACTGGCACGCGATGTTCGCGATCATGGTCAGCGAGATCTGGAAGACCACGCCGTTCATGGCGTTGCTGCTCCTCGCCGGCCTGTCGCAGGTCTCGGAGGACATGCTCGAGGCCGCGAAGGTCGACGGCGCCACCGCCAGCCAGCGCCTGTTCAAGGTGATCCTGCCGAACATGCGGGCCGCGATCATGGTGGCGGTGCTGTTCCGGGCCCTCGACGCGTTCCGGATCTTCGACAACATCTTCATCATGACGAAGGGAGCACAGAACACCGAGTCGTCGAGCTTCCTGACCTATCGACAAGCGATCGAACAGTTCCAGCTCGGCATGGGATCGGCGCTCTCGGTGCTGCTGTTCCTCACCGTGCTGCTGCTGGCCTGGCTGATCGTGAAGTTCTTCCGGGTCGACCTGGCCCAGGCAAGGGGTGAGGGCTGATGAGGAAGACCGGAGTCGGCACCTACGCCGGGTTCATCGTGATCCTGGTCTGGTGTCTCCTGCCCATCGCGTGGATCGTGTCGCTGTCGTTCAAGTCGCTGGCGGAGACGACCACCGGAAGTGCCCACTTCCTGCCGCAGGACGCGACGTGGGACAACTACAAGGTCCTGCTGGGGATGACCTCCGACAAGAGCACGTCGCACGACTTCCTGGCGGCGCTGCGCAACTCGTTCGGGATCTCGATCATCGCGACGATCCTCGCCGTGCTGATCGCGACGCTCGCGGCGTACGCCATCGCCCGCCTGGAGTTCAAGGGCAAGCGCCTGGTGCTCTCGCTGGCGTTGGCGATCGCGATGTTCCCGGTGGTCTCGCTGGTCGGCCCGCTGTTCGACATGTGGCGCACGTTCCACCTGTTCAACACCTGGCCGGGCCTGATCATCCCCTACATGACGTTCACCCTGCCGTTGGCGATCTGGACCCTGTCGGCGTTCTTCCGGGAGATCCCGTGGGAGATGGAGCAGGCGGCCCAGGTGGACGGGGCGACCTCGTGGCAGGCGTTCCGCAAGGTGATCGTGCCGCTCGCGGCACCCGGTGTCTTCACCGCGGCGATCCTGACGTTCTTCTTCGCCTGGAACGAGTTCGTCCTCGCCATCTCGCTCACCTCGACGACGAGTACCCGGACGGTCCCCGCACAGATGTCCTACTTCGTGGGGCCCGACCCGTTCAACCCGCCGTACTCCCAGCTCGCCACGGCCTCCGTGATCGTCACGATCCCGGTGATCGTCATCGTCCTGTTGTTCCAGCGCAGAATCGTCGCCGGCCTGACGTCCGGCGCAGTGAAGGGTTGATCCAATGGCTGCCATCGAGATGAAGAACATCGTCAAGCAGTACGGCGACGGCTTCCCGGCCGTGAACGACGTGTCGATCGACGTGGCGGACGGGGAGTTCATGATCCTCGTCGGTCCGTCCGGCTGCGGGAAGTCCACGCTGTTGCGGATGATCGTGGGGCTCGAGGACATCACCTCGGGAGACATGCTCATCGGCGGGAAGCGGGTCAACGACCTCGCCCCGCGCGACCGCAACCTGGCGATGGTCTTCCAGAACTACGCGCTCTACCCCCACCTGACCGTCTACGAGAACATCGCGTTCCCGTTGCGGCTGGCGGGGGCGTCGAACGAGGAGGTCGACAAGAAGGTCCGCGACGCCTCGAAGACGCTCGAGCTCGACGAGCACCTCGAGCGCAAGCCGGGCAACCTGTCCGGTGGCCAGCGGCAGCGTGTCGCGATGGGCAGAGCCATCGTCCGGGACGCCGAGGCGTTCCTCTTCGACGAGCCGCTGTCCAACCTCGACGCCAAGCTCCGCGGCCAGATGCGCACCGAGATCGCCCGCCTGCAGCGCCGGCTCGGCATCACCACGGTCTACGTCACCCACGACCAGACCGAGGCGATGACACTCGGTGACCGGGTCGCGGTGCTCAAGCGGGGCATCCTGCAACAGCTCGCCACCCCGAGGGAGCTCTACAACAACCCGGTCAACCTGTTCGTGGCCGGCTTCATCGGCAGTCCGCCGATGAACTTCGTGCCGGCGACGGTCGAGGGCACCTCGGTGAAGCTGCCGTTCGGTACGGTGACGATCCCCGAGGAGAAGGCGAAGAAGGCCCAGGGCAAGGGCCTGCTGATCGCCGGCATCCGTCCGGAGCACTTCGAGGACGCCGCGGTGGTGGACTCGGCCAGGGGCACCGGCTCGTCGACGTTCCGGGCCAAGGTCGACGTCGTGGAGTGGCTCGGCAACGAGGCCTACGCCTACGTCCCGTTCGAGGCGCCGGAAGAGGTGCAGGCGCAGCTGCTCCAGCTCGAGCGCGACCTCGACGGCGAGGCGCTGCGCACGCAGCTGGTCATCTCCCTCGACGGTGCCAGCCGCATCAAGGAGGGCGACGAGGCCGAGATCTTCGTCGAGACCGACAAGATGCACCTGTTCGACCCGAGCACGGGCGAGAACCTGACCCTCGACGAGTCGTCGGCCGGCACGGTGCCGGCGGACACCTCGACCCAGGCGGTCGCCGAGGCCCAGGACTCGATCGCCTCGCCCGGCGAGCAGGAAGCAGCTACCGAGACCTGAGCCGGCGAAGGGGTCCGGATCCCGGAGCGGGGCGGCGTGAGACGCTCACGCCGCCCATCAGTGCGAAGCCGCGGATCCGGAGCACCGGGCTGTTCGCGTCCAGCTCGGCCGGTGTCGTGTCGGACGGTCCGCTGTAGCCACCCATGATCCCGGTGCCCTCCATCACCACGTGGGTGTGCGGGTTGACCTTGATGTCCGCCCCGCCCATCACGGCGTTGATCGTGAGCACCACCTCACGCGCGGCGAACTGCGCCTGACGCAGGTCGAGGTCGGCGCCACCCATGAAGCAGGTGACGGTCATGTGCGCCGGCATCGTCCACACGCCCTTGCGATCGACCCCTCCCATGATCGCGAGGTGCCGCTCCTCGGCCGGGCCGCCGGAGACGACCGGGGAGGGCGTGGCGGCGCCGCCCGCGGGCTGCACCGGGAGGCCGGCGGCGGGCTGGATCGGCAGGTCGAGCGTGATCGGCACCAGGTCGGCGTAGGTGCGGGCGGCGTACGTCGCCTCGAGCCGTTCGTCGAGCTCCTCGAAGTCGATGCGACCCTCGCCGGCCGCCTCACGCAGCACCTCGGCCACCCGGTGCCGATCGGAGTCCGAGATCCTCAGCCGTGAGGGGTCGAGCTCGTTCATGAGGTCACCCTAGTCGGGGCCTTGGTCCCCACGACGACGTCGCGCTGGATCGCCCGATCGACCCGGTGCTCGAAGCCGCGGTAGGCCGGGGTGTCCCGCGGCTCGAGCCCGGCCGCCGCCAGCAGGGCGAGCACGTCGGCACGCGGACAGGTGCGGAGGTTCACCGCGATCCCGACCGCGCCGCCGGGCCGGACGAGCCGGACCCAGCCGGGCAGCGCCTCCTGCAGCAGCTCGAGTGGGCTGCGCTGGAGGCCGGCACCCGACCGGCTGCCGTGCTGCACGCCGTACGGCGCGTCGGTCACGATCGCGTCGAAGCTCGCGGCCCGGAACACCTCGGCCGCCTCGCGGGTGTCGGCGAGCGCGGTCGACACCGTGATCGCGTCGCCCGCGGTCCACGCCTCCTTGCTCGTGGCCAGCTCGACGTCGAGTCGGCGCCCGAGGGTCCGGCCGTCGCGCCGGAGCTTCGCGACCGTCGCGGTGTGCTTGAGCTTCTTGTCCTGGAGCCACCGCGGCAGGAACGCGGCGTACGCCTCGAAGTCGGCGGCGTCGACATCGACGCCGGCCGCATGCCAGCCGTACATGAGGACCTGGTTCAGCGTGGTGCCGCGGCCGCAGAGCGGATCGAGCACGCGGAGCCGATCGGTGAGCATCCGAGGGGCCGCGCCGGTGGCCAGCACGGTCACGTTGAGGAGCAGCTGCGTGAACAGCTCGTTGGTCTTGCCCTGGTACTTCAGGATCGTCAGCAGGTCGTCGTCGAAGCAGTCCAGGCGCCGCAGGTGGACGGGACGGAACGAGTCGTCGGCCGTCCGCTCGAACAGCGCGAACGCCGTCGAGACGTTGGCGATGTGGGCGAGGCCGTCGTCGTCGAGGTCGCCCTCGAAGGCTACGTACTCGACTCCGGCGATCGTCTCGTTCCGAACGTCGACCAGGCGCCCGGGGAGGACCGTCTCGGACAGCACGCCCAGCTCGGCGATGGTCAGGATCGCGGCCGACTGCGCGTAGACGCGGTTGGCCGAGGGCGACACGAGCAGCGCGTACGAGCTCATGGTGGTCGAGAGTAGGGCTCGTGGGTGATGATCGTGCCTCCGCACCCGGTCGCGTGCTGTCGAAGGAGCCGAGATGCCCGAGGTCGATCGTCGACGGTTCATGCAGCTGGCCGGCGGGAGCGCCGCGCTGTCCGTGCTCACGCCCTCGATCGCGCGGGCCGCGTCGATCCCGGCGTACCGGCGAACCGGCTCCCTCGACGACGTGGAGCACGTCGTCGTCCTGATGCAGGAGAACCGGTCCTTCGACCACTACTTCGGCACGATGCGCGGCGTCCGGGGCTACGGCGACCCGCACCCGGTCACGCTCCGCAACGGCAAGCCGGTGTGGCGGCAGCCGGACGGGAAGAAGGAGGTGCTGCCCTTCCGCCCCGACCTGGCCAACCTCGGGCTGGCCTTCCTGCAGGACCTCGACCACGGCTGGAACAGCCAGCACGGTGCGTTCGCAGGAGGCAACCACGACCGGTGGGTCCCGGCGAAGCAGACCGCCGTGACGATGGCCCACCTGCGGCGCCGCGACATCCCGTTCCACTATGCCCTGGCCGACGCGTTCACGGTCTGCGACAGCTACCACTGCAGCATGCTCGGTCCGACCAACCCCAACCGCTACTACCTGTGGTCGGGCTGGGCCGGCAACGACGGCTTGGGCAAGGGACCGTCGATCAACAACGCCCTGCGGGGCTACGGCTGGACGACCTATCCGGAGCGGCTGCAGCAGGCAGGGGTGGACTGGAAGGTCTACCAGGACGTCGGCAACGGGCTGGACGCCGCCCAGGGCTGGGGCTTCACCGCGGACGCCTACATCGGCAACTACGGCGACAACGCCCTGCTCTACTTCAACCCCTACCAGGACGCCCAGTCGGGCCAGCCGCTCTACCAGCGGGCCCGGACCGGCACCGAGGTGAAGACCTCGGGGACGTTGTTCGAACAGCTCAGGAACGACGTCACGGGCGGCCATCTCCCCCAGGTGTCCTACATCGTCGCGCCCGAGGCCTTCACCGAGCACCCGAACTGGCCCTCGAACTTCGGTGCCTGGTACGTCTCGAAGGTGCTGGACGCGCTGACCGCCGACCCCGATGTCTGGGCGAAGACCGTGCTCTTCTTGACCTACGACGAGAACGACGGCTTCTTCGACCACGTGGTGCCGCCGTACCCCAACGTCGGGGGGTTGCACGGCGACTCGACGGTCCCCCTGACCAACGAGCTGTACCACGGACCCAACGGAGTCGCGGGTCCGTACGGCCTCGGCATCCGGGTCCCGATGACGGTGATCTCGCCGTGGAGCACCGGCGGCTGGGTCTGCTCGGAGACCTTCGACCACACCTCGATCATCCGGTTCATGGAGGAGCGCTTCGGCGTCCGCGAGCCACACCTCACCCGGTGGCGACGGACGGTCTGCGGCGACCTCACCTCGGCCTTCGACTTCTCCTCGACGGCGGGGTCGCTGCCGTCGCTGCCGCCGACCGACACGTACCTGCCGCCGGACGGCCAACGGCACCCCGACGCGCCCGGGGTGCACCCACCGGCCCAGCAGCGCGTGCCGAAGCAGGAGCCGGGCACCCGTCCGTCGCGCGCCCTGGGGTACAACCTCAAGGTCGACGCGAAGGTCTCGGGGAACCAGCTCGCCTTCTCCCTCGCCAACGCCGGTGCGCTCGGCGCGCACCTGCAGGCCCGGTCGAACAACGTGGCCGGCGCGCCGTTCAGCTACACGATCGCGTCCGGGAAGACCCTGCGCCCGCAGCTGGCGGCCCGCGGGCGGTACGACGTCAGCTTCCACGGCCCGAACGGGTTCTTCCGGCGCTTCGCCGGGAACACCCACGAGCCGTTGCTCGAGGCCAAGGGCCGGCGGGACGGCAGCGAGCTGGTGCTGACCCTCCACAACCGATCGGACCACCGTGTCCACGTGCACCTCGCGGACGCCTACGGACGTGACCGGACGGTCCGGGTGCGCAAGCACACGCGGAAGAAGGTGCGGCTCGCCCTGACCGCCTCCCGCTGGTACGACGTGATGGTGACGGTGCGCGAACAGCCGAGCTTCCGGCGCGGGCTGGCCGGTCGGTTCGAGACCGGACGCGCCAGCACCAGCGACCCTCAGCTCGGGCGGTGAACGGTCGGCGGCAGGAAGCCTCGACCGAACCCACTCACAGCCCGTTGCGCTCGATCACCTCGGCGTACCACCGTGCGGAGTCCTTGAGGGTCCTGCGCTGGTCCGCGAAGTCCACGTGGATCAGGCCGAAGCGCTTGTCGTAGCCCCAGGCCCACTCGAAGTTGTCGAGGAGGGTCCAGACGTAGTACCCGCGGACGTCGGCACCCCGTCCCCGGGCCTCCAGGACCGCCTCGAGGTGGGCGCGCAGGTAGTCGATGCGGTCCTGGTCGTGGACCTCCCCGCCCTCGACGACGTCGCGGTTGCCGAGCCCGTTCTCCATCACCTGGATCGGCAGCCCGACGTCGCGTTGGACCCGCAGCAGGAGGTCGGTGAAGCTCGAGGGGACGATCGGCCAGCCCATGACGGTGCGCGGGCCCGGCGTCACGGCCCCGAACGCCCGGTCGGTCCCCGGGAAGGGCAGGCTCCCGGCCACGCCGGTGACCCGGCTCGGGTTGTAGAAGTTGACGCCCACGGAGTCGAGGGGCACCCCGATCTCCGCCTCGTCGCCCGGTCGCACGAACGACCAGTCGGTGAGCCCCTCGGTCGTGGCACGCAGCTCCTCGGAGTAGCCGCCGCCGAACATCGGATCCAGGAAGATCCGGTTCGCGATCAGGTCGACGTGCTCGGCCGCCGCCAGGTCCTCGGGACGGTCCGAGCCTGCCTGAACCTGGTGCAGGTTGAGCGCGACCGAGAGGTCGACGTTCGGGGCCAGGACGCTGCGCAACGCGGTCACGGCTCGGCCGTGCGCCAGGTTGAGGTGGTGCGCGGCCCGGAAGGCCATGGCGTTCTCCGTGCGACCCGGGGCGTGCTCCCCGCTGGCGTAGCCGAGGAACGCCGAGCACCACGGCTCGTTGAGGGTGGTGACGGCCGGGACCCGGTCACCGAGCTCCTTGCCGAGCGCCAGCGCGTAGTCGACGAACCGCTCCGGCACCTCGCGGGACAGCCACCCTCCCGCGTCACCGACGTCCAGGCTCTGCGGGAGATCCCAGTGGTAGAGCGTCATGAGGGGGCGGATGCCGCGGTCGAGCAGCCCGTCCACCAGCCGGCGGTAGAAGTCCATGCCGGCCTGGTTGACCGTGCGGCCGTCGGGCATCACCCGGGGCCAGGCCACCGAGAACCGGTAGGACGCGATCCCCAGGTCGACCATCAGGTCGAGGTCCTCGGCCCACCGGTGGTAGTGGTCGCAGGCCACATCCCCGGTGTCGCCGTTGGCCACGGCGCCCGGTGTGTGGCTGAACGTGTCCCAGATGCTGGGGCCGCGACCGCCCTCGTCGACCGCCCCCTCGATCTGGTACGACGACGCCGCCACCCCCCACACGAACCCAGGGGGAAATGTCTGATCTGTCATCCCTTGACCGCTCCTTGCATGATGCCGCCGACGATCTGCCTGCCCAGCAGGGCGAAGACGAGGAGGACCGGCACGGTGCCGTAGAGCGTGCCGGCCATGATGATCGACTGCTGCGGCGCGTAACCGGTGGCCAGGCTCTGGAACGACACCTGCACCGTGGGGTTCTGGGTGCTGAGCACGATGATCGGCCAGAAGAAGTCGTTCCACGCCGTCAGGAAGGTGAGCATCGCCAGGACCGCCATCGCCGGCCTCGCCGCGGGCACCACGACGGACCAGAAGACGCGGAGGGAGCTGGCGCCGTCCATGAAGGCCGCTTCGATCAGCTCGTCCGGGACCGCGCTGGAGATGTACTGGCGCATGAAGAAGACCCCGAACGCCGTGCACAGGCTGGGCAGGACCACGGCCGTGAGGTGACCGGCCAGTCCGAGCCGGGCCATCAGCATGTACAGCGGGATGACTCCCATCTGCAGCGGGACCATCATCGTCGCGATGCAGATCGCCAGCAGGATGTTCGCGCCCCGGAACCGGAGCTTGGCGAAGGCGAAGCCGGCCAGCGTGCACAGAGCCACGGTGCCGAAGGTGATCGTCCCGGACACGATCAGCGAGTTGACGAGGCCCTGGTTGAGCGGCGCCAGCTCGAGCGCCTTCTTCATGTTGTCGAAGAACGAGAGGCTCGGCAGGATCGGCGGGGTCGAGGCCGCCATCTCGGCGTTCGTGTGCGACGCCATGACGATCGTGTAGTAGAGCGGGAAGACCGACACCAGGGTGATCAGGCAGACCAGGGCGTACGTCGTCCGGCTGCCCTTGAGGACGCCACCGTTCATCGGGCCGTCACCTCCGGCACTCCGGCGGTGACCACGCCGTGGCGGCGCCGGCCGCCTGGACGGCGTTCGTGGCGCTCACGGCGCCGCGACAACCACAGGTTGACCCCCACCGCGGCCACGATGATCAGGAACATCGTCCACGCGGTCGCGGACGCCAGGCCGAGGCGGTCGTTGGTCCAGCCCTGCTGGTACATCAGCAGCCCCAGCGTCTGGTACTGCCCCTGCGTGCCGCCGTCGGGCAGACCGTTGTGGTAGAGCAGGGGCTCGCCGAACAGCTGGGCGGCGCCGATCGTCGAGACCACGATCGTGAACAGGATCGTGGGCCGCAGTCCCGGCAGGGTGACGTGCCGGAACTGTGCCCACCGTCCGGCACCGTCCATGGCCGCGGCCTCGTACAGGTCCGTGCTGATCGTCTGCATGCCGGCCAGGTAGATGAGCGCGTTGTAGCCGGTCCAGCGCCAGGTGACGATCGTGGAGACCGCGATCTGGGACGGCCACTTCGACCCCTGCCAGTCGACCGTCGGCAGGTGCACGGTGTGCAGAGCCCAGTTGACGAGCCCCAGGTTGGGGTCGAACAGCTCGGCGAAGATCACCGTGGCCGCTGCCAGGCTGGTGGCATAGGGCATCAGGATCGCGACCCTGAAGAAGGTCCGGCCCCGCAGCCGGTAGTTGAGGAGGTGGGCGATGCCCAGCGCCATGCACAGCTGCGGGACGGTCGAGATGATCCCGATCGTGATCGTGTTGCGGAAGGCGTTCCAGAAGAAGTGGTTGGTGAGCAGGTTCCGGTAGTTCTCCAGGCCGATCCAGCTCGACTGGTCGTAGGTCGACAGCCGCGTGTCGTGCAGCGAGACCCAGGCGGTGTCCAGCCATGGGTAGACGCTGAACGCCGCGAACACGAGGAAGAACGGCAGGATGTAGCCGTACGCCGCCCGACGGCCGGGGAGGTGGGTGCGCGTCCGTCGCGCAGGTCTGGGTCGCACGATGACGTCGGACTGCTGCACCGCGGTCATGGCACCTTTCCTACGGCAGAACGGTCGTCAGGGGTGGGACGTGACCCGGTCGCCGGCCCAAGGTTCTGGACCGGCGACCGGGTACGACTCAGCCGGTGACCTGCTTGATCGCGTCGAGCGCGGCGCTGAACGCGTCGTCCGGCGAGGTGCCCTTGGTCTCGACGTTGGTCAGCTGCGTGGTCAGCGCCTGCTGGATCTGGGTGTCGTAGAGGCCGATCGGCGGGATCTTCATCTGGCTGGAGATGTCGCCGAAGATCTGGCCGACCGGTGCGTTGCTGAAGTAGTCGCTCTTGGCCGTGGCGACCGCGGGGGCGGCCGCGGCGTCCGAGTTCGACGGGAAGTGGCCGCCGTCCTTCCACATCGTCACCTGCTGGTCCTTGGCCGACAGCCACTCCACCAGGGCGATGGCCGCAGCCTTGTGCGCCGCCTTGTCCGGGACCCCGAGCCAGGAACCACCCCAGTTGGTGGCGCCGCCGGGAAGAACCGGCGCGATGTCCCACTTGCCGGCGTAGTTGTCGCCGGCCTGGCCCTGGATGTAGCCCATCATCCAGGTGGGGCAGGCGAGTGCCGCGAAGGCGCCGCTGGAGAACGCCTTGTTCCAGGCGGGCGTGAACTGCGCCAGACCGGCCGTGATGCCGTCCTGCGCGGCCTGGCTCGCGTAGGTCCACGCGTTCTTCACGCCGTCGCTGTTCTCGACGTCTGGCTGCCCGTCCGCGTTGTCGTAGGCCTCGTCACCCTGGTAGACGGCGGTCGAGAAGATGCTCGCCGCGCTGTCGACGAAGTGGGACCCGGACGGCTTCGTCGAGGAGGCGTCGTACTGCTTGCCGAACGCGATGAAGTCGTCCCAGGTGCTCCACTTCGAGGCCAGGGTCGCGGGGTCCGACGGAAGTCCGGCCTGCTTGAGCAGGTCGCTGCGGTAGCAGATCGCCTCCGGGCCGATGTCGGTGCCGAGTCCGACCGTGGTCGCCCCGTCGGACGTCGAGGCGAGCTGCCACTTCCACGGGTAGAACTCCGCCTTGTCCGCCGTCGCGTTCGGGACGGTGTTCCAGTTCACGAACTGGTCGGCGTGGTTCTGCACGACGTCGGCGACGAAACCGATCTCGATGGCCTGGACGTCGTCGAGTCCGCTACCCGAGGCGAGACGCGTCTTCAATCGGGTCCAGTAGTCCGCGGACTGCTCGACGACGTCCTCCTTGATCGTGATGTTGGGGCAGACCTGGTGGTAGGCGTCCCACAGACCCGCCTCCTTGAAGCCGAAGGTGCCGAACAGACCGACCGTCAGCGTGGTGTCGGCCGTGGTCCCGCAGGGGCCGGCGTCGGCCGAACCGGTGCCCGAGTCGGATGAGCTCTTGCTTCCACAGCCGGCGAGGACGAACGCGCCGAGCGCGGCGACCGCCAGCAGTGCCGCACCGCGGCGGTGCGTGGAGCTTCGGGGCATGAGTCCTCCTGGTGACGGTCGGGATCCGGTCCTTGACCCGAATCCGTGAGAGCGCTCTCACAGCACTCGCGCACAGGATGCGGCCGGCGCTGTCACCCTGTCAAGGTTCAGTTTCGGCAAGCGCTGACGCAACCGGTTGCGTTCAGGCCGAATGACGCAGGACGAGCTGGACGGGAAGCACGGTGCGACGCGGCAGGTCCTCGGTGCCGTCGATCCGGTCCAGCAGGAGCGTCGTCATCGTCGTGCCGAGGGCGGCGATCGGCTGCCGCACGGTCGACAACGGCGGCTCCTGGTCGGCCGCGGCCGGGATGTCGTCGAACCCGATCACCGCGACGTCGTCGGGCACCCGCCGGCCGCGCTCGCGCAGCGCCCGCACCACGCCGAACGCCGCGAGGTCCGAGGCCGCGAAGACGGCGTCCACCTCCGGGTGCTGCTCCAGGAGCCGCAACGTCGCCGCGTGCCCACCGGCAGCGGTGAAGTCACCGACCGAGACCAGACTCTCGTCATAGTCACGACCGGACGCCTCGATGGCCGCGCGGTAGCCGGCCAGACGATCCTGTCCGGCACACATGTCCTGGGGTCCGGCGACCGTGGCGACGTGCGTCCGGCCCGACTTCAGGAGGTGAGCCGTGGCGAGCTCACCACCACCGACGTTGTCGGAGTCGACGTACCAGAGCCGGCGGCGACCATTCAGCGGCCGGCCGCTGAGGACCGTCGGCACGCCGAGTGCCTCGAGTCGCTGGGGCAGGTGGACCTGGCCGTGGAGCGAGAGCAGGAGGACGCCGTCGACGTGGCCACCGGAGGCGTAGGCGAGGAACCGCTCCTGGTCCTCGGGGCGGGTCATCACCGTGAAGACGAGCTGGAGACCCGCGACCGCGACCGCCTCTTGGGCGCTGCGCAACATGCCCAGGAAGAAGGGGTCCGCGAACATCCGCTCCTCGGACTCCTCGACGAGGAAGGCCACCGAGTCGCTGCGCCCGGTCACCAGGGTGCGGGCCGCGAGGTTGGGGACGTAGGAGATCGCCTGCGCCGCCGCGAGCACCACCTCACGGGCGCGCTCGCTCACCTTCGCGTCGCCGCGCAGGACGCGGCTCGCGGTGGCGCGCGAGACACCGGCGCGGGCCGCCACCTCTTCCAAGGTCGGGGCGGGGCGTGCGCGGGTCCCCTTGCGCTGGGCCGTCGTCACCGGGGCAGTGTGGCATGACCGGGGCCGGTCGCCTCGGAGCCGCCGGCGCTGCCAACTACGCTTCAGCCGTGAGCGACGCTGCCTCCCCTTCCTCCGTCGACCCCGAGTTCCGTTACTCCGACCTCCTCCCGCTCGGACCGGACGACAC
>Ga0268266_10001633_pt1 | contig 26087 bp, 24 predicted proteins | sample KBSS13metaG_FD_190356 | JGI IMG/M metagenome (GOLD analysis project Ga0268266, IMG submission 190356) | Switchgrass rhizosphere microbial communities from Kellogg Biological Station, Michigan, USA - KBS S1-3 metaG (SPAdes) (version 2) | ecosystem: Host-associated > Plants > Roots > Rhizosphere... | reverse complement strand
CGCGGTGCCGCCGACGCGGATGCGATTGCCGAGCCGCGTGATCGCGACCTTGTAGCTTTCGTCCATCACGGTGGAGACGGGCGCACCGTCGGAATCGATGACCGGCACCGTGATCGAATAGCCCTTTACGGGATAGACAGGAATCGGAATGCCGATGGGCTTGAGCAATCGCGGCGTCCAGCTCCCGAGCGCCGCGACATAGGCATCGGCCTGCAATGTCCCGGCGCTGGTGACGACGCCCGTGATCTTCGCGCCGTCCGCTACGATGTGATCGATGCTGGTATTGAACCTGAACTGTACGCCGAGCTTTGCTGCTTCCCTGGCGAGCGCCTGCGTGAACATGTGGCAATCGCCGGTCTCGTCCTGCGGCAACCGGAGCCCGCCGACGAACTCGGCTTTTGCCGTAGCGAGCGCGGGCTCGACGGCAATGCAGCCGGCAGGATCGAGCACTTCGTAAGGGACGCCATACTGCTTGAGCACCGCGATGTCACCACCGGTACCATCGAGCTGTTTCTGCTTGCGGAAAAGCTGCAGCGTACCCTGGCTGCGTTCGTCGTATTTGATGCCGATCTCGGCGCGCAGCGCCCGCAGGCAGTCGCGGCTGTATTCGGCGATCGGAATCATCCGGCTCTTGTTGATCGCGTAGCGCTCCACCGTGCAGTTACGCAGCAACTTCAGGCCCCAGATCCACATCACGGGATCGAGCTTGGGCCAGATCACCAGCGGCCCATGCCGCATCAACAGCCACTTGACGGCTTTCACCGGCACGCCGGGGCCGGCCCAGGGCGAGGAATAGCCGGGCGAGACTTCGCCGGCATTGGCGAAGCTCGTTTCCTGCGCTGGCTCAGCCTGTCGGTCGACGACCGTTACTTCGTGGCCGGCACGCGCCAGATAGTAGGCCGTCGTGACGCCGATCACGCCACTGCCGAGAACGATGACTTTCACGATCCCTCACACATCCGCCGCGGCAATGTCGCCGCGGCTTCTGTTTCTCTGAGAGCAAGGATCAGGCCACGCGCTTGATCGCGTCGCCGAGGATCGAGACGATGTCGTCGATATGGCTCTTCTCGACGATCAAGGGCGGCGACATCGCAAAGGAGTCGCCGCTCATGCGCAGATAAAGCCCGTTGTTGAAGCAGTCGACCATGACGTCATAGCCGCGCGCACCGACGCCTTCCTTGCGCGGCGCGACTTCGACCGCGCCCATCAGGCCGACGTTGCGGATATCGACCACGTTCGGCAGGCCTTTCAGCGAATGCAGCGCATCGCGCCAGTATTCGGCCAACGACGCGCCGCGCGTCAGCAGCCCCTCGTCCTTGTAGATGTCGAGTGTCGCAAGGCCCGCGGCGCAGGCGGTCGGATGCGCCGAATAGGTGTAGCCGTGGAACAGCTCGATCGTGCCCTCGGGACCGGTCATCAACGCGTCGTGGATCTTGCGGCTGGCGAACACCGCACCGCAGGGCACGGTGCCGTTGGTGATGCCCTTGGCGGTCGTCATCATGTCGGGCGTGACGCCGAAATAGTCCGCCGCGAACGGCGCGCCGAGACGGCCGAAGCCGGTGATGACTTCGTCGAAGATCAAGAGGATGCCGTGCTTATCGCAAAGTTCGCGCAGGCGCTTCAGATAGCCCTTCGGCGGTGGCAGTACCGCGGTCGAACCCGGCACCGGCTCGACGATCACGGCAGCGATGGTATCAGCGCCATGCAGCGCCACCATTCGCTCGACATCGTCGGCGAGTTCGGCGCCGTGCTCCGGCTGATCCTTGGCGAAGGCGTTGCGGGCGAGATCATGGGTGTGACGGATATGATCGACACCTGGCAGATGGGTCGCGAAGGCGCGGCGGTTCGCCACCATGCCACCGACCGACATGCCGCCGAAGCCGACGCCGTGATAGCCGCGCTCGCGTCCGATCAGGCGGGTCCGCGTCCCCTGCCCGATGGCGCGCTGATAGGCCAGCGCGATCTTCAGCGCGGTGTCGACCGACTCGGAGCCGGAATTGGTGAAGAAGATGCGGTCGAGCCCCTTGGGTGCGATCTCGGCGAGCCGCTCGGCGAAATCGAATGCCAGTGGATGACCCATGTTGAACGAGGGCGCGAAATCGAGGTTGGTCAACTGCCGCTCGACGGCAGTGGCGATCTGGCGGCGGCCATGGCCGGCATTGACGCACCAGAGACCGGCGGAGCCGTCGATCACTTTGCGGCCGTCGACGGTGGTGTAATGCATGCCCTCGGCGGAAGCGAACAGCCTTGGCGCTTTCTTGAACTGCCGGTTGGCCGTGAACGGCATCCAGAACGAATCGGTTTGCAGGGTGTTCGGCTTCTGATGAAGGGTCACGGGCTTAGCTCCTGTGCTGGCAGGTCAAGCCGCCAGCGGGCCACGCTCGCGAAGGCACAACAAGTCCTTTTCTTCGCTCCCGCAACCCATTGATTTTACTGATGCCGTGAGGGCATATTTGTTCGATCCGAAACACTTGCAACAGGGATTTCCGATGAGCGTCGATATCGGTGGGCGACTCCGCTTCGTTCGCGCCCGTCACAAGCTGTCACAGCGCGAACTAGCCAAGCGTTCCGGGGTGACCAATTCGACGATCTCGCTGATCGAATCCAACCAGATGAACCCCTCCGTCGGCGCGCTCAAGCGCATCCTCGACGGGTTGCCGATGGGGCTTGCCGAATTCTTTGCCATTGAGCCGGAACGGCCGCGCAAGGCGTTCTACCGCTCCGACGAACTGACCGAGATCGGCAAGCAGCCGATTTCGTATCGTCAGGTCGGCGACACCATGTTCGGCCGGAGCCTGCAGATCCTGAAAGAGCGCTACGAGCCAGGTAGCGACACCGGGCGCGTGCCGCTGACGCATGACGGCGAGGAAGGCGGCATCGTGGTCAGTGGCCGCCTGGAGGTAACCGTCGACGACGAGCGCCGGATCCTCGATCCCGGCGACGCCTATTATTTCGAAAGCCGCAGGCCGCATCGGTTTCGTTGCGTCGGCGCAAAGCCGTGCGAAGTGATCTCGGCCTGCACGCCGCCGACCTTCTGAGCAGCGTCCAGACGATAAAAAAGCCCCGGCCGAGGCCGGGGCTTTGAGTCTGCTAGAGATAGCTTGCCTGTCAGTAGCGCGCCGCCACCGGCGCACCATAGCCGCCAAAGCGGTAGTTAATGCGCAATGTGACCATGTCGACGTCCTGTGAGATCCGGTTAACCGCGCCGGCTACGATGGGATTGACCACCGAGAACGAATTGTTCGCATCACCCATGAAAAGGTGATCGTATTCGACGCCAAACGACCAGTTCGGCGTAAAGCCGTATTCGAAGCCGACACCAACCGCACCACCCCAGCGCGTAGAGCTTGCTGATGCCAGGCCGACTCCGCCGATCGTGGTGAGGATATCGAACCTGTTGCTCGTCACCGCAGCGCCGCCTTTGACGTACAGCAGGGCCGCATTCCAGGCGTAACCAATCTGGCCGGTGATGAGACCGATGCCATCGGTACGCACGCGGGTCGAGAGTGCGGGATTGATCAGACTAATGCGAGTGCTGCTGAGGTCAGCCCAATCGCCTTGCCCTTCCAGACCGAATACCCAAGTGCCGGCTTGCCAACGATATCCCAATTGCCCACCGATGAGACCTCCGGATCGGTCCGCGCAAGCGTCCGTGACGATTGCTCCGGCCGCCGTGACAAAATCCCAGCAATTGCGGCTCTGTCCCCAACCACCATTGGCGCCAATGTAGAAGCCGCTCCAATCGTAGATCATCGGAAGCGGCGCCACGGGTCTTGCCTTCACGGCCATGTCGGCGGCCGATACGGGAGCGGCGGCCATGGTAATTGCCGCGAAACTGACAGCGGCGGCTAACAACTTCCTCATGCAGTGTCCCCTTCTGGTTCAGGCACTCAACTATCTGCGCGCTTGCGTACAAATCACTTGAAACAGTGGGCAGCGTAGTTTGCGTCGCGCGCGACCCCTGTAACAGAATGGCAACATCCAAACGCAATCCTTGTGCACGACATCGTGCATTAGTCTTCACCCTCGCCGTCAGGTGGCTCGTTGCCGACCTGTTCATCAGCGAGCCAGGTGTAGATCTGTGAAGACGGGACGAGCCGTTTAGGTGTGTGCGGATTGATCGTGCCCGCAAATACAGTCAGGCCTTCGTCGAGCTTTGAGCGGGCGAATGCCTTGGCTTCGGCTTCCGTGACAAACGTCCTTGTCTCGCGCGGGCAGCGCTGCTTGGGCAGAATGCCGCGTTTGCGAACTTCAAATGTGACATACCAGGTCGGCGTCGTTCGCACTTTTCGATGTCACCCCTTGGATGGCGCGGTTGGGCGCCGTGCACGGTGTCCGCGAGTACCGGCCACGATCAACACCGAGCTTTCACGCATCATCGCGGCCAGCCGCCAAATTCACGTCGGCTGGAGGAGCGGGATTGACACAGATCAAGGGAAGAGCCCGAACGACGCGAGGGCAGTCCCACCCGGCGGTATCCGGCTGTCTAATCCCGTCGCGCTTGTGGAGGCATTGTCCTCAGGAACAATTTAGCAGCACCGAGGGATCGGCTACTCTCGTCGCGATGCACAGCTTTGAATGCGGGGAAGCGCAACAAGTGATCGATTAAACAGGTTTCGCGACTGTTAGCTGGCCGGTGCGGGTGGAAAGCATGTGGCACGATCAATCCGGGATTGGACCCGATGTCGCAAGAAGAAGCGAACTGATTGCCGGTATCTCCGCGCGTCCTCGCCCCGCGATTGCTTCGGCCGCTCTCGGGCAGCGGAGGCGCGAGATTGACTTCATCATGGAAGCCTTGTTGCGAGACTATATGGCGCCCCACTCCCGGCCGGGCAGTTCGACGATGAAGTTTGATGGCGACGAGGCGCGCGATCGACTCTGATCGCCTCGTGACCGCCTGTTTGCTCTAATGGAGCGCTACAACGCTAGCCACAGGAAGTGAGCAGCGTCTCCCGGATTGATTCCAGAAGGCCTGGTATCGGCTCGTAACTCTGGTGGACCATGCGAAGCTGGCCCGCAAAAGTGCTGACGCCGATCGTCTGCCGGTCGGACGGAGGATTGGTCAACATCGCTGGCCCCCAGACCGCCTTGAGCCTCAGCGACCTATATTCAACCGCAAGCGGCAGGACGCCCAGATTCGAAATGACTGCGGAGCTTTGCGGCATGGAAGCAAAGAACTCCGCCACGCTGTCTTCCGTTGCGGTTGGCGGCATCACAGCCGCGATCCACTGCAGCATTGCAGCCGCCGCCGCGGGCGACCGCGCCAACCGCAGATTATCAACAATGCGGCGGGCGTTCTCCCAGAGATCTCGGCCTCCGACAGGGGCCTCGGCAGAGCCCGCGCCGATAAACACGCCGCAGCCCGTGGTTTCGGTTCTCATAAGTCGGGACAGGTCGATCGGACAGTGGATCCTGATGGTGTTGTCATCCGCGACTGGAAGGTGGCGAGCGGCGGCTGCACAGATTGCGCCATGCACGGTCGTTCCATTAGTCTTGCAGAACCGCAAGAGGCGAGCGGTCTCTTCCCGATCCCATTCCGCAATCGCCAAATTCGCGGCGAAATCTTCGAGCCCCGGGGTAGCCCGGCTGCGAGCCCTCGATATGTCGCGATGAGTCCGTTTTTCGACGACGATCGGATCAGAGGTAGCACCCGCGATCATCTCCTCGATCAAGGGGGGCGGCGGCAAGACCTCAAGACGGTCGTCAGCTAGTGCGCGCATGATGTCATGGAGAATGCGCGTTCCGGACAATCCGTCCACGATCGCATGATGAAACGTGAGGACGATCAAGGCGCCGTCGGATGCCGACAACACAGTCGCTCGCATCAACGGACCTGGAAAAGTGCTGAAAGGCAGACTTAGCTCGCTTTCGACCACCCCGCGCCAGTATGCTGTGGTATCGACCGCCAGCACTCTGAGCTCAATCGGGTTCTCGGTGCGGCAGAACGCCGGACCGGTTTCTGCATCATGGACGATGCCGACCCGGAGCGCCGAATGCCGTTTTCGGACCTGCTCAAGCGCAGCTGCAAGCCTGGCGGAATCCAGCGCGCCCTGGATTTCGGCGATGAGGCAGAAATGCACGGGAAAGGCCAAGGAATAGAGATAGAAGAACCGCTCGCAACAGCCGAGCGGGCGGATAAGCGCCAACTCCCTATTCCTCGCTGCCATCATTCCAAGTGCCCTGCTACCCGCGAACGCCCCGTTGTGCATTGTCATCAGCTTTCAGCAGCCGCGGCAGATCGAGAGCTTGCGGTCGACAGCTGCATCTTCCGGAGAGAGGCGCTCCAGCTCACTTGAATTTTGCGACGGCACGTCGCGGCCGCGCGGTTGCCGGTGGCCTATTGGTGCTTCGCCGATCATATGCGTGTCCTGCGCCAATGAAGAAAGCCCGGCTGCGGTGCTGGAGGATGCGGCGGGTGATCCAGCCAATCCCACCGTCTGCGCAATGGCGCCGCGACTGCCCAGGAAAGCCAATATCGTTACGATCTTGATCACGCTTCGCATGTCCATTTCTCCTGAAATGCGGGCATCACGCTTATGTGACGCGACCGACATGTGGTTCGTGAGGATCACATTGAGGCGATGAGATTACGAGGGGATGTTGTGGAGACGTGAAACGCCTACAAACGTAACATGGCGTCGCATCGCGACGACGCGACTGGCTGGAGATTTTCGGTTGAGCGATCTCTACCGCCCGCCAATCAACCCGTGAACTTCTTCTTGATCGCGGAGTCCTCGGGTATCGACCGCCTGAACTTGTGTCGGTCCGAGAAAGCACGCTTGAATGCAGTGCGCTCCGAAATTCTCGTGACATATTCGCAGAAGACGTGGTGTGAGCACAACTCAAAGGCCTGCGCCCAAAGCACGTTGTAGCCTACGATACAATCAGCTGCCGAAAACTCAGACCCGCAAATGAACGGCATCCTGATCAAGCGTTCTTTCAGCTGTGGCTCAACCTCCGTTGCGAACTTTTTCCGGTACCTTCGTATTGTCCTGTCGTCCCTCTCCGATACTGGAAGCAAGTCCTCATGGACGCGTAGCTGCCAGAGCATCATGTCCATTGATGCCGCGCCGAAATGAAGCATTTGCAGATAGTCGGCGCGCTTCGGTGAAAGAACATGAGGCGGCGGCGCAAGTTTCTTGTCGGGAAACGTGTCGGCCAGTAGCGCAACCATCGCACCGCTCTCGATCATCTGAACCAACTCGCCGTTCTCCATCGCGATTTCCATCACCGGAACCGCGTGGTTTGGATTCAGTCTCAGAAACTCATCGCGATACTGGTCGGCGTCCACGAGCGCTACGACCTCAACGTCGAAATCATCGTCCATCAGTTCGTGCAACAGCCATTTCACACGTGTACTGCGCACCGCCGGACTATGATAGATCTTCAAACGCCTAACCTGCGTTTCCATGCTCAAGCCTCTCGTTAATGATGTTTGCAGCAGAAACGTCGATCACTCTCGGCCACCTGCAGAGGGTTTGGACGTGCCGGACGGTTCGCCGGCTCGCCCCTTCGGGGGCGACGGCGTCGCGATTCTCGCCCTGCCGCAGGTGACTGCGGCAGCAGGGACAGCCGTGAGTTCACTCTCGCGAAATTTGTCTCCGACGGGAACGGAGCAAGAAGGCGACCGCGATGTACGCGATGTACAGCAGCATATGCTTCCCCCGTCATTACACGGCACGCGGCAATGGAATGGTCGACGAGAAAACATTTTCCGGATCCAACCGGCGCTTTATCTCCATCAACCGTTTCGCATTCCCGCCGTAACTGCGCCCGGCGCGATAAGGATCATTCCGGCCGAGCAAATTGGGATATGCGCCAGGTAACGCGGTCGCCAAGGACTGGCGAGTACTGCATGCCCAGTGCCGATGCAGTGGCTCGTCCATAACATCAGCCCGATCTGGAAAGGTCGCGATCATTTCGACCATCACATGATCGCGGCGAAGACCGAAGGCCGTTTCAGCCTCAGCAATGCGAGAGGCCGCGCCCCTGAACTCATGGGTGACGATGGCGCAACCTGGCGATACCGCGGTTTCCATCGCATGGACGAAAGCATTAATGCAGTCACCGTCGAGTACCGGCAGCGAGCACGTTTCCATCACGGCCTGCAATCCGTTGACGATGTAGGGATCGAACACGCCAAGCAACGCGCCGTAGGATTTTCTTTCAATCCGACCCGCGAGAAGGGTGCCGAGCTTGAGAAATGGTTCGAGCTTCGCCTCGCCATCTTCCGGTCGGCCGCACCAGGTCGGAATCAGCATGACCGCAACCGTCCCGGAAGGATCGGCGACCAAACCGATCTGCACTGTCAACTCATCCGGCGCTGACGCCGTCAGTGCAGCGCAGCTGTCAATTACGGCGCGCGCTTCGGCAAAGGGATAGGCCAGCAGACCGGAATGCACACCTGGCAACTCGTGCACGCGGTGGCGCATTGCCGTGATCACGCCGAAATTGCCGCCGCCGCCGCGCAGCGCCCAGAATAGATCGGCATTTGTCTGTTCATCGGCGCGCACGATGCGTCCGTCCGCCAGCACGACCTGCGCCGCGAGCAGATTGTCGAGCGCAAGTCCGAAACGTCCGATCAATGGGCCGTAGCCGCCGCCGAGCGTGAGCCCCGCCATGCCGACGCCGGAGACGGACCCCGCCACCACAGCCAGACCAGCGGGATCCGTGACCGTCGTGACGTCGACGGCGCGGGCGCCACCCGCGATCGTGACGGAGCGATGATCGGAGCCGAGTACCACCTCTCGCATGTGGCTCAAGTCAATCACGATGCCGTTGCAGAGTGCACGGCCCGCCCAGTCATGGCCCCCGCCACGAACCGAAAGCGGCAAGCCGTGCTCGCGCGCGGTACGAATGGCGGCCTGGACGTCGCCGGCGGACTCGCAGTGCACGACTGCGCGGGGCACAATGTCCTTCTGCTTTGCCCAGAGGCTGGTCGCGGCAACATACCCCTCATCTCCGGGCAAGGAGATACGCGCGGCAGCCCCATCACTCAGGCGCAGTAGCGCGTTTTCGATCGAATCGGGCATGATATATTCTCCGTTGGCTCTGCGCGAGCGGCACGCCCGGCGCGGTTGACAGCCGGTTTACGGAGAAGCGGATGGAGGTTCGTGAAGATTCCTGCTCTTCTGCAGGCGCGATCAGGCAAGCTCCGAGGGCGTGACGCCGTGCACGCGGCGTACCCATCGCGACAAATGGCTTTGATCTGCAAAGCCGGTCTCGGCAGCGATTTCAGCCAATCCCATCCGCCCCTGGCGCATGTGCAGGATCGCGGCCTGGAGGCGAAGATGGACGACATAGCGGTGCGGCGTCATGCCCACGGAGCGAGCGAACACACGTGAGAAATGGAACGAACTGCGGCCGGCCAGCCCAGCAAGCGAGGCCACCTCGATCGGCTCCGCGAGGTGGGCAAATACGTAGTCCCTGATCCGCTGCAGCGCGTGCTGTCCCAACCGGCCGCGGGATGCACGGGGTGGCCTTGACGTGTGCCCAACAATCAGCCGATCGATGAATCGGCTAGCAGCCTCGTTCCAGAACAGGGCGCCGCCCGGATACCCGTGCGCATTCTCCTGTGCAAGCAACTGCGCAGCACGCAGCAGCGATTCGTCATATCCGGAGAGGCACTCGCGCAATTCTGCGTCCAGGGCGTGCCCTTCTGCCGACGCCAGCGCAAACTGACGCGGCTCGACCGCAATAAGCAGTACCTCCGCCGATTGTTCGCTATCGGCCCCACAGTCGATGCCTGCGGGGCTGATCGCGACCGTGCCGGCGGCCATTTCGTGCTTTGCGCGTAGCCCGGACATTCGGCATTCCATCTGAACGGATGGCGACATGTGGAAATAAATGAGGTGCTGCCGCGTCGTTGCGCTGAAGTGTGCACCTCCTTCAAATCGCGCCCGAAGCGCGCGGACGCCGCTTTCGCCGGGAGGTCCTTCAGTTTGGAGCACTAGCGGAGGATTGCCGTCCTTCTGCGCCCAGCGTATCTGTCCGAGTTTCTTCATCCGCCCGAATAACCCCGTTGGAGGTGGCATCAAGGAACTCGCTAAGTTGGGCGCTGAAACTTGTCGTGGAAGTACCAGGACGACTTGTGACGCATAAGTGAGAATGCGTGATTTCCCGGCGATATCGCTCGCTATGAGCCTATCCGAAGCCCCGCTGAGCGCGAAGAATAAGCGGCCGGTAAGGGAAATGTAAGCCACCGGTTAAGCGCGCCGGCGCATCTCGCGGCAAATTTGCCTGGACGGGAAATCCAGACAGGGCACAGCACCATGAGCACGATCCAAGGGACCACCGAGCTGGGACCGGCAACGGCAAAGCGGCAGGTCTACAGCCCTCTCGAAGCCTACTGGAATGCATTTCAGGCCTGGCGCAAACGCGAGAAGCTACGAACCGAGTTGTGCCGCCTGACGGACTTCGAACTCGAAGACATTGGCCTCACGCGCGGCGAGATCGATTACGTCGCCTCGAACCGCACAATCTCGCTGGATCCCCTGCGCTGGATGTCCGACATCGCCACGCGAAGGTGATGCGTCCCGGGCTACTTCGGCAGCGCGCTTGAAAGCACCAGTTCGAGCTCCTGCCCGACGTCATCGAGGGGCTGGGCGCTCCGCGCGGCGCGGCACATCGCGACCGTTCCCTCCGTGGATGCGATGACGAGCGCCGCCAGTCGCCGCGCGCGCGCCGGCGCCACGCCCTCGCGCCGCAGCGCCGTGAACATGATGCGCTGCCAATCTGCGAACACGCCGTTCGCCAGATCAAGCAGGCGCTGTTGTGCGGCCTCATCCGGCTCGCCGTCCTTTTCCGTCGCATCGTTGACATACTGCTCGACCGCCACCGCAAGCACCGGACAGCCGGCCTGGAATTTCGTTCGCTCCAGCGTCTGCCGCCACAGGGCAACGAAGGCACGCAGGCCCGCAACGGCGCCGCGCGACTGCGTCAGATGCTCCAGAGGTCCGCTGACCTGCTTGCCGGCGAAGACCAGCGCGTCCTCGATCAGTTCCTGTTTGCCGCGCGGAAAGTGATGGCCGATCGAGCCTCGCGGCGTACCGGTGTGACGAACCACCTCGCGCATGCTGGTGGCGTTCACGCCGCGCCGGCTCATCAGGTCGGCGGCTCCTGCCACCATTTTTGCGCGGGTATCGGACGACATCGGAACTCCTCTCGAGTCGCGCCATTGTAGAATATGACGCTTGACATAGCCAGCGCACCCCGCACTATGTCATTTGTCATAGTTGCCGGCGATGAGGGAGCGAACATCATGACTGCAGAAGGCAAAATCCGCACCGAAACCCATGATCGCATTTTCAGGATCATCATCGACAACCCCGCCAAGAAGAACGCATTCTCGCCGGCCATGATGGAGCAGTTGTCGGCCGCATTGACCGAACTGCACAACAACGAGAGCCTCTGGGTCGGCGTCATCTGCGCCGAGGGCAAGGATTTCACCGCCGGGCTCGACATGCCGAAATTCTTCGGTCCCAACGCCGAGAAGCGAAACTTCAAGGAGGGCAATGTCGATGTATTCGGCCTGCAAAAGCGCTGCAGGAAACCGATCGTTACCGCCGTGCAAGGCATTGTGTTCACCATCGGCATCGAACTGATGCTGGCGGGCGACATCGTCGTCGCCGCCGATGACAGCAGGTTCTGCCAGATGGAATCCAAGCGCGGCATTGCTCCGTTAGGCGGTGCGCATTTCCGTTTCCTGTCGCGCACCGGCTGGGGCAACGCGATGTACCATTTGTTCCTGTGCGATGAATTCACTGCATCGCGCGCCCACGAGATTGGCCTGGTTCAGGAGGTGGTGCCGGCAGGCCAGCAGGTCGAGCGCGCGATGGCGCTCGCCGCGATCATTGCCAGAAATGCGCCGCTCGGCATCCAGGTGACCAAGGAGGCAGCCGCCAAATATGTCGAGCACGGCGAGGCAGCGGCCATCGCCTATATTCCAACCGTGCGCGAGCGCGTGCTGAACAGCGCCGACGCCAGGGAAGGCATTCAATCGTTCATCGAACGGCGGACCGCGGTATTTCAGGGGCGGTAATCTCGATCAAAGGATGAACGAGGCTTGGTCCGGGACCTTACCCCTCACCTCCAGCATCCGACTTAAACGGCGGCGATCGAACTTCGCCCCACCCGCGGGTCGATCGTCCATATCCGCTGCCCGTTTCGCCACGCTGGGCATTCCACCAATTTGTCATGAGAATGCCGCGGACGGGAAACCAGTCGCGATGTAGAACGTAGCTCATGGGCGTCGACAACGGAGCAAACCCATGCGCGCCATCGTCCTGCTTCTCGCCCTGGTGCTCGGACTCGGCTCACCGGCCCGTGCCGATGATGTCGCCGCCGCGCAGGGCGTGATCCGCGCGCAGGAGCAGGCCTTCAGCCGCAACGACGCCGCAGCAGCCTATTCGCATGCCGCCCCGGAGATCAGACAGTTGTTTCCGGAGGCGGATGTCTTCATGCAGATGGTCCAGCAGGCCTACACGCCGGTCTATCGCCACAAGAGTTTTGAATTCGGCGAGGCGCGAGCGGCCAATGGCCGGATCGCGCAGCGCGTTCACATCGTCGACGACAATGGCGAGGCCTGGGAAGCGATGTACACGCTGGAGCAGCAGCCGGACGGCAGCTTGAAGATCACGGGCTGTTCGTTGTTGAAAGCCGGACAGGCCGTTTAAAAAATCACGCCATCGCCAGCCGTTGCCGTGCACGCAACAACAAAAGCAGCATGATGCCGATATTCAGCGCATTCCACGCCAGCCCGTTGGTGAACGCCGCCGTGTAGGAACCGGTGGCATCGAAGATCGCGCCCGAAACCCAGCCGCCGAACGACATGCCGAACACGGAAGCGAAGATCACGATGCCGACACGCGTGGCGGCTTGCGACGCCGGCATCGCTTCGCGCACGATGATGGCGTAGCTCGGTACGATACCACCCTGGAACAGGCCGAACATCGCGGAGATGACGTAGAGCGAGGTCAGGCTGTCGAAGAACAGGTAGAACAGCAGCGCGGTACCCTGCGCGAACGAACCGATCAGGAGTGTGCGGATGCCGCCGATCTTGTCGGCGAGGAAGCCTGAGCCGATCCGGCTGATGATGCCGAAACCGAGCATCAACGACAGCATTTCGGCGCCGCGCGCCACGCCAAAACCGAGATCGCTACAATAGGCGACGATATGCACCTGCGGCATCGACATCGCCACGCAACAGGCAATGGCGGCGAGCGACAGGATCACCGTCAGCGCATTGGTGGACAGCCGCAGGTCGACGCGTGGCGGCGGCGCATTGACGTGATCGCGCTGCCCCCCTGCTCCCATGAGCATCCGCAAGCCGATCAGCGCCAGCGTCATCGCCACCGCCGTGAAGATGCCGAGCGCGATGTGGGTGGTGCGCCAGCCCATCGTCTCGATGCCGTGGTTGACCAGCGGCGGCCAGATCGCGCCGCCGATATAGTTGCCGCTGGCTGCGATGGCGACCGCGAGTCCGCGGTATCGCTCGAACCAGTGCGAGGCCTCCGCCATCAGTGGGCCGAACGTGGCCGACGAGGACAGGCCGATCGCGAAGTGCACCAGGATGAATTGCCAGATCGAGGATGACATCCCCGCGACGACATAGCCCAGACCCAAAATGCCGATGCCGAGCCCGATGGCGGTGACGATGCCGTAGCGGTCGGTGATTTTGCCGGTCAGCACCGCGCCGGAGCCGAACCCGAGCATGACCATCGTGAACGCCAGCGAGGCGGTGCCGCGGCTCGCAGCGAACTCGGTCTGCACCACGGGAAGCGCGACCACCACCGACCACATGCCAACGCTGCCGAGCGAGCCGATCAGCACGGCCACGGCAAGCCGGAGCCATGCCCGGCGCGAGTCGGGAATAAACAGGTCGGAATCTCGGGTGAGCTCAGAAGAAATTGCCACGGCGCACGCAACTTCGGGGGCAAATCGCCCAAGGTCAAGCCACATTGCCGCGATATTGGGCATGCAGATGTGGTGGGGCAGAGCCTCGATGCCTTGGCTGGATCGGCCGAGGGCCGGCTCCTGTCGCCATTGCGCGGCGTATTTCAGAAGAGACGAGAGAGCATCGATGAAGACCATTCTGACAATCCTGGTGACGCTAACGGCGCTATCAGTCCTGCCGCCTCGGGCGCACAGCCATGAGCAGCACGTCCACCAAAGCTACGCAGCGGGCGAGCCCGGCGATCCCCAAAAACCATCCCGCACCATCGAGGTCGGAATGAGCGAGATGGCCTACGCGCCCGCCCGCATCGAGGTGAAGCGCGGCGAACAGATCCGCTTTGTGATCCGCAACACCGGCGCCGACGATCATGAATTCCTGCTCGCGACCACGGAAGAAAATCTGAAGCACGCCAAGGCGATGATGGAGAACCCGCAGATGGAACATGACGAGCCGAACGGCGTTCGGCTTGCGTCGAAGAAATCGGCCGAGATCCTCTGGAAGTTCACGCACGCCGGCACGTTCGAATATTCGTGCCTGATCCCCGGCCATCGCGACGCCGGCATGGTCGGCCAGATCCTGGTGAAATAGGCCGCGGCGAAATGAGCCAGAGCGCAGGCGGCGTGCCGGCGGAAGTCCCCTGTTTTCGTCGTGCCTGATCCACTACAACCGGGCCCAATTCGAAAGCCGGGAAAGCGAGACCGCCGTGCGAAGGATCGAAAACCAGACGTTCCTGCTGCTGCTTGTCACCGTCACGCTGGCGTTTGGCTGGGTGCTGTACCCGTTTTATGGCGCCGTTCTCTGGGCGGTCGTCGTGGCGGTGCTGTTTGCACCGGTCCATCGACGGCTGCTGCAGTCGACGCAGGGCAGGCCGAGCCTTTCGGCCGCGCTCACCGTCCTGATCATTATTGCCATGGTCCTGCTGCCGCTGGCGCTGATCGCGGCTTCGCTGGCGCAGGAAGCCTCGAGCCTGTTCGCGAAGGTGCAGTCCGGCGAGTATAATTTCGGCGGCTATCTGCAGCGGGTACTCGACGCACTGCCGGCCTGGGCCACGGGATTGCTCGAGCGGTTCAACCTCACCGACTTTTCCTCGCTGCGCGAAAAGCTCGGTCCAGGCCTGATGAAGGGCGGACAGATCCTTGCCCCGCAGGCACTGAGCATAGGCACGACCACGTTCGATTTCGTGATCCGCCTCGGCATCATGCTTTATCTGCTGTTCTTCCTGTTGCGCGACGGCAGAGCACTCGCCGATCGGATCAAGGAGGCCATTCCGCTGCGCAGCGACCAGAAGACAGCGTTGTTTACACGGTTCGCTGATGTCGTTCGCGCCACCGTGAAGGGCGGCATCCTCGTCGCAATGGCGCAAGGCACGCTCGGCGGCATCGCCTTCTGGTTCCTCGGAATCCACGCCGCGCTGTTGTGGGCCGTGCTGATGGCGTTTCTTTCGCTGATCCCCGCCATCGGCTCCGCCCTGGTCTGGGCTCCGGTTGCGATCTACTTCATGGCGACCGGCGCGATCTGGCAGGGGGTCGGGCTCATCCTCTATGGCGTGATCGTCATCGGACTGGTGGACAATCTGCTGCGTCCGTTCCTGGTCGGCAAAGGCTCCAAGCTGCCGGACTACATCGTGCTGATTTCCACGTTGGGCGGCATCGAAGTTTTCGGCCTGAATGGTTTTGTCATCGGGCCACTGATCGCGGCGATGTTCATGGTGAGCTGGGAAATCTTTTCGGCCTCGCGGCCGGCGTTGGCAGAAGACGCCGCCGGCAACCCGACATAGGCTGCTCTACCCGAGCTCAAAACTGGTGACGCCGAACACCCGCTCCAGCCGCAGCGGTGGGATCGCACCGGTATACATGCGCGCCGTCTCGAACACCGGCGTGAGCCCGAGATCTTTCGCCAGCGCGATCGCCTCGCGGTTGATTCCGGGCACATCAAGAAAGATTTCGCCGCCACCCACCTTGGCCAGCAAGGCGGCAAGAGCAGTCTCGGCGGTCGCGCGGTCGTCGGCCACCAGCGGACCGATCTTGAAACCCTTCCTGCACGGACGGATCACGCCCCAGCCGGCAAGCCGGCCATCCCGCATGACTGCGCAGCCGACATGGCCGGGCGCGCCGATCCATGCCCGCAGGAATCCAGATCGCGGTGCTGGAAACACGGTGGCGTCATCCGCCTCCACTGCGGCAAGCGGCACCTCGCTCAACGCGACGACATCAGCCCGCGGCGCGGCGAGCGCAGTAATCGTGCCGCCGTAGCGCACATTGGCGTAAGCCAGCGTGAAGCCGGACTTCCTGTAATTATCCTGCTGCGCCACCACACCATCGAGCCCGATCACGCGCGCGCCGGCGTGTGCGATCGCCGCATTCCAAATGCGCAGTCCGTAGCCGCGGCCGCGCAAATCCGGTCGCACGATGTAGAAGCCGAGAAAGGAAAACCCCGCACCGTAGTTGACGCACGAGACGGTCGCGACCGGCGCACCGTCTAGTTCAGCAATCAAAAAGCCTTCCGGGTCGACGCAAGCAAAGCACGCGTCATCGGCAAGACCCGGATTCCAACCTTCAGCCGCGGCCCAATCCACAGCTAACGAGATTTCATCCGGACGCATCGTTCGAATGGTGAGCGCATCCATGACGGGTGGTCCTTTCGAATGTGTGATGACGCCTGTGATTTCGACTCGCAACGTACATGAACGGCCAGTCCAGAAATGGCACACTTCTTCGCGCAAAATATCATTGCGTCGTGCGAATTGTTTAGCGAAAATTAATCATATGCTGGCTGCGGGGCTGCATCGTTGGAGGCGACTCACATGTATCGATCATCGCTCACGCTGGCCTTTGTTGTGCTGTACTCGGCAGCCAGCGCGGCCAGCGACCTGTCATCCGTCTACGTAGCGCCGGGCGGCGTCTACGCGCCCTCCTCAAACGTCTACGTGCGTCCCGGCCCAACGCATCGGCCTTACGTCGAACCCGGCTACGGCTATCGGCAGCCTTCCTATTACGGAGATTACCGCGCACCGGCAGCGGTCTATGGCGAGTACGGATCGGCCTATCCCGCGCAACCGATCTATGTCGACCGCGTACCCGCCTATCCCGAGCGTTACTACGGGCAAGAATACGACTATGCGCAGGAATATGCGCCGAGGCCGCCTCTGCCCGTGCCCTATCGTGCGCGGGCACGATGCGACGACGGCTATGCCAGGTCTGTCTACTGCGATTAAGGCTGCAGCCATCGCGCAGGTTTCGCTGCCGCTGATTGCGGCAGCGAGCCTTACTCTACGGACAATCCCCGATCAGCCTGCAGGATGGGTGAAGCGAGAGCGATGGCGATCCTGCGTCATCGATCCGTGCATCTCCTTCCCGAGGTCGGCATATTTCGCCTGCCCGGTCAGGGCATCGATAGTGACTCAAGGCGTTCGCAAATATAGAAATTGCGCCTTGGGGAGTGAAATCCATGGAAGCCATAAGCTGCGACGTGCTGGTCATTGGCTCCGGCGCAGCCGGAATGACGACAGCCATCACGGCGCATCATTTCGGGGCCGACGTCCTCGTGGTGGAGAAGGCATCCACGTTCGGCGGCACAACCGCGCGATCGGGGGGATGGCTATGGGTGCCGGGAAATCCGCTCGCAGCGCGTTCCGGCGTTGATGACCCGCTTGAAGATGCGAAGACTTACATCCAGCACGCCGCGGGAAACCACTTCGACGAAGCGCGCGTGACCGCGTTTCTCGATAACGCCGGCGCCATGATCGGTTTCCTCGAGGCGAATTCCGAGGTGCAATTCAACTTCGGCAAGAACTATCCCGACTATCACCCCGATCACCCTGGAGGCGCCGAGGAAGGCCGCTCGATTCATCCCCAACCTTTTGACGGACGAAAACTCGGAAGCAGTCTCGCCAGGCTCGCTCAGCCGATGCCGGAATCGACGTTCATGGGCATGGGCCTGAACAGCGGACCCGACTTGAAGCATTTCCTGAACGCGACGAAATCGCTCAGGTCGGCGATATTCGTAGCTTCGAGGATACTGGCGCATGGCCGGGACGTGATGGTCCACGGGCGGGGCGTTCGCCTCGTCAATGGCAATGCGCTGGCGGCGCGCCTGCTGAAGACGGCACTGGATCGCGGGATAAAGCTGTGGTCGTCGTCGCGGGCCATTAAGCTGCTGAAGGAGAACGGCCGCGTTGCCGGCGCGATCGTGGAAAAAGACGGCAAGGCCGTTCGCATCGACGCGCGCCGCGGGATTGTTTTTGCCGCCGGCGGCTTTCCACAGGATGCGGACCGCACGCGACGTCATTTCAGGCATCTGCACGCCAACACCGCACATGCTTCGCTGACCCCCGAAGGCAACACGGGAGATGCGCTTCGAATGGCCGAAGACGTCAATGCGGCGCTCGACGACAGCTTTTCCGACGCCGCGGCTTGGGTGCCGGTATCGCTCATCACCAGAAAGGACGGCAGCGTCGGGCGTTTCTTTCACCTCATCGACCGGGCCAAGCCGGGTGTGATCGCGGTGACGCAGGATGGCCGCCGCTTCACCAATGAAAGCGAGAACTATCACGATTTCGTCCGGGCGATGATCGATGCCTGTGCCGGGCGTGAGGAAGTCTCGGCCTTCATGATTTGCGACCATCGAACCATCAGGCGTTACGGGCTAGGCGCTGCCCGTCCCTCCCCGCTGCCGATCTTCCCTTACATTCGCTCAGGCTATCTCAAGTCCGGGCGCACGATTCGCGAACTCGCATCGTCCGCCGGCATTACCCCTGAAAATCTCGAGCGGACCATCGGGGAAGTCAATCGAGATGCCGGCGATGGCCAGGACCGCGCCTTCAACCGCGGGGCAACGTCCTATCAGCGTCTTCTCGGCGACGAGGTCGTTGCGCCGAACCCGTGCATCGGCGAGATATCCGTCGCACCGTTCTATGCCGTGAAGATCATTCCGGGAGACATTGCCACCTACCACGGCTTGGTCACGGACGAGCGGACGCGTGTGCTGGATACCGAACGGAAGCCGATCCCAGGCCTGTTCGCCGTCGGCAATGACGCCGCGTCCATCTTCGGCGGCAGCTATCCCGGCGCCGGCGCGACCCTCGGGCCCGCCATGACCTTCGGATACATCTGCGGAAAGAATCTAGCGGAAAGCCGAGGGACGAATTAGCGAAAGCCGTTCCCCACGGCTTTGGACCCGGCCCTAATCAGGTGCGCGCTCGACGGCATGGCGTAGCCACACCATCCCGCCCTCAAGGGTCTCGCAGTGCGTCAGGCGCAACGATTGCCCGGCGCCCGGACGGTCACCCTCCGAGCCATGATAATCGACAATGCCTTGAGTGCCGGCAACGCCATCTACCGCAGGGTAGATCAGCGTGCTGAACTCATCGATCAGCATGTGCTTGAGGAAAGCACCGTTGATCGCGCCGCCGCCTTCGAGCAGCAGCCTCTTGGCGCCGAAGAGCGACGCCAGCTGCTCCATTGCCCCTCGCAGATCATCGCCGTTTGCGCCCGCGAAGATATAAGAGACACCGTCTTCGCGAAGTTCGGCGAGATAGGCATCGGTAACCCGCTCACCGAGTACGGCAACGACGTGATCGCCGCCGACATTGTCCTTGCCGTAGTGGACACGGCCCGCGGGGTCGATCGCGACGGCGAGTCTGCGGTCCTTGCGCTCGGCAACATGGGCTTCACGCGGCAGCTTTTGCGCTCCGGCAATGTGCCGCTCGGCCCCCTTGGCCATTTCCGACATGGTCTTGCGGCCGACGATCCATCCATCGGCCTCGAAGCGGTCATGCACTTTTTCGTAGTGCCCGCGCAAAACATCCCGCGAAACATCGCTGGCTGGCCGGGTGAAGCGGCTGGGATGCAGGCGCCCGTCAATGGACGTGCCCATGTGGCAAATGATGTGGGGCCGCATGATTGGCTTTCTTCAGGCTGAGGCTTGGTCGCGTCTACCGCATAAGTATAGCGCGCCAGGCTGCCCCGCAACGAGCACGCGCGCAAGGCAGAGCGCGGCGTCTGGCTGCGTGCCCGTTGGAAAACGCCGCCTTGATCGCACAGGCGGCTTGCGTCGCCGCCATGCGCAGCTAGAAATATGCTATGTTGCAAGCGTGCTACCGGGCGAGCTTTTATCTGCCCGTGCGAAAAAGGTTCCGGGAAAACGTGCATCTTCACGCCGGAACTGCGCGCCTCAAAGTCGATTGATCCTTGCGCCGTCCATCGCCCCTATTTTGAGGCAGGGCAATTGGAAGTGGACGGCACCTGCGCTTCTACGGGAGCATTTGAAATGAAGACATTCTTCAAGGTCGTTATCTGGATTGCAGCAGCATCTGTCGGTCTGCTTGTTTGGAACGGGCTCCCCGACTTTCGACCGCTGGTCTCTTCGATCCTCGCCGCTGCATTCGTCTGCTACGTGTTGTCCATCATTGTTGAAGTCACGGTCAAGCGCGTCATATCGAACGAACAGCTGGAGCTCCGCAGCCGCCTGGAACTCCTGGATCGCAAGGTTACGGCGATCTTGCGGGATGCGGTTGAGCAGCGTCGCCTTCGATGACGAATCGGGGCAACGCTTTCAGCGCCACGGGGACGGCTGGTGATGCGCGCCGTGCAGGACGGCTCTCAATTCGTCCGTAGCGTCGGTCCCTTCCCCGCATCCGACGTGATTGTTGCGTTATATAGCAACGGAGTTTCGTGGACGCGGTATCGTATGACCTCAACGTTCCAATCAAGTAGCCGCATTACCACAGTAGACGGATTTCGGCAGACACGTGCTTGTCAGCGCACTGCGCCACCGATTAACAATATCTCGCGGGGGCAACTGAAAGCGGCGCGGCAGTAGCGGACTCGTCGAAGGATATTATCCTCGGCGAGTCCGTCCGCCTCTTCGGTGATCGGCCATCGCGCCAGATGGCTCGCAAGTGAAGCGGCACTTCCAATCGCGTCTCATCACACACGAAGATCTCTTGGCCAGCTGATCGCCGTGAACGTAGGCCGTCGCCACGTCAGATCACTGTAGCCAAGCAACAGGGATCCACCGCTAGGTCGTGTGCGCCTCATCCTGCTGAACGTGGTCATCAGCACCGCCAACACCGCCATGAACATGATCGCCACCATCATGAAGGTTCGGGGGCTTGTTGGAGACGGTTGTTCGGCCTGCGTCTGTTTTGTCCGCTGCTGCGGCATTTCTTCATCGGGCCAGCGATCCAGAATTGTCACGACCGGCTCAGCCGTCATCGCCGCCATGCTGTTTGCAAATACGCGCAAGCCATCCGTTGTCAAAGGCTGCCCGGGCGTCCGCCCAGCGCTTGCTTCGGCAATCTCGGATTTTGCTTCCGGCTTCGGCTTGGCTTCGAGATCGTCCGAAATCGACGCCTGTGCATCCAGCAGATTGAAGTGGCTCGCGGGAACGATGTTTGCCTCCCGGCGCGAACTGACTTGTGCCGTTCGACCCTCCGGCCAGTGCAACAATGATTTCGAAAGCATCGGCTTGCCTTCATACCAGCACTTTCGTCCGTCGATCAGACGATAGGACCAATACGTCCGCGCGTTTGAAGGCCGCTCCGCGCTGCACTGCTTTGCCTGCACGAGGGTTGCTGAAAAGGAAAATGCAACCGCCGAACCAACGATGCCAGCCCCCAAAACAACCGACCGAAATCTGTTCATCGAAGCACCTACGCAAAACTATTGGAACAAAAAAGGTCCGCAATTACAGAAACTTAGATCGCGAAATGGGTCATAATTGGGGCAGTTATCCACAGGCAATTCACAGAGTTATTCAGGACGAAAACAGGGCTTTTCGCGGCGAAACAGGGCAGTTTCGTGCTGAAACAGAGCTATTCGTGGAGATCAGGAGCTCGAAGATCGGTCGGGAACCGGCGGGAACCCGCGTGTGCATGCTCACCGCGCGCCGTCACGAGATCTGAAGAGCTCCGGGCGCGTCGCGCTGTGACGGTGTTCAGGACCGAGCCGATCGCGCCCCGAACAATGTAGCCGACTCAAGCGCATCTCAGGTCACAGGTGCACAGCGACCGTGACGAAGGGAGTGGATTTTCAACGCATGCGGTTAGACGGTGAAATGCTCCCGGTAACTTCCACCCGGTCGTCAGAGTTGCGCCAAGCCGCCACCCCGACGCATACGGTGAGCATCAGCGACGTCACGAGAAGAAACATAAAGGAAAACTGGCTCAACGCATTTTCTCCACAAAGCCAGACTCGAAAAAGAGAAAACGAGCACGGTCAGCCGAGTCGGAAAATGCAGTGAGGCTGACCTAAAGCGCTTTTACGGTGGATTATGGTCGGTGGAGAGTTGGTCTTCCGATGCGCGAAGGGCGTTTCCCTAATTCGGAAAGCATGCCAACACCAATGCAGGTAATCCGGAGCCGATGGGCTTCCCGATAAAGTCCTGCAGTCACGGCTGGCTGCAGTTTTCTGGTCAGGGCGTACAGGGCTCCCTCGGCGGTATTTCTGGAAACAGGATGCGCAACAATCCCATCATCGTGCAAAAATACGGCGGCGCCTGTCTCGAAACACCGGCAAAAATACGCGCGGTCGCAAACAGTCTCGCCGATCTGCACAGGCTTGGTCATCGGGTCGTCGTGATCGTTTCGGCGATGGGGAAGACCACTGATGAACTCATCAGGACGGCCTATCAGGTAAGCCCGAATCCCAATCGCCGGGAACTCGATATGCTGCTGACCACTGGCGAGCGCGTCAGCATGTCTCTCATGAGCATGGCGCTGTCCGATCTTGGCGTGCCGGCGATCAGCTTTACCGGCAGCCAGGCCGGCGTGATGACCGACGGATCCCACTCTTCCGCACGCATTACCGACGTGCGGCCCGCTCGCGTGCACGAAGAACTCGACCGCGGCCGCATCGTGGTGTTGGCCGGCTTTCAGGGTGTGAATCCGGTGACGCGGGAAATCACCACGTTGGGCCGAGGCGGCAGCGACACCACCGCGGTTGCGATGGCGGCAGCACTAAAAGCCGAGCGCTGCGAGATCATCAAGGAGGTCGACGGCGTTTGCTCGGCCGATCCGCGTATCGTGGTCGATTCAAAACCCTTGCGTCAGCTCGATTTTGCGTCGCTGTCCGAAATGTGTTTCTGGGGCGCCAAGGTCTTGCATTTCCGCAGCGTCGAGCTGGCACAGAATCAAAACGTTCCCTTGGTCTTGAAGAAGCTGGGCGGCACTGAACATAGCACGCAAGTGATGCGAGAGGTTATCGGGATGGAAAACGGAAAGGTTCTGGCCGTCAACTCGATGGCTCGCATCGAGCATGTGGAAATCGATTCCACGGATCTCAATCAAGGTTTTGAGAAATTCGCAGAGCATCTCGGGCAACACGGCCTGTCCTGGCCGCAACTCCTCGCCTCGGCTTTCACCGCCGGAAAAACCCGCATCATGATGACTTCCGATTCGGAGTCGCTTGACGCTTTGCTGCGCACGCTGGAGGGCAACAGCGAGTTGCGCCAACAGCGCGAGGCCCTGAGCTCGGTGAGCCTCACCTGCTTCGGCGGCGTTTCCTCGGACTTGCCGTTCAAGGCACTCCAGATTCTAAAGCATCACGGGATTGTCGCCGACAAATATGTCCTCTCACCGCATTCGGTGAATCTGATCGTTCCTGCGGGGAACCGCGAGGCCGCGGTCAACGCCTTGCATTCGCTGATCTAGTCGACCGTTTCGAAGCGGGCAGCACGCCCGCTTTCGGACAAGTCAGATATTCACCGCATTCGCGAAGAGCGGCTCACCCCACTCATACAAGGGCCGCATGAAGTCGGATTGGGTGTGGATTGCCCGGCCTTTGCGATCACGCCATTTTCGTCCGTAGGTATCGAACGGAAAATGTCGCATGTAATAGTCGCAAGTCTCTTCCCAATGCTCGACCGATAGCGACTTCCCGTAGTGCTGGCAGTACAGACCGGTCTCGACGCGTGCAAGACCACCCGGCTCTCGCCCGTGGTGCTCCGCGAAAAAGACTTCCGACTGGTTTCGCCACAGCATCAAAATGTCTCGCTGTTCCGGACCAAAGAAACGACGAAAGCCCAGCAGTTCGCGATCGGATTGATAGGCCGCATGATCGTCGGGGGTCATATAGGCGTCGAACAGTTGGACCCGTACGCCGTCGCAATCGCCGGAATGCGTCCGCTCCATGTATCCGCGGAGATTTCCGGTAACGCGCTCATCCGCATCGAAGCAAAACATCCAGTCGAACTGCAAATGCTCGCGCGCCGTCTGCAGCAGCAGTCCGCGATGTCGCCCCTCGGCAAGCCGGCGTGCCGCGATATCCTCCTCCCAGGACCGGTTTGCCACGATGAGAGCGACTTTTGGGTGCCCGCGAAGAATCTCCAGCGTTCGATCCGTACTCGCGTCATCATAGGCAACGATCGCATCGACCTGGTTGCCGACGTAGTCCAGCGTGTCCCGGAGGATAAGGGCTTCATTGCGGACGCGGGTTATTCCGATCAGGAAGTGCCGCTGGCCCAACAGGCTTCCATTGCAAGCAATGATTTGCTCGCCGTCGCGGAGCTGCCAACTGCTCGTGCCCGGCATGATCACCATCCGGCTTGCGAGAAAGAGTTGGACCAATGATGGGAGGCGGGCGCAGTAACCGCAAGGGCTAAGAACCGGCGAAGAGCCCCAACGAAACGCGCCACCGGAATGTTTCCGGCTGCCGTCGCCCGGCTCGACCAGGCTCGCCGAAGGCGAGATCCGGTGACTGGCCCGGGTCCGGTGCGTCGCATCGCCCCGGACCGACACTCAAACCACCCCTGTTAACCCTTTGCTAACCATACACCCGGCAAGAATTGCCGAGTGAAGTCGAGTGTCGTCGGCCGCGTAAAACGGGAGGAACCCCGTGGACGCCAGTGCGGTACCTCACTTTCGGACCGGTGGCCCTTCGGCCGCCGCGCAGACGTTTGGCGCCCGCGGGCGTCAATCGCGGGGGGAAGCGGCTACCATGGTCGATGTCACGGCGGGTCAGGGCGGCGCGGCCCCAAGCAGCAAGTTTCCATCCCTCAGCGAAATCGGCGCCATCCTGAAGCGCGGCGATCTGGCGCTGGCGTTCGGCGTCCTCACCATCTTGGTGGTGCTGATCCTGCCGCTGCCCTCGCTGGTGCTCGACCTGTTTCTGGCGATCTCGATCACGGTGTCGATCCTGATCCTGATGACGTCGCTGTTCATCCAGACGCCGCTCGAATTCTCGGCGTTTCCGACCGTGCTGCTGATCTCGACCATGCTCCGGCTGTCGCTGAACATGGCCTCGACCCGCCTGATCCTGTCGCATGGCCATGAGGGCACCGCGGCGGCCGGCCACGTCATCGAGGCCTTCGGCAATTTCGTGATGAGCGGTAATTTCGTCATCGGAATTATCGTGTTCGCGATTCTCGTCATCGTGAACTTCGTCGTCATCACCAAGGGTTCGGGCCGTATCGCCGAAGTCGCCGCGCGCTTCCAGCTGGATTCGATGCCCGGCAAGCAGATGGCGATCGACGCCGACCTCTCCGCCGGGCTGATCGACGAGAAGACCGCCAAGGCACGCCGCAAGGAACTCGAGGATGAAAGCGGCTTCTTCGGCGCCATGGACGGCGCCTCGAAGTTCGTCCGCGGCGACGCAATCGCGGGCCTGCTGATCGTCTTCATCAACATCGTCGGCGGCATTATCATCGGCGTCGCGCAGCAGGGCCTTAGCTTTGGTGACGCCGCCCGCACCTACACCGTGCTGACCGTCGGCGACGGCCTCGTCACTCAGGTGCCGGCGCTGATCGTCTCGACCGCCGCGGGCCTCCTGGTCTCGAAGGCCGGCATCACCGGTGCGGCCGACAAGGCGCTGATGAAGCAGCTCTCGGGCTATCCGCAGGCGCTCGGCATGTCGGCCGGCGTCATGCTGGTGCTGGCGCTGCTGCCGGGCATTCCGATGATCCCGTTCCTCGCACTCGGCGGCGGCGCCGCTGCGCTGGCCTGGAAGGCGCGCAACCACAACCGCGTCACCAAGGCGGCGGAGGCGGCCGCAGCGGCGGCGCCCGGCATCGAGGCGGCGGCCGCCCAGGCCGCAGCCGAGGAGCCGATCGCCAACGCGCTCAAGATCGACGACCTCAAGATCGAACTCGGCTACGCGCTGCTGCCGCTGGTCAACGGCCCCGACGGCACCGACCGCCT
>Ga0268266_10001632_pt1 | contig 26090 bp, 25 predicted proteins | sample KBSS13metaG_FD_190356 | JGI IMG/M metagenome (GOLD analysis project Ga0268266, IMG submission 190356) | Switchgrass rhizosphere microbial communities from Kellogg Biological Station, Michigan, USA - KBS S1-3 metaG (SPAdes) (version 2) | ecosystem: Host-associated > Plants > Roots > Rhizosphere... | reverse complement strand
CAGCCCAGCGCGGATCCGCTGCGCCGTTTGTATGGGGCGGAGCAGTTTCGGTTTCTTGCGAACCCGCTCGCGCTGCTCGCACGCGCAGCGTGCGAGCACGCCGTTCCGCTCTTTCGTACAAGCCCGCCCGCGCTGCTCGTACGCGCAGCGTACAAGCACGCTGTCATGCTGCTCCCGCAGCACGCATGCATGCATGCGTCACCCAGTCGCAACGTTCCTAATGAATTCTGTCCCGCGACTTCACCCACTCGAATCGCGAAGACATGCGCCCCTCCACTCGCCCACGTGCCGCAACTCGACGGCCTGCGAGCACTCGCGATCGGACTCGTTCTCCTCGCGCACTTCGGCCCCAGCTTCGGCCGTTGGTTACCCGGCGGCAATGCAGGTGTCCGTCTCTTCTTCGTACTCAGCGGCTACCTGATCACAGGAATCCTCCTTCGCGAACGCTCACGCGAAGGCGCGTCCTACTCACACATGCTGCGCGGCTTCTACGCACGGCGCGCGTTACGAATCCTTCCGTGTATGGCCTCGCGTTATTCGCGGTGGCAATGCTTGGATTCGTAGAGCGCCCGTGGTGGCCCTCGCTGCTCACGTTCACCAGCAACTGGTACATCGTGCTGACCGGGCACTCGATGGGTCCGGTGTCGCCTTACTGGTGTCGAGGAACAGTTTTACCTGCTGTGGCGCTGGTTGATGTTGCTCGTGCCGCAGCGGCAGCTGCTGAGTGTCATCGTGGCGACCACTGCGGTCAGCATCTGCTTTCGGGCGGTTGCGTTTGGTCTGCGGGCTTCGGCCTTCTTTCAGTATGCAAACACGATGGCGGCTTTCGATGCGCTGTGGTTGGGGGCGCTGCCGTCCTATTACGAGAGGACGGCGGATGAGAGGGGGCGGGCGCGGCTGGTTGGGTTGGGGCATCGGGTTGTGGCTTTCATTGGCGTGCTGGGGGCTGAATGCGGCGGTGCTGGGGAACCCGCTCGTTGTGGGGTGTATGACCCTCGCCTCGCGTGGGGTGTTTTTGATTGCGCAGGCGGTGCGGGGGAGCGCGGGTGTTTGGGGGAGGGTGCTCGGGTGGGGAGGCTTCTTCTCGAGGTGGCGCTTACGATACTTGTGCCGGGTCGCTCGTATGTGTGGGTTGAGGGGCCCATTGGGAGGTTGAAGCGGTATTTTGGGTATGAGGTAGCGCGCGTGCGGACGCCTTCGGGGTGGGCGGCGGTTTAGGGTCAGCTATTTGTTTCGCGCGCTCGGTGTGCCGGGCTGCGTCTGGGTGGGTGGCGGTCTAAGTCGCTAGCTGTTTTGCGTGCGCGCCGCCCTGGAGGAGCAGGCCCCTCCCGGGGGACGGCGTGATCCCGGCGCGCTCCGGGTAGGAGAGGCTCCTCCCGGGGGACGGCGTGAATACATCCATGTAGCCTCTGGCGCGGCTCCCTGCCGCGCAAGCCCCCGGGAGGAGCCTCTCCTACCCGGATCACCCCGCCTCGAGGTGTGGCGCGTTTCGCCGCTTTGTCAGGCTAACATCCGTGTTTCCCCCGGTTGCTCGGGTGCTGTCAATCCCTGCGAAATCCAGTGTATCGGCGTAAGTGTTGGTATCTCAGATCGTCGTTACGGCCGTGTTGGTTCCAACAAATAACACGTCGGCGGGGCGGATGGCGAACAGGCCGACGGTTACGACGCCGGGGAGCTGGTTGAGGTCGCGTTCCAGGGTGGGCGGGTCGGGGATCGAGAGGTCGTGGATGTCGAGGATGTGGTTGCCGTTGTCGGTGATGCAACCCTGACGCCAGACGGGGCGGCAGTGGTAGGTGGTGGTGAGCTCGCGGGTGATGAGGGTGCGGGCCATGGGGATGACTTCGATGGGGAGTGGGAACTTGCCCAGGCGGTCTACGACCTTGGCGTCGTCGATGATGCAGAGGAAGCGCGCTGCGGCGGAGGCGACGATCTTTTCGCGAGTGAGTGCGGCGCCGCCGCCCTTGATGAGGTGACGGGAGCGGGTTGCTTCGTCGGCGCCGTCGACGTAGACGCGTAAGGAGTCGACCTCGTTCAGGTCGAGGACCTTGATACCGATGGCTTGCAGGCGTGCCGTCGTCGCGTTGGAGCTCGAGACGGCGGCTCCGATGCGGTCGCGAACGGGTGCCAATGCATCGACGAAGCAGTTCACGGTAGAGCCAGTGCCCACGCCGATGATGGAGCCGTGCTCCAGGCCGCTATCGAGTAGATGGTCGAGAGCCGCCTGTGCCACGCGCTGCTTCTTTGCGTCACTCTGGGTTGCGTTACCGGGGGCAGACATCGTCATTACCTCGCGCATGAGTAGGGGGCGGTGCGCCAAGCGAGCTTTCGACTGGAAAACTAGCGCTAAATCGATCGCCGGGAAACCTCGAGACCGGCCGGGAAGAGGTAAACGGGTAAGCAAAAACGACTGTGCCCGCTTCATCAGCGGGCACAGTCTCTGCGATTCACTTGGGGCTCAAGGCCCCGAAGTCAGGCCTACTTCTTCTTCGCAGCTTTCTTCTTGGCCTTCTTTTTCGCTTTCGCCATGTTGGCTCTCCAGTTGTCGGGTTAGTCCGAGGTCGGAGTATATACACGCGAAACAAAATATCAAGCAAGCATGCGCGCGAGTGAGAGAAGTGTGATAGGCCTTCGCGATGCGAAAGGGTGTCGGATGGCGCGTGAGAGGTGGTGTGAGAGGGACGAGCAGGTGCATGCGAGGCATGAGTCGACGCAGGCGCCGCGGTGGGAGCATCACTCCAGAGAGAGAATGAACTTCCACTCCGCAGGTTCCACCGCGGTCACCGACAGACGATTGCCCTTGCGCAGCAAAACCATGTTTTTAAGCTCTTTCGTAGCATGTTTGCGCAGCTCCTCGAGCGTGATCACACGCTTCAAGCGGCGCTCGAGTTGCACATCGACCATGAACCAGCGCGGCTTCTCGGGGTCACTGTCGGGGTCGTAGTGATGATGCTTGCGATCAAAGGCGGTGGGGTCGGGGTAGCCTTCCTTCACAATCTTCATGAGCGCGACGATTCCGGGGACATCGGTGCTCGAATAGTAGAGAAAGGCCTGGTCCCCCTTCTTCATCTCGTCCCGGAGCATGTTGCGCGCCTGGTAATTGCGAACTCCGTCCCATCCGGTGGTCTGGCGTTTCGCGCGCTCGAGGTCCTCGACGCTGAACGTCGTGGGCTCGGTCTTCATCAGCCAATAGCGCATTGAACGATCCTCTCTTCGGTAATCACCGCATCCAGTCGCACATCGTGAGCCGCGGCGGTGAGGCTTTCGACCTGCTGGAATGAGTAAGCGAGCCCTACCAGGCGTGGTGAATGCCACACCGTGCGCCAGCGGCGGAATGCAAACGCACGGTCGTAGTAACCACCACCCATACCGAGGCGCACACCACGCGCATCGAACCCTACGAGCGGCAGGAACACGACATCGAGCCACTTTGCACCGATCGTGGTTGAGCCTTCAGGCTCGTGAATGCCGAGACGGTTGCGTCGTTGGGGACCTGTCAGCTCGACGAAGCGCATCTTGCGACCCAGTGAATGGCGATCGATACGGGGTACGTAGAGCGTGCAGTTGCGATGGCGAGCGAGCTCGATGAGCGGTGACGTATCGAGCTCGGTAGGGAGCGCGGCGTATATGGCAATGCGCAAGCCCGGGCGCAGGTGGAGATAGCGAGCGGCGCTCGCGGCTACGAGTTGGCCTGCGCGGGCGCGCTCGGCCGGCGACACACTCCGTCGTCGGGCCCGTAAAGCTTTGCGCAGCGCCGTGCGATCGGGCGCTGAATGGGGTTCAGTCATGGGCTGTGGGGGTTGTAACGCGGTGTAGGCGTGCCGCTCGGAGGGGCGGCGCGGTGCACTCGATAGCGTTGCGTGTAACGTCGCTGATGGTCGCGGACTCGCATGCGCGAGTGGAACGCGATAGCTGTGAGGCTGAAGGCGGCGTGTATGGCCCAATGCGACCTCGCGCGAGCGATGAAGTGAGATCAACGAAGGGCGAGGGCTCACCTCCCGCGTGACAATCGCGGGTATCGCCGGGCGTGTAGTGAGGTGCACCGGCGACGGTGATGCGGAAAGCGCTCCCCAGCAGCGCGTCGTGTGGCGCGCAGGCGTATGAGGTTGATGGCGCTGCGCACGGCCCAACGTGTGCCCATGCGGACAAAGAAGCGAGATGAACGAAGGGTGAGGGCTTGCCACGCGGGCGAAAACCCCGCTTTTCTGCCCGGGCCGCGTAGGCCGCCGCGAAACGAAGGCACTGCGCTGGATTCTGCTGAAAGCGCCGCAGGCGACTTTCAGCCAAATCGAAAAACAAAAGCGTCACCCGCATGTGCCGGTGCGAACCGTTGCTCTCGAACCAGAGCAACAAGTGGGACGAGCTGCGACAGGTAAGGCTTTCCGCTCGGGGCGGACTTGCACAATGCTGCCTGCAACCCATTGTCCCTGGGTAGTACAAACTAGGGTCCGAGGTAACCCGGAACGCGTGTCGAACACCGCAGGCGACGCCACGAGTGACTTTACACGAACCCTGCCTCGCGCGCAGGACCTCGATTTCGGGTCCGTGCGCCAACCTACAGTTCGAGTTGCTGGCCCTTCTCGATGGCGCCTTCGACGCGCTCGCGCAGGGCGCGCACCCGGCCGGTGGCGTCACTTTCGAGCTTGGCATCGTGATTCTTGAGGCGCATGAGCTCGTTCGCCAGGTTGAGGGCCACCATGACGGCGATGCGGTCGAGGCCTACAACCTTGCCGCTATCGCGGACTTCGCGCATGCGCCTGTTAAGAAATTCGGCAGTATCCAGGAGAGCGGTGCGCTCCTCGTAAGGACACGCGATGACGTATTCCTTCTCCATGATCCGCACACTCACCTGTGCTTGCTGCTGGCTCATGAGCCGTGCTCCAGAGTTTTCAAGCGGCCGATCATAGCCTCGACGCGCGTGCGGACCTGCTCGTTTTTCTGTAGGAGGTTCGCCCGCTCACCGGCCAGCGACTCGTGTCGTTGGCGCAACGCGCGATTCTCTTCCTTCAGGTGTTCCACGGTCGCGACCAGCTCTTCGATGCGTTTGGCGAGTCGCATCAGCTCGAGATCGAGCTGTGTTTTTGTGGTGTCGCTCATGGTTTCCGACTATAGAGAGGCTGACGCAGCGGTGCAAACGCTTCAGGCATAATTGCCCCACATCATGAGCCAAACGACCTACACCGAGATCCAGCGGGTTCTCACCGACGAGCGTTCGCTGACGGATGCGGCCGAAGCGCATGGCACCCTGTCCGGGTGTCTGTGTGCCGCGATCGGCTATCGGTTCGAGGACTGGCTGCTGGAGATCCTGCCGGAAGGGCGGGCGCATCCGCTGGCGACCGCCGCATTGCGCGCGTTGTTCCAAGAGACCTCGGGAGCGCTGGAAGGATCCGAAATGGAGTTCGATCTGCTGTTGCCCGAAGATGAGGCACCGCTGGATGCACGCACGGTGGCCCTGGCGCAGTGGTGTCAGGGTTTCCTCTATGGCCTGGGCGGCAGTGCCATCCAGGACACCAACGGGCTGCCCGGGGAGGTTGGCGAGATCGTCCGCGACTTCTCGGAAATCACCCGGGTCGGGGTCGATAACGGGCAGAGTGTAGAATCGAACGAGAGCGCCTACGCCGAGCTGGTGGAGTTTGTACGGGTCGGTGTGCAGCTCGTCTTCGAGGAGCTCAGTCCGTTGCGCAATCAACCGTCCTCGCCGGGTGCCCCCCTGCATTGATGAGTCCCGAGTTCGCCAAGCGGCGCCGCCAGCTCATGCGCCTGATGGGGCGCGACTCCATCGCGATTCTGCCCTCCGCCCCGGTTCGGCAGCGCAATAACGACGTCGAATACGCTTATCGCCAGGACAGTGACTTTCACTACCTGACAGGGTTCGGTGAGCCGGAGTCGGTGGCCGTCCTCATTCCGGGTCGCGAGCAGGCGGAGTACATCCTCTTCGTACGCGATCGTGACCCCACGCGTGAAATGTGGGATGGACGGCGGGCCGGCCCCAAAGGGGCAACACGCGATTACGGCGCGGACGATGCGTTCCCCATCACTGACATCGACGAGATCCTTCCGGGCCTGCTGGAGAGCCATACGAAGGTTTTCTATGCGATGGGCGTGTATCCCGACTTCGACCAGCGAGTTGTCGGTTGGGTGAACGGTCTGCGGACCCAGTCGAGTCACGGCCGTAATACCCCTCAGGAGATCGTGGCGCTCAATCACGTTCTGCACGACATGCGACTGTACAAGTCGCGTACCGAGATCGACCTGATGCGGGAGTCGGCTCGTATCGCCGCCGGTGGCCATGTACGAGCGATGCGTTTCTGCCGACCCGGACGGAAGGAGTACGAGGTCATGGCGGAGCTCGTGCACGAATTCCGTCGCTATGATGCGGACACTTCCTATCACCCGATCGTGGGAGGTGGTCCCAATAGCTGCGTGCTCCACTACCGCGACAACAACCAGCCATTGAACGACGGTGATCTGCTGCTGGTGGATGCGGGCTGCGAATACCAGTGTTATGCGTCGGACATCACGCGTACGTTTCCCGTAAACGGCCGCTTCACACCCGAGCAGCGCGCCGTCTACGAGGTGGTGCTGGAAGCCAACCGCGCCGCTATTGCCGCCGTGAAGCCGGGCAATCACTGGAACGATCCGCACCTCGCGGCCGTGAAGGTGGTCACCCAGGGGTTGGTGAAGCTGGGGTTGTTGAAAGGGCGGGTCGCAAAACTCGAGCGCGAGGGCGCCTATCGCCGCTTCTTCATGCATCGGACCGGCCACTGGTTGGGCATCGATGTTCACGACGTGGGCGACTACAAGATCGGCGACGCGTGGCGCATCCTCGAGCCCGGGATGGTGATGACCATTGAGCCCGGTATCTACATTCCCGCGGGTAGCCGCGGGGTGCCCAAGAAATTCCATAACATCGGTATCCGCATCGAGGATGACGTGGTGGTCACCAGGACGGGTGTGGAAGTTCTTACAAGCGGGGCGCCGAAGGCTGTCGAGGAAATCGAAGCCTTGATGGCGGCGTGAGTATGGACGTCGATGTAGCCATTGTCGGTGGAGGGATGGTGGGCGCGAGCCTGGCGCTCGCGCTGCGCGACTTGGAGATCCGGGTGTTGTTGATCGAGGGGGTGGCGCCCAATTCGAGCGCGCAGCCCAGTTTCGATGACCGCACCACTGCGTTGGGTAACGCGAGCCGGCGCATCTTCGAGAGTCTCGGTGTGTGGGCAACCGTGGCGCCCCAGGCGTCCGCGATCCGCACCATCCATGTTTCGGATGCCGGACGATTTGGATTCGCGCGCCTCCGTGCCGAGGAGCAGGGTATCGACGCTTTCGGGTACGTTGTCGCCAACAGGGTGATCGGCGCGGCGTTGTGGGGGAAGTTGCAGGCGTCCCCGGGCATCACGGTGCGGATGCCTGCGACCGCGGAAGATATCGCAATCACGGATGCCGGGGCGACGTTCAGCATTGTTGGCGCTGACGGGAGTCGGGAGCCGGTGTCTGCGCGTCTCCTTGTTGCCGCCGATGGAGCGCATTCGAGCGTTCGAGCGGCCGCGGACATCGAAGCCGGAGTCGAGGATTACGACCAGATCGCTATTGTCGCTAACGTAGGAGCGGAGCGCGCTCACGATGGCACGGCCTACGAGCGATTTACGCCTTCCGGGCCCCTCGCGGTGTTGCCACTCTACGACGGTAGCTACGGTGTTATCTGGTCGTGTCGTCCGGAGGACGCCGCCGGCGTTATGTCACTTGACGACAAGAGCTATCTCGGTGAGCTCCAGAGCCGGTTCGGCTGGCGCGCTGGAAAGTTTGTGCGGGTGGGGCGTCGCGCTTCTTACCCCTTGAAGCTGACTCGCGCAGCGACGACTACCGCGACCCGCACCGTGTTGATCGGGAACGCCGCGCAGGCCTTGCACCCCGTCGCCGGGCAGGGATTCAACCTGGGACTGCGGGATGCCGCGATGCTGGCGGAGTTGATCGCCAATGCCGGGGTTGCGGACGTGGGCGCGCCGGTGTTGCTGCAGCGCTTCGCGCAGTGGCGCTCGGCCGACCGCAGTGGAGTTGTCCGCTTTACAGACGGGCTCGTGAAGTTGTTCGGGAGCTCACGGCCGGGGGTGGGCATTCTGCGAAATCTCGGGCTCCTGATGTTTGACCTGAGCCCGCCGGCCAAGAGCGCGCTGGCGCGGGTGAGCTCGGGATTTGGTGGGCCAACTCCGCGGTTGGCGCGGGGACTGCCGGCGCGCGAAGAGCAACCACGGGTGGCCGGGGCGCCGGTTAGCGAGGAGCGGCCCGGATGAGGGGCTCAGGGCGACTGCGGTTATGACGGAAATACTCGATGTCCTGGTGATTGGCGGCGGTCCTGTTGGGGCTTGCGCGGCCGCCCTGTTGGCGCGCGGAGTGGGGGCGAATGCGACGACACCGTTTCGGGTCGCGCTACTAGAGCCTAATCGGCCGCAGATGCCCGCGGAGGACGCTCCCATCGATCCCCGTGTGGTTGCCATCTCCCGGTCGAGTGAGCGCGTCCTGCAGGGCGCGGGAGCGTGGGACGCCATCAGGCGCTCGAGCCCGTATGAGCGCATGCGGATCTGGCACGAGACCGTTCCTCCCATATCGCCGGGGTCACTGGTCTTCGATGCGGCCGACGTCGGCGAGCCTAACCTGGGTTATATCGTTGAGAACCGGGTCCTGCAGGCGGCACTTCTGGATGCGTTTGTCGCGGCGGGAGGGAGGCTCGAGGCGGCGCAGTTTGTCGGCCTGCAGATCGGCGCCGATGCTGTCACCGTCAAGACCAGTGCCGGTACGTTGGCCGCCAGGCTGGTCATCGGTGCAGATGGGGCCCAGTCAGCGGTTCGTCAGGCCGTGGGCCTCACTACGGACTCATCTGACTACCGTCAGACCGCGATCGTTGCGACGGTGGCTACAGAGCGCCCCCACGAGAGGACGGCCTGGCAGCGTTTTATGCGCAATGGGACGCTGGCGTTTCTGCCACTCGCGGACGCTACGAGTTCGATCGTGTGGTCGGCCGACAATGACCTGGCCTCAGTGTTACTTGGCACCTCGGCAACAGCCTTCGCGGCGGAACTGGATCACGCTTCTGATCGCGCGTTGGGGGGAACCCGGTTGGTGAGCGAGCGTGCTTCGTTCTCGTTGCGACGTCTGGCTGCGCATCACTACGCGGCGCAGCGTGTGGCTCTGATTGGGGACGCCGCACACGTGGTGCACCCGTTGGCAGGGCAGGGTGTGAACCTGGGTTTGCTCGATGCTGCGGTGCTCGTGGAGTTGCTGGTTGATGCGCGGCGCGAAAAGGAGGATCCGGGGGCGCTGCGGGTGTTGCGGCATTACGAGCGCTGGCGGAAGAGCGAGGTCGCGTTCATGAGCTCGGCCATTGATGCGTTTGATCGCTTCCTGGCGCATGGCCGCGGTCCCATCTCACGGATGACACAGAAGGGGCTCGGTTGGGTGAATCGCAGCCACGAGCTGAAGCGGTTTTTTGTCAGCCGGGCGTTGGGGACCGCGGGGGAGTTGCCCCAAGTGGCGCGCCGGCGCCGGTCGGCGGGTTAGCGCCAAGAGGTGCACCCCCAACGCCACCTCTAGCGGCAAAACCACGCTTTTGCCGCGGGCCGAAACGGGGCGACGCGCTCAACTCCGCCAGAAGCGCCGCAGGCGACTTCTGGCCAATCAACTAGCGGCAAAACCACGCTTTTGCCGCGGGTCAAAAGTGGCGGCGCGTTAAATTCCGCCAAAAGCGCCGCAGGCGACTTTTGGCCGGGCCGCGTAGGCCAATCAAACGAGTGGCCAATCAACGAGGTATACGGTCGATTTTGGCCGCGCAGATGAAGTCGTTCTCCGACAGGCCCTTGATGGCGTGAGTCGTGTACTTCACGCGACAGTAGTTGTAACCGACTTCGAGGTCCGGGTGATGGTCCTCGATGTTGGCGATGTGGGCCAGGGCGTTCACGAAGCTCATCGTGCGGTAGAAGTCCTTGAACGCGAACGCCCGCCGGATCGCGCCTGCCCCCATGTCGAGCACCCAATCGCCGGAGAGCTCTTGCAGCAGCTTTTCAGCCTCGTCGCGCCTGAGCGCGGGGACGCCGCCTTCACAGGCTTTGCATTTGCGGTCCGACAGCTCGGTCATGGCAGGTCTCCACCGACTTTCCTGGGTCGAGGCATCGCGGCGCGGGGCCCGCCGGGGCACAGGGCGCCGGGCCCCATGATGCTACGACGGTTGGGTGCCCTTCCTGACAAAGCTGCGCTTCACATATTGTTCCACGATCTCCTGGAACTCCTCCGCGATGCGCTCGCCCTTGAGGGTAACGGTCTTCTCGCCATCCTCGTACACAGGGGCCACCGGACGCTCACCCGTTCCAGGCAAGCTGATGCCGATGTTGGCGTGTTTGCTTTCGCCGGGGCCATTGACGACGCAGCCCATCACCGCGACGGTCATGTCCTCGACACCAACGTATTCGCGACGCCACTCGGGCATACGGTGACGGATGTGCGATTGAATGCCCTGGGCAAGCTCCTGGAAGTAGGTGCTCGTGGTGCGGCCGCAGCCGGGGCAGGCGATGACCATCGGCGTGAAGGAGCGCAGACCCATGGTCTGGAGGATCTCCTGCGCGACGATGACTTCCTGGGTGCGGTCGCCACCAGGGCTCGGTGTGAGCGAGACGCGGATGGTGTCGCCGATGCCCTGTTGTAACAGGACGGCCATGCCGGCGGTCGATGCCACGATGCCCTTGGAGCCCATGCCCGCCTCGGTCAACCCCAGGTGCAACGGGTAGTCGCAACGGGAGGCGAGGTCGCTGTAGATGGCAATGAGATCCTGCACACCGCTCACCTTGGCGGAAAGAATGATCCGCTCGCGCGGCAGTCCGATCTCCACCGCCCGTTGGGCGCTTTCGAGCGCAGACAGGGCGACTGCACGGCGCATGATCGTGTTGGCTGACACGGGTTGCGCGCTAGAGGAGTTCTCGTCCATCAAACGGGTGAGGAGGTCCTGGTCGAGGCTGCCCCAGTTGACGCCGATGCGAACGGGTTTGCCGTACTGACAGGCAGTCTCGATCATCTCAGCGAACTGCGGATCGCGCTTGCTGCCGCGGCCGACGTTGCCCGGGTTGATGCGGTACTTCGCCAGGGCCTGGGCGCAGGCGGGATGCTCCTTCAGGAGCTTGTGACCGTTGAAGTGGAAGTCGCCGATGATGGGCACCGTGATGCCCTGTTGATCGAGACGATCCCGGATGTGCGCGACGGCTGCCGCCGCCTCGCTCGTGTTGACCGTGACGCGTACCAACTCGGAGCCGGCCCGTGCCAACGCCTTGACCTGCTGGGCGGTGCCCTCGATGTCAGCGGTGTCGGTGTTCGTCATGGACTGCACGACGATCGGCGCATGTCCGCCGACGCGGACGGCGCCGATGGTGACCTGAAGGGATTTGCGCCGGGCGCGGGGAGCGGTGGCGGGGGATTGGGCGGCTGCGGTGGCTTGGTCCATAGACTGATGAGAGGTGGGAGAATGACGATCCGCCAATTCTACCCGGTTGGCGGCCCCCGGGGCTGGGCTGGTATGATGCCTCGCCCGCTCGAATACAGTCTGTTCGGAGAGAGTTCGGCCCGCAGGGGGTGACCCCGGGGGGCTGGAACGCCGAAGGCGCAAGTTCCGCCCGGAAACGCTCAGGCACTAAGAACGGCAGACTGCGGAAAAATCGGTATTTTTCCGTGTGGGCTCTGGAGAGTGGTGACGCTGGAAGGCGCCACCCACCGAAGGGGAGCGGCGCCCTCTTTATATAAGGCGCCTGATCTCTCAGGTCACAGGACAGAGGGGCGGCAGACGCATATGAGAATGTGCGTCTGCCGCCCCTTTTTTATTGGCTGAAAGTCGCCTGCGGCGCTTTCAGCGGAAGGTGAGGGAGGTGGCTGCGTTTGGCGGCGGGCAAAAAGCGGGGTTTTTGCCCGCGTGCCGGCCCTTCTGCGGCGCTTTCCGCGGCCGAAGGGCGGTGGCTGCGTTTGGCGGCGGGCAAAAGGCGTGGCTTTTGCCCGCGTGCCGGGCCTGTGCGGCGCTCGAGGTGCGCGCGCCAGGCGATCGTTAAGTTACCGGAGGATCTCCTGTGGGAAGACAGACCCCTTTGTTCGAGCTGCATCGCGAGCTAGGCGCCCGTATCGTCGACTTCGGCGGCTGGGACATGCCGGTGCAGTACAGCTCCCAGATCGGCGAGCACCACGCCGTACGCCGCGCCGCCGGCGTTTTCGACGTTTCTCATATGTGTGTGGTCGACCTCAAAGGCGTACGGGTGCGCGCGTTTCTGCGCATGCTCGTCGCCAACGACGTCGACAAGCTGCTTCGCCCTGGCAAGGCTCTCTATACCTGCATGCTGAACGAGTCGGGCGGCGTGGTGGATGACCTGATCGTCTACTACTTGTCCGACTCCTGGTTCCGGCTCGTCGTGAACGCCGGGACCCGCGACAAGGACCTCGCCTGGATCCGGCGCCACGCCCGTGAGTTCGATGTGAGCATCGTGGAGCGTACCGAGCTGGCGATGCTCGCGATCCAGGGGCCGGAGGCGCGCGGCAAGGCGGCGAAGCTGTTGTCGCGAGTTGGCGCCGCTACCGCCATGGAGCTGGATACTTTCGTCGGTCGGGAGATCGACGGTTGGTTCGTGGCTCGTACAGGCTATACCGGTGAGGACGGGTTCGAGGTCATGTTGCCGGCCTCCGACGCCGTTCGGGTGTGGCGCGAGTTGAATGCCCTTGGAGTCGCCTCCTGCGGCCTGGGTGCGCGCGACACGCTGCGCCTGGAAGCGGGTATGAATCTCTACGGCAACGACATGGACGAGAAGACCCACCCGTTCGAATCCGGTCTCGCGTGGACGGTCGCCATGGAGCCCAGTGAGCGGCGCTTCATCGGCCGCGAGGCGTTGCAAGCCATAAAAACGCAAGGTTCGGCGCGCAAGCTCGTCGGGTTGCTGCTGGAGGATCGCGGCGTGCTCCGCAGTCACCAACACGTGGTAGTGCCGGGCCTGGAGGCGGGCGAGATCACCAGCGGCACGTTCTCGCCGACGCTCGAGCGCTCGATCGCTTTCGCACGCGTCCCGGTCGGTACCGGCCAACAGGTGCAGGTCGACATCCGCGGCAAACTTCTGAACGCGAAGGTGGTGAAGCCGCCGTTCGTGCGCTTCGGCAAGGCCGTCATCCCACTCTAACCCTCCCAACCCCCTTTTCAAGAAATGGAGTCTGTCGATGAGCAAGGTTCCCGCCGATCTGAAGTACACCAAGACCCACGAATGGCTGCGCACGCTCCCCGATGGGAGCATTGAAATCGGGATCACCGATCACGCCCAGCACGCCCTCGGCGACCTGGTGTTCGTGGAGGTTCCGGAGGCCGGCCGCGCCGTCAAAGCAGGTGAGCCGTGCGCCGTCGTCGAGTCGGTGAAAGCGGCCTCGGATGTGTATTCGCCGCTGACCGGTGAAGTCGTTGCCGGCAATCCGAAGCTCGCGGGCGAGCCGGAGACGGTCAATACGGATCCCTACGGTGGCGGTTGGTTGATGCGTGTCCGTCCGACCGCAGGCGGGCCCGCGACGGAAGTCATGTCACCGGCCGACTACGAGAAATTACAGCAGGAGGAGGGTGACTGATGGCCTTTATTCCGCACACTCCAGCCGATGTCGAGGCCATGCTCGCGACTATCGGGGTGCCGAGCATCGAAACCCTCTTCGACGAGATTCCCGCGGCGTTGCGGGTGAAGTCGCTCGCGGGCGTCCCCGAAGAGCTCAACGAGATGGAAGTGGGCCGGCTCATGTCGGAGCGGGCCCGCATCGACGGCCGGCCGTTGTGTTTTATCGGCGCCGGCGCGTATGAGCATCACATTCCGGCCGCCGTTTGGGCGATCACGACCCGCGGCGAGTTCTACAGCGCCTACACACCGTACCAGGCGGAAGCCAGCCAGGGCACGCTGCAGCTCATCTACGAATACCAGACGATGATCGCGAGCCTCACGGGCATGCAGGTGTCGAATGCTTCGGTGTACGACGGTGCTTCCGCCGTGGCCGAGGCGAGCCTGATGGCGGTGCGCTCGAACCGTAAATCCAAGTCGCAGCGGATCCTCGTTCCGACCACCGTTCATCCGCATTATCGCAAGGTCGCGGTGGCGACCGCGGGTAACCAGGGATTGCGTTTTGAGGAGATTCCTTACTCCCCCGGCGAGGGTGTGATTGCGCCCACGGCGCTTGCACAATACGAGGGAGAGGACATTGCCGCGCTGGTGATCCAACAACCGAACTTCTTCGGTCGGTTGGAAGATGTGGATGCCTTGACGGACTGGGCCCATGCGCGCGGCATTCTCGTCATTGCTGTCGTCAATCCAACGTCGCTGGCGTTGTTGAAGGCGCCGGGATCGTGGGGGACCAAGGGTGCCGATATCGCTGTCGGCGATGGGCAGCCGTTGGGTGTGCCCTTGTCTTCCGGCGGACCTTACTTCGGCTTCATGACGACGCGGCTGGAGTTTGTGCGGCAGATGCCGGGACGCATCGTCGGGCGTACGGTCGATCTCAACGGTCACCAGGGATTCACGTTGACGTTGCAGGCGCGCGAGCAACACATCCGCCGCGCCAAGGCCACCTCCAACATCTGCACCAACCAGGGATTGTTGATGACGGCGGCGACGATCTACATGTCGTTGATGGGCCCGCAAGGCCTCGAGCGTACGGCAGCCGCTGCACATGCGCGCACACGTGAGCTCGTTACGGCGTTGACCCGTCTGAAAGGTGTGCGTGCCGCGTTCCAGGGGCCGGTCTTCCACGAGTCGGTCGTGTTGCTGGATCGACCGGTCGCGCCGGTGCTCAGTGCGCTGGCGAGCCGTGGAATTCTCGGGGGTTTGGAGCTCTCCGAATACTACCCCGAGCTCGGACACGCGCTGTTGGTGTGCGCGACCGAGACGAAGACCGCGGCGGACATCGAGAGCTATGTCGCCGCGCTCAATGAAGTGATGCAGTCCGCAAGGACCACTGAAGGCCGGGCGGCCTGAGGGTTTGACGATGCGAAGCCATGAAAAAGTGATTTTCGAGTACTCGCACCCCGGCCGTGGCGCTACCGATCAGTGGCCAAGCGATCCCGGGCCGGCGGCCACCGCCGACATTCCCGCGAAGCTGCGCCGGACACAGGCACCGCTGTTGCCCGAGGTCGGCGAGCTGGAGACCGTGCGTCATTTCACGCGCCTGTCGCAGCTTAATTTCTCGATCGATACGCACTTCTATCCACTCGGGTCGTGCACGATGAAGTACAACCCGAAGGCCTGCAATCAGTATGCGATGTTGCCCGAGTTCCTCGGTCGGCATCCGCTGGGCCCGGAATCTCATGGCCAGGGCTTCCTCGCCTGCATGTACGAGCTGCAGGAGATGTTGAAGGAAGTGACCGGCATGCAGGCGGTTGCGTTGAGTCCGATGGCCGGCGCGCACGGTGAGTTTGCCGGCGTGGCGATGATCCGTGCCTATCATCGCTCGCGCGGCGACCTCGCTCGTAACGAGATCATCGTCCCCGAGGCCGCCCATGGAACGAATCCGGCCACGGCAACCATGTGCGGTTGCGTCGTCCGCGAGATCCCGGTCAACGCGGATGGCGACATCGATATCGACGCCCTGAAGGCGGCTGTAGGCCCGAACACCGCCGGGATCATGTTGACCAACCCGTCCACGCTCGGGGTGTTTGAGAGGCGGATCCAGGAGGTTGCGCAGATCGTGCACTCCGCCGGTGGGCTGCTGTACTACGACGGCGCCAACCTCAACGCCATCCTCGGCAAGGTGCGCCCGGGCGACATGGGTTTCGATGTCATCCACATGAACCTCCACAAGACCTTCTCGACGCCGCATGGCGGGGGTGGGCCCGGAGCCGGGGCCGTGGGCGTTGGAGCGCGGTTGCAGCCTTTCCTGCCGCTGCCGATCGTCGGTAGGCAAGGTGAAAGGTACCGCTGGCTCACGGAAACGGACCTGCCACAATCCATCGGTCGGTTGTCGGCGTTCATGGGCAACGCCGGGGTACTGCTGCGGGCCTACATTTACATGCGCATGCTGGGCCGGGAGGGGATGCAGAGGGTTGGCGAGTACGCCACTCTCAATGCAAACTATCTGCTGGCGTTGCTCCGGGAGCGTGGCTTCGAGCCGGCGTACCCCGCCCGCCGGGCCAGTCACGAGTTCATCATTACCCTGAAAAAGCAGGCCCGCGAGCTCGAAGTCACCGCGATGGACTTCGCCAAGCGGCTGCTCGACCATGGGTTTCATGCGCCCACGACTTATTTCCCGCTCCTGGTGCCCGAATGTCTGCTGATCGAGCCGACCGAGACCGAGAGCAAGGACATACTCGACGCTTTTGCGACGGCCATGGCACAGATCCAGTCGGAAGCCGAACAAGAATCCGAGCGCGTCACGAGCGCACCGCATACCATGCCGGTGCGCCGTCTCGATGACGTGCGGGCGGCCAAGCAACTGGATCTCACATGGAAGCCAATAGCGCAGTCGTAGATCGTTATAAACCCAGAGGCGTCACCCGCGTCGTGCGGGCGCTCGGCGCCAGCCTGCGCGGGCTCGCCGGCGCCTTCCGTGATGAGGCCGCCTTCCGGCAGGAACTCGCCTGCGCCCTGATCGTCATACCCTTAGGTCTGTGGCTCGGACGTAACGGAGTGGAGCGCGCGCTGCTGATCGGCCCCGTGCTCCTGATTCTCATCGTCGAGCTCGTCAACAGCGCGATCGAGGCGACCGTGGACCGCATCGGGTTCGAGCGCCATGCGCTCGCGGGGCTCGCCAAAGACATCGGCTCGGCCGCCGTTTTCATGTCTTTCATACTCCTGGGCACCGTCTGGCTGCTCGTACTACTCGGCCGTTGAGAGGATCTTGATGCGCATCGTCAAAGCGCTTGGGTTGTGTCTGCTTGCCTGCGTGGCTTCCGTTGGTGAGAGCCGCGACCCACCTGCCGCCTCCACGACCGCGGTACAACAGCCGCCCCCGGCGCAACAAGGGCCCTCACAGCCACTGCCCTCGCAGGCCCCACCCGCGCCACCGCCTGGTGCGGGACAGCAAGCCGTGCAGATGGCGCAACAGGCGGCCGCGGTCGAGGGCAATCCTGACTGGGCGGTGACCCTCGAGCGGATCGCGAGCAGTGTCGTATCGATCGACATCGACGCCACCCGTGCCTTTGATACGGAGTGGAATGCGACGGCCCAGGCGACGGGTTTCGTAGTCGATGCCGAGCGGGGCCTGATCCTCACCAACCGTCACGTGGTGACTCCGGGGCCGGTGACCGCGGAGGCCACGTTCCTCAATCGCGAGGAGGTGCAGCTCTACCCCGTCTATCGCGATCCGGTCCATGACTTCGGCTTCTACCGCTACGACCCGAGCAAGCTTCATTTCATCAAACCGAAGGCCCTGCCTTTGTATCCGGAGGGCGCGCAGGTCGGACGCGAGATCCGCGTGGTGGGTAACAACGCGGGTGAGCAACTTTCGATTCTCGCTGGGACCTTGGCGAGGCTCGACCGTGACGCTCCCGAGTACGGCATCGGCAAGTACAACGACTTCAACACGTTTTACTTCCAGGCCGCGTCGGGCACCTCCGGTGGCTCTTCGGGCTCGCCGGTCATCGATATCCGTGGGCGCGTGGTCGCGCTCAATGCTGGTGGTGCGAACGGTAACGCTTCCAGCTTCTATCTTCCGCTGACGCGCGTGCGCCGCGCGCTCGAAGCCATTCAACAGGGTAAGCCCGTTAGCCGCGGCACGTTGGACACCGTGTTCAACTACACGCCGTTCGATGAGCTCAAGCGCCTCGGTTTGACGAGCACAACCGAAGCGGCGGTACGCAAGGCATTTCCGCAGTACACGGGCATGCTCGTCGTGACGGGCGTGCTGCCCGGTTCGCCGAGTGAGAACGTGTTGCAGCCGGGCGATATCCTCGTGAAGGTCAACGGCAAGTACGTTACGCAGTTCGACCCTCTCGATGAGGTGGTTGACGATGCCGTTGGACAGCAGGTGACCCTCGATCTCGAGCGCGGTGGGAAGCCGGTTTCCGCGAAGTTGCCGGTCAGCGATCTGCACGCCATCACGCCGAGTGCGTATGCCGACTTCGGCGATGCCGTCGTCAATACCCTGTCGTATCAGCAAGCGCGGCATTTCAACGTGCCGGTGCGCGGTGTTTACGTCGCCAACCCGGGATATGTGTTCGGCGCTGCGGGAATCCCGCGGGGCGCCGTGATCACGTCGATGGACAACAAGAAGATCGACAAACTCAGTGATTTCGAAACCGGTCTGGCCGGGCTGGGTGATGGCGATCACGCCACTGTCCGCTACATCACGATCGACGATCCAAACGGCAGCAACCTCCGGTCCATACGCATGGATCGCCTGTGGTTTCCGGCTCGTCACTGCGAGCGTGATGACAACCAGGGTGTCTGGCCTTGCAAGGATCTGCCTGCTGGACCCGCGCCGAAAGAGCGTCCGGTCAACTCGACAGAGTTCCCCAAGTACAAAGACCCGCGCCTGACGGCGTTGGCGCCGTCGCTCGTCACTGTGACGTTCGACATGCCTTACTCGATTTCCGGTATCACCGAGCGTAACTATCACGGAACCGGTCTCGTCGTAGATGCGGAGCGGGGACTCGTCGTCGTCGATCGCAACACGGTGCCGGTGTCGGTCGGAAACGTAACCATCACGTTCGCGGGTACCGTCGAGGTACCAGGCCACGTCGTCTACATTCACCCGGTTCACAACCTCGCCGTTGTGGCGTATGACCCGAAGCTCATCGGCTCGACGCCGGTGAAGTCCGCGAAGCTCACTCCGGGTGAGCTATCGGCGGGACAGCCTGTCTGGGTCGTCGGCTTGGGCGGGGACAGTCAGATGCATTCGCGTAACACGGAAATCGCGAGCATCGATCCTTTGGAATTGCCGCTGTCTCGAACCATGCGGTTCCGCGATAGCAACATTGAGGTGGCGCAGTTAGTCAATCCGCCGCTCGAGTTCGACGGTGTCCTGTCCGACAAGTCCGGCAACGTCCTGGGGCTGTGGTCGAGCTTTGCGTATGAAAGCGGCCGGGAAGTGACGCAGGACAATCGCGGCGTGCCGATCGACCTGGTCACCGCGATGCTGGATCACCTGCGCACTGACCGTCCGCTGCATTCGCTCGAGACCGAACTCACGGTGCAGCCGCTCTCGAGCGCGCAGGAGATCGGTCTTTCCGAGGAGTGGATCAAGAAGCTGTCACAGCAGAATCCGACTCGGCGCCAGGCGCTGACGATCGTACGTCTCGTGGGCGGCTCTCCCGCGTCCAAGCTGCTGCAGCAAGGCGATCTGCTGTTGGCCATCGACGGGAAGGTGGTGACTCGGTTCAAGGAAGTGGAGGCCGCCGTCGCCGACCGGAGTGAAGTGGATGTGACGGTATGGCGTGGCAGTGGCGAGCAGATTGTGAAGGTGCCCACCGCTGCGCTGCCCGGGACCGATATCGACAGGATCGTCGAGTGGGCCGGCGCGACGCTGCAGGCGCCACACCGCGCCATGAGCTCACAGCGCGGGATTCCGCCGGTTGGAGTGTATGTCGGGTATTTCGCTTATGGATCGCCTGCGACGCGTTACGGACTGTATCCGGGGCGGCGTATCGTCGAGGTGGACGGCGAGCCAACTCCGGACCTGGACGCGTTCCTGCGCGCGGTGACCGGGAGGCCCGACCGGTCGTCACTGCGCTTGAAGACGATCACCTGGAACAACGCTCCCGAAGTGATCACGCTGAAGCTCGACAAACACTACTGGCCGGCTTACGAGTTAACTCGCAACGTGACCGGCTGGGTGCGACGCTCGCTGGAGTAATGCCCGAGCATACGCAACACGACTTGTTCGGGCCGCCGCCCGCCGATGCCGAAATCGTTCGGGCGGCGGTACCCGATGAGCACGTGGTGCAGGTTGCGGCCCGCATGCCGAAGAATCTGCACTTCGGTACCTCGAGCTGGTCTTTTCCCGGTTGGGTCGGAATCGTCTACGCGCAGCTCTACAGCGCCTCCGTGCTATCCCGCTACGGTCTGGCCGCCTACTCCAGGCATCCGCTGTTGAATGCGGTGAACCTCGACAGCACCTTTTATAAAGTGCAAACCCCCAAGCAGCTCGCGAGCTACGCCGCCGAGGTGCCCGAAAGCTTTCGTTTCATGGTGAAGGCTTATGCCGGCCTCACCACGGCTCCTGACAGCTCCATGGCCGTGCGACGGCGTGTTGATCCCGTGTTCCTCGATGCGCGCTTTGCCGCCAACGCGGTGGTGAAACCGCTCGTCGAGGCGCTTGGCACGAAGCTCGGGGCGTTGCTGTTTCAGTTCTCGCCGCTCGGGCCGCGCTTTACGCGCGAGCCGCGGGTCTTCGCCGCCCGCCTGGGCGAGTTTCTGTCGGCTTTGCCGACCGGGCCGACTTACGCGGTCGAGGTGCGCGATCCGCAGTTCCTGGGTTCGGACTACGAAGGCGCGTTACGCGCGGCCGGTGCTGTTCATTGCGCGAGCGTGCATTCACGGATGCCGCCGGTCGATCAGCAGGTGGCCTGGGCCAGGGGCAGAGGGCCGATGCTGATGCGCTGGATGCTGCGGTCGGGTGATGATTACGAGAGCGCCGGCGCACGGTATGCGCCGTTTGACCGCCTCCGTGAGCCCGATAAGCTCAACCGTGACCGTATTGCCGCAATGATCCGCGCCGGAGTGTCGGCGGGACGCGACGTTCACGTCATTGCCGCGAACAACGCGGAAGGCTCCGCCCCGCTGACGCTCTTTGAGCTAGCTAAGACCATCGTCACGAATTAGACGCTTCGCTCCAATGCGGCGGTCTGAAGCTGCTCGCAGCTTGCTAGAATCATTTCCACTATGGTTCGCGTCGTCAGAGCTACACAAGTCGAGATCGAGACCGCCGTCCAAGCGTTGCGCGACGGTGAGCTCGTGGCCTTTCCTACCGAGACTGTTTATGGGCTAGGCGCCAACGCGCAGAACCCGGCGGCAGTACGGAAGATCTTCGAGGCGAAAGGGCGGCCGACGAACCATCCGGTCATTGTTCACCTGGACAGTCCTCGCTTCCTGCATCGCTGGGTTCGTGAGGTCCCTGAAACGGCGACCAAGCTCGCCGAGCGGTTCTGGCCGGGTCCTCTGACGATGGTGATGCCGCGAGCACCCAATGTTCATGACATTGTGACGGGCGGGCAGGACACCGTGGCGATCCGGGTGCCCTCGCACCCAATGGCGCAGCAGCTCCTCACCGCGTTTGGTGGGGGTATTGCCGCCCCTTCCGCGAATCGCTACGGGAAGTTGTCGCCCACGCGTGCCGAGCACGTGCGCGAGGAACTCGGGGAAACCGTGAAGGTGATTCTCGACGGCGGCGAGTGCCAGATCGGCCTCGAGTCGACCATTGTTTCATTCGAAGGGCAGAACGTCCGTCTGCTGCGCCCGGGTGGAGTGACCTCCGCGCAGATCCGGCAGGTCGTTGGTGAGCTGCTCATTGGCGCGGACCTCGAGTCGCCGCGCGTACCGGGCAACACCCCATCTCATTACGCGCCGACGACTCCGATGTCGATCGTGCCCTCGGGCGAGGTCGACAGGCATGCAGCTTCGTTGTCCGAAGGCGGCCGTCGGGTTGCCGTGCTGGCGCAGCGGTTGCCGCTGAAGTCGCACAAGTACGTGACCTGGATCAACGCCGGCCGCCGTCCCGAGCAGTATGGCCATGATCTCTACGCCAACCTGCGGACACTCGATAAGGCGGGGTGTCAGCAGATCCTGGTGCAGGATGTGCCGGAGGGCGAGGCGTGGGATGCGATCCGGGACCGGCTGCGCCGCGCCGCCAGTAGCGTCAGCGAGAGCGACGATAGTGGCGCGATGGCTGTTTTGCCGTAAAGTTATAACATCCAGCAATTAATGTAGATCATGGGTTCTGACACTGGGTCAGGTCCTCCGTTGTGGGCCTGACCCGCTGCTTTTTTGGGGTCCGAAATTGCGCCAGACACGATTCATCGATCCCTTCCAGCCGGCGGAGATCCGGCGCCTGGTGAAGGAGTTCGGCTCGCCGCTCGTCATCCTCGATTGTGAGCGGGTCCGCGTGCAGTACCGCAAGCTGCGCAAGGCTCTGCCGGGCGTCGATCTGCACTACGCCTTGAAGCCGATGCCGCACGCTTCCGTCGTAAATACGATCGTCGCGGAGGGCGGTTTCCTCGACCTCGCCACGACGGGCGAGGTGCAACTCGTCGAGCGGCTGGGCGTGGCACCGGACCGCTGCATTCACACCCATCCCATCAAGCGGCCGCAGGACATCGTCAACGCCATCAAGTTCGGCGTGCGCACGTTTGTTGCTGACAATCCGGACGAAATCCGGAAGTTCGCGCGGCATACGGCCGATGCCGAGTTGCTGCTGCGGGTGTCGTTTCGCTCGCCCGGCGCGGTGGTCGACCTGTCGCGGAAGTTCGGTTGTGATCCGGAAGGCGTGCTCGAGCTCGCGCGACTGGCGGCCGAGCTGGGCATCGGGGTGCGGGGGTTGTCGTTCCACGTTGGCTCGCAGGCGCGGGACTCCGCGAAGCACGTCGAGGCGCTGCAATCGTGTGTGAAGCTCATGGCCGCCGCGCGCAAGGAAAAGCTGGGGGCGTTCGATACGCTCGATATCGGTGGCGGTTTCCCGATCGACTATGCGCAGCCGGTGGAGGACATCAGCCGGTTCTGTGCGCCGCTGCGTGCCGCGCTGGGCAAGCTTCCGAAGCGGGTGCGCGTGATTGCCGAGCCGGGGCGTTACATCGTAGGGCCTTCAGCTATTGGCGTGGCTTCGGTCATGGGACGGGCGATGCGTGAAGGACACTGGTGGTATTACCTCGACGATGGGCTGTACGGCTCCTACAGCGGGCAACTTTTCGATCACGCCCGCTATCCCGTCGAGCCGCTGCGCGATAGCGAGGAGCGGCTGCCTTCGGTGCTGGCAGGGCCTACTTGCGACAGCATCGACGTCATTGCGGAGAACCTGATGTTGCCCGAATTGAAGGCGGGCGATCTCATCGTCGGTCGGGCGATGGGGGCGTATACGTGGGCGAGCGCTTCCGAGTTCAATTTTTTCCCCAAGGCCACCGTGGTTGCGGTGAATGCCAAGGCGGGGGATACGGGGAGCGTGGTTCCGTTTCCGTTATGACGCTATGACGCTATGAAATGGACGCGGCGCCGCTGGCTTGCGGCTGTTGGGATGTTGGGTGCAGCAGTGGCTGCGGCGAAGGACCCGCCGGAGCCGCGCTCGCTGGAGCTCAAGAATCTTCACACCGGTGAGGTGGTGAAGGTGAGCTTTGATCGTGACGCCGGGCCCGACGCTGCCGGGCTCGCCAGGTTGCAGCATCTGTTGCGGGATTATCGGGTCGACGAGGAACATCCCATGGATCCCGCGCTCTATGGATTGTTGTGTGACCTCGCGCGGTCCGCGGGGTATCCGGCGCGGTACGAGGTGATTTCGGGGTACCGCTCGCCCGGGACCAACAGGAAGCTCCATGACGCAGGGCATGCGGTCGCGGAGCACAGCCAGCACATGGAAGGGCGTGCGATCGACGTGCGCCTGGTGGGATGCGAGCTCACGAAGTTGCGCGATGTCGCGCTCGCCGCGAAACGCGGTGGCGTGGGTTTTTACCCGAGCTCGAATTTCGTACACGTCGACACCGGTAGGGTGCGGACGTGGGCGGGGCGTTAGGGGACGTTGGCTTGATTCGCAATGTTGTGTTCGATATCGGGCAGGTGTTCGTGCACCTGGACCATGGCCCGATGCTGCGGCTGATGAGCTCCAAGGGCGTGGAAACCGCTGATCTCGATGCGCTGTTGCAGCGGATCGACTTCCACGATCACGAGACCGGCCGGCTGCACGGGACCGGGCTGATGGAGCGGCTCGCTGCACTGGCGCCTTCTCCGGTGACGCACTCGGAGATCCACGCCAAGTGGGTGGACATGTTCGAGCTGCAGCCGCGCATGGTCGACCTGGCTCACCGGCTTGCCGAGCGGTACCGGGTCTATCTGCTGTCCAATATCGGTGACCTGCACTGGGCGCACGTGTCGCGGGAGTACCGGTTGCACCATATCGGTCACGGGGCGGTGCTCTCGTACCTGGCGGGTTACATGAAGCCGCACGAGGGGATCTATATCGAGGCGGAGCGGCGTTTCGCGCTGCAGCCCGCCGAGACGGTGTTCATCGATGACCGGGCCGAGAACATTGCTGCCGCGCAGGCGCGCGGGTGGCACGGGATCGTACACAGCGGATATGAGACGACTGTCGCGGAATTGAGGGGCCTGTCGGTAGAGTGCTAGCTGAAGGTGCGTGTATCCTCGGGTGGTGAAGAACCTCGAGCCTGAAACCGCGATTCACACCCAGGTCACCGCGGCCCGTGAGGGGCGCGACCCGAGAGTCATCGCGCGTCTCTTCACCGGTTGGGCGGTGTTTGGCGAAAAGCAGTTCCTGCGCGGTTATGCGCTACTGCTACCGGATCCCGTCGTTCCCAGTTTGAATGCCCTGGGTGCGCGGGAAAGGTCAGCCTTCCTGGTCGATATGGCACGGCTGGGGGACGCACTGCTCAAAGTGACGGGGGCAGTTCGCATCAACTACGCCATTTTCGGCAACGTCGAGCCCGCATTGCATGCGCATGTGATTCCGCGCTACGCGGATGAGCAGGAGAAGCTGCGGACCGCGCAGCCGTGGGCGTATGACTGGGAGGCCGCGCCTGCGTTCGATCGGGCGGCTTATCAGGAGCTGGCTGAGGCGCTACGGCGGGAGTTGACACGCATGGGGGCGACCAAGCCGATGCGGTTCGATCCGGGAGCCAACGCCAACGCTTAACGGCGCTGACGTTGGCTGTTAGGTGGTTACTTCGGTTGCGGGGGTGGGATCTGCGGGTGCGGCGCCGCGGAGCCGGCGGCGGCCGGCTTGATGCTCACCAATTCCACGTCGAAGATCAGCATCGAGCCCGGCGGGATCGAGGGCGGGGACTCGACGTCATACGCCAGCTTCGGGGGAATGAAGAGCTGGTACTTCGCACCCGGCTTCATGAGCGCGAGCGCTTCCTGCCAGCCCGGGATTACCCCGTTGCTCGGGAACGTCGCGGGGCCGCCGTGCTTGGCAGAGCTGTCGAATTCCGTACCGTTCAGCAACGTGCCGCGATAGTTCACGGTCACCATGTCACCCGGCTTCGGGGGCTCGCCGCTGCCCGGAGTGATGACCTTGTACTCGAGGCCGCTCGCGGTCGTGACGATGTCCTTCTTCTTGCCGTTCTCGGCCAGGAAGGTGGCAGCGGCGGCGTGATTGGGCTCGGCTTCCTTAGCCTTCTGGGCGACCTGCCCCTCATGCGCCTTGCGCAGGATCGACATGATGCTCGCCTGGTATTCCTGCGACATCTGGACTTTCCCGGCCAGTGCATCGCGCAAACCGGCGGCGACGCGCTCCGGGGAGATGTCTTCAGCGCTGACTCCGCTGCGGTGCAGCTCGCCGCCTACGGATACGCCGATGGCGTAGCTCCCCTGGGACTTATCCGAGCCGGCGGCGGCGCCGGTGCCGGCAGCGCCTTTCGCACCGGTAGCGCCTTTTGCCGCAGGGGCAGCGGCGGGCTTCTTGGCCGGGGCGGTCGTGGCGGCGCCTTGGGCTGGTTGCGCGGGAGCTGCCGCGGCGCCTGCATTCTGAGCTTGTGCCGGGCTCGCGAATAGGAGCGCGCCGGCTACCAGGGTGGCAGCAGCAGCGGCCAGGCCATTGGCGGCTCGCCCGGTGTCGGTCAGCAGATGGCGGCGTCTCGCCTGCGGGAGCGATGTGTTCGAGCACGAACCAACAACACAGTTCATTGGGCACCTTAGCGCTTGCGGGCCGTGTACGGCACGGCTTATAGACCGCAGCGGGGGCGTTAGTTTCTACTATCTCAAGGCGGCTGTGCTGGTTTTTTGGCAGGGGAAGGGCATGTTGACGGCAATCGGACGTCGCGAAATGGCGACTTTAGGCTGGTGTGCATACCTTGGGGTAGCGGGTGCAATGTGGGCGCAACAGCGACGCTGTAGAGACGGCGGTCGAGCCTTTCGTTGGCTTGTTGCGGCGTAGGCTCGGTTCCGCCATGACGCTTGTTTTACAGCAGCTTT
>Ga0268266_10001631_pt1 | contig 26102 bp, 19 predicted proteins | sample KBSS13metaG_FD_190356 | JGI IMG/M metagenome (GOLD analysis project Ga0268266, IMG submission 190356) | Switchgrass rhizosphere microbial communities from Kellogg Biological Station, Michigan, USA - KBS S1-3 metaG (SPAdes) (version 2) | ecosystem: Host-associated > Plants > Roots > Rhizosphere... | reverse complement strand
TGCCCTCAATGCGTTTGAGCGGCCGGCGTTGCAAGCGGCGGTCCCGTGAACTCCGCTTCGATCGAGAAGTCGATCAAGTCACCGACGCCCAGCGTCGTACCCGGAGCAGGCACTGCATAGGCGATGCCAAAATCTGAGCGCTTGAACGAACCGCGGGCGGAAAAGCCTACGCGCGCCTGCGGATCCATGTTAGGCATGCCGGCATAGCCGCCGTTATAAGTCGCCACGAGCACCGTCGGCCGGGTGACACCATGCAGCGTGAGAGTGCCGGATATCTCCATCGACTTTGCCCCTGTCATCCGGACCTTTTCAGACTTGAAGACGATCTGTGGAAACTTCGCGGTGTCGAGCATCTGCGGCCCCTTCATGATGTCGAGACACATCTGCGGCGCGGCGTCCATCTCGAATGATGCAGCATCGATGGTCGTCACCACCTTGGAGGCGGCTAGATTGCGAGGGTCCAACGTCAAATCCGCATCGAAGCGGCTAAAGCGCGTCGTGTAGGTGGAGAACCCCAGGTGACTGGCGCGCAGAATCAAGCTGGCGTGGGATTTGTCGAGTTTGTACGCGCCCGCTGGGGGTGCTGCCAACGGTGCCATTGCAGGCGGCCCTGCCGATTCGGCCGCGTGCGACAACCCGCTATGCAGGCCCACTGTTGCAGCAACCAGCGCGGCAACCAGGACGCGCAACTCGGCCAGATTTGTGCGCTTCGCGCAAACGTCACTGCGTACGGGCAGTGTGTTCAGATGGATTCTCATCGGCGGCGTTCTCCTCGTAAGTAACTGACCCTATTTTGCGGCCTTGTCTTTCGCCGCCACGTGCTTTGCAAAATTGTTCAAAATGGCCTGCCAGCCCTGGCGTTGTTGTTCCTCCGGATGCGTCGTCTCCGCATCAAACGTGACACGCACCGTGACGCCGTTTGCTGCCGGCACGAACTCGACGACGCCGGCGCGGTCGCCGAAGGCATACTCGATCAGCTTGTATGGCACGATCCTGGTATACGTTCCGGCAAAGTCAAAGCCGAAACTACCGTCCTTGGCTTCCATGCGCGACGAGAATTGCCCACCCACGCGCAAATCGACCGTGGATTTCGTCGTGTGCCAATCGTCCGATGCCGTGTTCCACTGCTTGATGTCCTCCGGCGTCGTGTAAGCACTCCAGACCTCGGCAACCGGGGCATCCACGCGGGTTTCAACGGTTATTTTCATGAGTAGGCTCCCTTGAGTTGAGCTGGCCTCATCGGCCTGGTATCGGAACGACGAACGGCGTTTTGGGAAACCGACATTGTCCTGCAAATTCTCTGCGACGGTTCAGGCGCAGGGGACGAAGGGCCGCTTCCAGGTCAGGGCCCGGGCTGGCGGCAATAGCCTGAAATAACCGGGAGTGCGCTATAAGGCGCGAAGCGCCTCGGTACTGTCGCCGAAGGCGGTGGTCGGGACCCCGACCTTGTTGAGTAGCGCGACGTGCAGGTTTGCGAGCGGAGTGTGCTCGGGACAGCGCACGTGACGATCGCCGAGCAGGTTGCCGCAGGCGCCACCGAGTAGCGCGACCGGAAGGCCTGAGTGGTCGTGCAGGTTGCTGTCGCTCATGTTGCTGCCGTAGACGACCAGGGAGTGATCCAGCAGTGAGCCATCGCCATCGCGCGTTGCGGCGAGCTTGCTGACGAATTTTGCAAACAAACCGGTGTTGTAGGTTTGCACTTTCGCCAGGCGCTCGAGTTTGGCGGGACTGTTGCCGTGGTGGGACAGCGCGTGGAACGATTCCGGGATGCCGACAAAGTCGTACGACTGGTCGCTGACTTCGGCGGCCATCATGAATGAGGCCACGCGTGTCAGGTTCGCCTCGTATGCCAATGCGATGAGGTCGAACATGAGCCGCATGCGTTCGTCGAACGCGGTCGGTGCTTCGCCCGCGTGCTGCGACCTCAGTGTCGATGTCGGCGGGAGGTAGGACTGCACGCGACGCTCAATCGAACGTACGTTGGCGAGATAGTCGTCGAGCGCGGCTCGGTCTCGCGATCCGAGTTTTCGGCTCAATGCCGCCGCGTCATCGCGCACGAGATCGAGCACGCTGCCTCGACGCGTGAATAAGTCCTGCGCGAACAGCTGCGCGAAGACTTTGCGAGGGTCGTGCTCCATCGACAGTGGCGTCGAGGGATCGCGAAACGAAATAGTCCGCGCATAGACGTCGCCGTAGGTTGGATCGGTTGAGCCCTCCCCGCCTTGCGCCTCCGTGGCCACCTGGATGGAGTCGAAGCGAGTGTCGCCACGGAGCCGCGCCGCCACGACCTGGTCAATTGTCACTCCCGCATAGGGCTGCGCTCCGACTTTCGGCGCGGTGCAGCTCAGCCAGGTCGCTGGCGTGAGTGCATGCACCGGCGGCGCGGAAGCTGACTTATTCTCGAGCCCGCTGACGACCGTAAGCTGTTTCCGGTAGGGCGACAGTGGTGCAAGGATGGGCGCCAGCTCCAGGCCAACTCCTTCAGTCGCCGGCGTCCATTGGTCCATGACCGCGCCGTGCGGAAAGTAGATGAAGCTCATGCAAGGCCTCGCGGCCGCCGCCGTCTGCGCTAGCGCCGTTCCCGCCGGAATCATGGCATCCAGCAGCGGAAGCCCAACCGTTGCGCCGATGGCCTTGAGCACCGTTCGCCGCGGCAGGTGGATCTTGCTGATGAGCATCGCGTCGCTTCCCCCTCGTTAACTTCGCAGTGTGAATGTGAGCACCCTGCCCGCCCCAGTCAATCAAGTCGCCAAGTCGTGTCCACTTTAGAAATGCGCCCTTTCGTTTCCGACGAGGCGCATTTGCGACACCGGAACAGCTGGGCGACGGTCCCTCCGCGCCAACGAAGTGTTCACTTAAGTCGAGGCGCGGCAACCCAGCTACAAAGCGACGTCGCGAAGGGCCTGGAGGATCGGGTTCGAGCCATCGAGGCGGCGGGTCGAGGCACGAGAGGGTCTTCCCGAGGGCTTGCGCGGCAGGGAGCCGCGCCAGAGGCTACATGGACGTATTCACGCCGTCCCTCGGGAAGACCCTCTCGTGCCTCGGCCCGGCGAGGCCGCGCACGCATTCCCGGCGAAAGAGCTCGCGGCTCCGGCCCGTCGGGCCCGCACCCGCCCCGCACCTCCCGCCGCGCACCGCGAGGCCAGGCAATCTGCTACCCTACCCGCGAACCACGCAACTGTTTGTTCCGCCTAGTGAAACCAACATTCGGACGGTCGCCATGAATGCGCTTTCCGACAGCGACGTCGCTGTCATCCAGCTCGACAATCCGCCAGTCAACGCCCTCTCCCACCCGCACCGGCAACGCCTCGCCAATGAGCTGGCGAAGGCGGAAGCCGACCCGGCTGTCAAAGCCGTCATCCTCATCGGCGGGCCGGAGTTCTTCTCCGGGGGCGCGGACGTCAAGGAATTCAATCAGCCGAAGATGGCCGCCGAGCCCAGCCTGGCGACCCTGATCAAGCTCTTCGAGCGTTCCATAAAACCGACCGTCGCCGCGCTCTCCGGCACGGCACTGGGCGGCGGCACGGAGCTCGCGCTGGCGTGCCACTACAGGGTCGCGACCCCGGAAGCCAAAGTGGGGCTGCCCGAAGTGAAGCTCGGCCTGATCCCGGGCGCGGGTGGAACACAACGACTCCCGCGAGCCGTTGGCCTCGAGACCGCGATCAACATGATCGTGTCAGGCGAGCCCGTGCGAGCCGCCGACCTCGCCCGAACCGGCCTGTTCGACCGCATCATCCAAGGCGATTTACTCGAGGGTGCTAAAGAATTCGCGCGCGCCCTCGCTAGCGAGGGCAACGCCCCCAAGCTGCTGCGAAACAGAACCATCGACTACCCCAATCAAGAGGCGCTGTTCGGCTTCGCGCGCACCATGGTCAAAGCGAAGGCCGGCCCCTTCCCGGCCCCGGCAGCTTGCCTCGATGCCATCCAGGCCTCGGTGACGGCGGCCACCTTCGAAGACGGCGAAGCGAAGGAACGTGAAATCTTCTTAACGCTGATGCAGGGTCCGGAATCGCGCGCCATCCGGCACATATTCTTTGCCGAGCGTGCAGCCGCGAAGATTCCCGACGTGCCGTCGAAGACTCCGACGCGCAACATTGCCTCCGTCGGCATCATCGGCGCAGGCACCATGGGTGGCGGCATCGCCATGAACTTCCTCAATGCGGGAATCCCCGTGACCCTGCTGGAAGTCAGCCAGGAGGCTCTCGATAAGGGACTGGCCACGATCCGCAAGAACTACGACGGCTCGGTGAAAAAGAAAAAGATATCCCCCGCCGACGTCGACAGCCGCCTGGCGCTGCTGAAACCGACGACCTCTTATTCCAACCTGGGCAGCGCCGATCTCATCATCGAGGCCGTGTTCGAGGACCTCGGTGTGAAAGAGAAGGTTTTCCGCCAACTCGACGAGGTCGCCAAGCCGGGTGCCATTCTCGCCACCAACACCTCGACGCTCGACGTCGACAAAATCGCCAACTTCACCAAGCGGCCCGCCGACGTCATCGGTCTGCATTTCTTCAGCCCGGCCAACATCATGCGACTGCTGGAAGTCGTACGGGGCAAAGCCACCGCGAAGGACGTGCTCGCTACGGCCATGCAGTTGGCCAAAAAGATCAAAAAGCTCGCGGTCGTCTCGGGCGTGTGCGATGGCTTCATCGGCAATCGCATGCTGCACCGGTACTCGAGCCAAGCAAATTTCCTGCTCGAGGAAGGCTGCCTGCCCGAGCAGGTGGATCGCGCGATGGAGAAATTCGGCTTTGCCATGGGACCCTTCCGGGTCGGTGATCTCGCCGGCAATGACATCGGCTGGGCCATCCGCAAGCGCCGCGCGGCGGAAGGCCATCGCTCGGATGAGGGCAAGATCGCGGACCGGCTGTGCGAGATGGGACGCTTCGGTCAGAAGACCGGTGCCGGTTGGTATGACTACAAGCCGGGCGACCGCACGCCGCGCCCCAACGCCGAAGTCAACGCCATGATCGAGAAGTACTCGGCCGAGGTCGGCGTCCCCCGGCGCAAGATCGAGGACCGCGAAATCGTCGAGCGTCTTGTGTACGCGCTCGTCAACGAGGGCGCACGGATTCTCGAGGAGCGCATCGCCCAGCGCTCCTCCGATATCGACCTCGTCTACCTCAACGGCTACGGCTTCCCGATCCTGCGCGGCGGACCCATGTTCTATGCGGACAGCGTCGGGCTCATGGAAGTGGTGAGCGCGATCCGTCGCTATGGGCTGGGCGTTCATCCCAAACAGTGGACACCGGCACCGTTGTTGGAAAAACTGGCGGCCGAGGGCAGCTCGTTCGCAAACATCGACTCTCAATCCGCGGATTCACTCTCATGAGCAATGATGCTGTCATCGTCTCCACGGCGCGCACGGGATTTGGCAAGTCCTGGCGAGGTGCGTTCAACATGACCTACGGCGCCACACTTGGCGGCCACGTAGTCCAGCAAGCGGTCGCGCGCGCTGGCATCGATCCGGCGGAGGTCGAGGATGTTCTGATGGGCTGTGCCCTCGCCGAAGGCACGACCGGCGGCAATATCGCCCGCCAGATCGCCTTGCGCGCCGGCCTCCCCGTCACCACCGCCGGTGTGACCGTGAACCGCTTCTGCTCGTCCGGATTGCAGACGATTGCGATGGCGGCGCAACGGGTCATTACCGAGAAGGTGCCGGTCATCGTGGCCGGCGGACTCGACTCCATCTCGTGCGTACAGAACGAGATAAACAACCACATGCGCCAGGACCCCTGGCTGCTCGAGCGCAAGCCGGGGATCTTCTGGACGATGATTCAAACCGCCGAGCAGGTGGCGAAACACTACGGCATTTCGAAAGAGCGCCAGGACGAATACGGCGCTCGCAGCCAACAACGCGCTACGGCGGCGCGCGCGGCCGGCAAATTCGACGCCGAGATCGCTCCGATGAAGGTGACGATGGGTGTGGTCGATGAGGCGACGAGCCGCCTCAGCACCCGCGAGATCACCATCAGCGCGGACGAAGGCATCCGCCCGGACACGACGTTGGAAGGCGTTTCGAAGATCCGCACCGTTTTGCCGGGCGGGGTCGTCACCGCCGGCAACGCCAGCCAGTTCTCGGACGGCGCGAGTGCTTGCGTCGTCATGGACGCCAAGCTCGCCGAGAAACGTAACATCCAACCGCTCGGCATCTTCCGCGGCTTCGCCGTCGCCGGCTGTGAGCCTGAGGAGATGGGCATCGGACCGGTGTTTGCCGTGCCCCGGTTGCTCGAACGCACCGGGGTCAAGATGGAAGACGTCGGCTTGTGGGAGCTCAACGAGGCCTTCGCGGTGCAGGTGATCTACTGCCGCGACCGGCTCGGCATCCCGGATGACCGGCTGAACGTCAACGGCGGCGCGATCGCGGTCGGACACCCCTATGGAGCCTCCGGAGCCCGATTGACCGGCCATGCCCTGATCGAAGGCAAGCGACGCGGCGCGAAGTACGTGGTCGTCACGATGTGCATCGGCGGCGGCCAGGGCGCGGCCGGGCTGTTTGAGGTCTGCTGAGCGGGGTCACCCTCGACCCCGATACCGGCAACAACCCCAAAGATCAGGAGTCTGGAAAGAAATGAAGCACACTCTCGCGGCCGTGGGCGCTTGGGCCCTGTTGTTCGTAACAACCCACGCCGCCGCGGCCCCCGCCTCCTCCGCTGCCACCGAAGCACAGTTCCGCGACCTCTACAAGGAGTTGGTCGAAACGAATACGACGCTGTCCTCCGGCGATTGCACGCTCGCGGCCGCGCGGATGCAGGCGCGCCTCAAGGCAGCCGGTTATCCCGACGAGGACTTCCATCCGTTCGCGGTGCCCGATCACCCGAAGGAAGGCGGGCTGGTGTTCGTCTATCCGGGGAAGGATCCGAAGCTGAAAGCGATTCTGCTGCTCGCTCACATCGATGTCGTCGAAGCGAAGCGCGAGGACTGGACCCGCGATCCGTTCAAGCTCGTCGAGGAGAACGGTAACTTTTACGCGCGCGGCGCCATCGACGACAAGGCCGAGGCGGCGATCTGGGTCGATACGTTGATTCGCCTCAAACAAGAGAACGTCCAGCCGCGCCGCACCTTGAAGCTCGCCCTCACGTGCGGTGAGGAAACCGGCGGCGCCTTCAACGGAGCGCAGTGGCTCAGCGAGCATCAGCGCGAGCTCATCGATGCGGAGTTCGCTCTCAATGAGGGTGCCTGGGGCGAGTTGGACGACCAGGGGCACCGGGTCGCTCTCCAGGTCCAGGCCGGTGAGAAGGCCGCGCAGAACTATCGCCTCGAAGTCACCAACCCCGGCGGCCACAGCTCGCGCCCGGTGAAGGACAACGCGATCTACCGCCTGGCCGGCGCCTTGAAGCGCATCGAGGGATACGAATTCCCCGCGCAGTTCGCCGATGGCAACCGCGCATATTTCAAAGGCATGGCCAAGATCCAGGCGGCCAAGGGGAATACCGACGTCGCCAACGCGATGAATGCCCTGATCGCCAATCCAGCCGACCAGGACGCCATTGCGTTGGTCTCTAGCCGGGATCCGTCCTGGAATGCAACGCTGCGCACGACCTGTGTCGCGACCATGCTGGACGCGGGCCATGCGACGAACGCGCTGCCCCAGAGAGCCCGCGCCAATATCAACTGCCGCATTTTTCCCGGCGTGAGCTCCGAGGAGGTGCGGCAAAAGCTGCAGGAGCTCGTGGCCGATCCGGAAGTGAAGGTCACGACGTTGGAAATTCGGGGGCCGAGCTCACCGCCCCCGCCACTGACGCCCCGGGTCCTGGGGCCGTTCGAGAAAATCGCGGCGCGCTTCTGGCCCGGGGTGCCGGTGATTCCGATCCTCCAGCCCGGTGCCACCGACGGCGAGTTCACCAATGCGGTGGGCATTGCGACTTACGGCATCGAGCCGGTCTTCATCGGCCCGGACCTCGGCCACATCCATGGTCTCAACGAGTACGTCGGGGTCAAGTCTCTGCTCGAGTGCCGCGACTTTCTCTACCAGCTCGTCAAGGTGTACGCGGATCAGAAATAACACGCGAAAAATGCCGCAGTCCAACATCGAACTGTCACGGTTCGCCGGCGAGAATTTTGTGCGGGCGGATTTGCGTAAGTGAGACGGCGTGCGCGCCGCGGGGACGGCGTGGGGCGTAACTTAATGCATGCGCTTTTTCTGCACTGTCAAGGTTCAGTCCCAATGCCAGCTACCCCTCGCCGCGGCTGAAGGGAAAGGCCCTCGGGGGCAGGTGGCCCGGGCGGCTCGCCTCGGTTTGGGACGTACCGCCAAGGACTGTCGCCATTTGCGGTCATTCAGCTCACGCACAAAAGTATGTTATCCAGGGCGCTTGCCTAGCGAAGTGCCGGACGTATGAGGATTCTTGTCGCAGACCAAAACACCCTGTTGTTGGCGGCCATCACCGCCACGTTCGGGCCGCACTGCGACCTCGTTACGGCCACCCGTCGCGATGTCTGCCTCGCGCAACTCGAACAGCACAAGTTCGACGTCGTCATCGCCGCCGACAAGCTCTCCGACTACACCGGGCTGGAGTTGCTGAGCGAGGTCCCCGTGATCTCGCCCGATACGCTGCTGATTTTTGCCGCCGATCCGAAGCGCCTGCAGCAGTTGGGCAAGCGACTCGCCCTGTTCGGATTGTTCGAGGCCATCAGCTATCCCCTCACTCCGCAGAAGCTCGTCGACGTCCTGCGGCGGGCGCGGGAAAAGCTGCAGGCCAGCCGGCAGCCGAAAGTCCGGCACGTCGTGATCGAGTCCGAATGGGACACCGGCGAGCGCCTCGGCCTGATCGAGCGGGAGCTGCAGGACGGGGGCGGCAGCGATGATTTCGTGTTCGCGGGACCGCCGACGATACCGCCGGCGCCCAGCATCTGCGCCGAGCGCCTCGTCGAGGGCACCCGGGTCGTTGCGGCGGCCGGAGTACCGGATAGCGTTACTGCCTCCAATCGAGCGGCTGGGGGGCGCACTTTTGAGGCCACGCCCGTTACCGTTACTCCCGCCACTGGCAACGCGAGCGATCGTGGCGGTGGGGCTGAGAGTTCTTGTGAAGCGGTGGTGACCGAGTACGAGGTCGAGCCGAATCTGCCCGCCCCGCAGCCCACGCGCGCGAAGCGCGCTCCGGAAGGAGACGAATTCGTCTTCGCGGCCGCGGAAGTGGAACCGGGCAAGCCGATGCCGCCTGCCGCTGCCAGGACTGCAATCGAAGTAGCTCCCACGAACGTGCCAGTCGCCCAGGCGGTTGCGCCGGTGCTGGAGCCCGTGGAAGCCGTCGCCGACGAAGCGGCACCCGAGGCTGAGGGGGAATTCGACTTCCATTGCTCGAACGATGCTGTGTTCGACGTGCCGGAGCCCCCGAAGTGGGCGCAGGACGGTGCGGCGAACGATACGGCCTACGAGTCGAAGGGGCCGCTGGTTGACCGCCAGCGCGTTTCGGCTTCCGAGAGCGGCGCTGGACATGGGAGGGCTGCGGCTCAATTGCCCCCACCACCGCCGCCGGCGCCCGCGCGGCCGGAGAGCACGTCGCGCGCTCACAAGAATTCGTCGGATGCCGAGGCGCCGAAAGCAGCGTCATCCTCGTCAAAGTCAGCGCAGGAGCGCAAGGCAGCTTCACCTGCCGCAACTCCCACACCCAAAGGTGCGCCGCAACCCCGCGTACGGGCACAGGCGGTTACCACCGAGGCGCAGCGTGCGGCGTTCGAACGGGCGGTAGCGCGAAGAAAGGCCAACGGGGGAGCGGACAGCGCGCCAAAGGAGGGGGCTCAGAAGAGCGGAAGAGCTCGGCCCACTATCAAGCTAGGCAGTACGGCCGGCGTATTCACCGGCCTGCCGATGTCGGGGCAGGCGTCGAGATCGCTCTCGGATCTCGCCAAGATGGCGACCTCGAAGCGTCCTTTGGCTCATCCCAAGGTCGGCGGCGGCAAGGCCGCACCGAACCGGGCGGTCTTCGTGGTGGGCTCCGGACTGGCCGCGGTGCTGGTGCTTGGAGTTTTGAGTTTCGAATTGCTCAGGCATTCCGGCGAGGCCGAGCGTCACATGCCCCACGCGCAGGCGCAGAGCACCCAGCTGTTCTCGTCTTCGACAACGCTGGTGGCCAGCAGCAACGGGGGACCGGCGCAGTTGGTGGCCCCGGCGCAGCCGTCCGAGGGAGCGCCGCCGCAGGACATGCCCCCGAATCAGCCGGAGCCGCAAACCTTTGATGCGGATAGCGCTCCGGAAGACCCGCCACCTCCACCGATCCTGGAGCATCCGGGCCCTTCAGAGCCGCCCTCTGCCCCTACGATGGGTAACACGGACCTGCCGCCGTGGGCACTCTCACAGCAGCAGGCGTGGGGGACGACCTCCTCCGACACCCCGAACGAGTAGCGGATCGGGGTCCGGAGTCGAGATCAGTCGCGACGCGTCTTGCTCAAGAGGCGCAGGATTTCCATGTACAGCCACACCATCGTGACCAGCAGGCCGAAGGCGGCGTACCACTCCATATAGCGCGGCGCGCCCTGAGAAGCACCCGACTCGATGAAGTCGAAGTCGAGGATCAGGTTCAGCGCGGCGACGCCGACGATGACGAGCGACACGATGATGCCCAGCGGGCTCGACGAGTTCAGCAGCGGCACCGAGACGTGGAAGAGTCCGAGAACCATCGAGACGAGGTAAACCAAGGCGATGGCGCCGGTCGCACCGATCACGATGGCGCGAAAGCGCTCAGTAGCGCGGATGATGCCCAACTTATAGGCGACGAGCATTACAGCGAGTACGGCGAACGTCAGGCCAACCGCTTGAATCGCGATACCCGGATAACGACGCTCCAACACCGCGGAAATGCCACCGATGGCCAGGCCTTCGAGCGCCGCGTACGGCACGGACAGATACGGCGCGAGGGTCGCCTTGAAGCTGATGATCATGCCGACGATGAGGCCGCCGAACGCACCCACCATCAGTGAGGTCGAGACGACGGAGAGATCGCCGTTGGTCAGGTACTGCGACCATGGCCAGAAGGCGCCCGCGAGCAGCACGACTAGCAGAAGGAATGCCTTGTTGATGGACCCCTGCAGCGTCATGCGCTCCGCGCCGTAGGCCGGACGGGGCTGGCTGGCGAAAACCCGCTCGTTCAGGCTGGGGTTACCGGATCGGGTCACTGGAAGGGGCATCGAGGTCTCCTTGGACGACGCATACGCTCAGGCTAAGTGGGGCCCATTATAGTGGAAGCAAGCTTAAGTGACCCTTAGGAGCCTGTCGGGCTTAGGATCGCCTACTGCGCCCTCGCTACGGCGACCTAAGCCCGACAGGCTCCTAGACCGCCAGCGTCCGGGCCAGGGCGGCAAAATCGACCGGCTTGGTGAGGTGGTCGTCGAAGCCGACCTCCCGGGCGCGTTGCACGTCGTCCGTCTGGCCATGGCCGGTCAGCGCCACGAGCCGGATCCACGCCAGATCGGATCGCTGGCGCAGGTGCCGCGCGACCTGGTAGCCGTCCATCTCGGGTAAGCCGATGTCGAGCAGAATGACCTCCGGTCGGAACGAGTCCGCCCGGTTCAGGGCCTCCGTGGCCGAGTACACCGCCTCCGTGACATGTCCGTCGAGGGACAGGACGAGCGCCAGCGAGTTCGCGGCGTCGGCATTGTCATCCACGATGAGGATCCGCTTTGGAACCACGTTCACCTCCTGGTTGTCGGCTTCCGTTTCCTGGGGTCGCTCCAGCCTGGGAAGCCGGATCTCGAAAGTCGCGCCCTGCCCTGCCCCGGCGCTGGCCGCAGTGAGTCGACCGCCGTGCATCTCGATGAGGCGCCTCGCCACGGACAGGCCGATACCCAGTCCGCCGAGCGAGCGATCCAACGTGCGCGCGCCTTGAACGAAGAGATCGAACACGCGAGGCAACAGCTCCGGCGCGATACCAACCCCCGAGTCCGTGACTGTGACGATCGCATCCGAGCCCTCCGCCCGCGTCTCGACCCGGATGTTTCCGCGTGTATCCGTGTACTTCGCCGCGTTGGTCAGGATGTTCACGACACATTGGACGAGCCGCGCCATATCGCCGTCGACATACAGCGCGCGTGAGTTGGCAAGCACCGAAACTTCGTGCTGGCCCGCTTGGAACAGCGGCTCAGCCGTTTCGATCGCCTGGCTGACGACGCTCCCCAGCTCGATGGGGCGCCGTTGTAACTCGACCCTCCCCTGCGTGATGCGCGAAACGTCGAGCAGGTCGTCAACGAGCCGCGTGAGTTGGGCAACTTGCCGCTTGAGCATGCCCACTACCGTGTGACCTGGCGATTGTGTTGGCAGTATGCGCGAGAGGATCTCGCCCGCATTGCGCAAAGGCGCCAGGGGATTGCGCAACTCGTGCGCCAACATCGCCAGGAATTCGTTCTTCTGCCGGTCAGCCGTCTCGAGCGCCATGCGGGCGTGGACATGAGCCGAGATGTCACGGAAGTAACACACTACACCGTGGCGTCCGTCCGGCAACGGAACGCGGCTGATCTGCCATTCGTGGAAACGAGCATCTGCCCGTCCCGGCGTGATGCTTCGTTCACGTGTCGTGTAGAGCTCGCCGGTTTGCAAAGTATGTCGGAACAGTCGGATGACCTCTTCCGCTTGCTCCTTGGGCCACAGCGAGCGCATGACATCGGTAAAGTCGCTGCCGAGCAGGTCGGGTGTATCACCGAGGACCTGGCGCGCGGTGGCGTTCATATCCCGGATCTTGAAATCCGCATCGATGAGATAGAATCCGAGGGGAGCCGCGGTCAACAACGCGTGCTCACGTGCCGCCGCCTCACGGCGGAGGCGAGCAAGCTGCAACTGCGCTCCGACTCGCGCTATCAGTTCGCGCGCGGAAAACGGTTTGACGAGATAGTCGTCGGCCATCGCGTCGAGGCCTTCGACGACCGCCTCCTCGCCCGCGCGGGCGGAGAGAAGGATGGTTGGAACATCACGAAGCTGCGGGTCCGAGCGCAAAGCGCGCAGCAGCGCAAAGCCATCCATCCGCGGCATCATGACATCCGACACGATGAGATCCGGAAGCTCTCTGTGCGCGGCCTCGAGTGCGGCCTGGCCGTCCGGGACGGCTTCGATCTCATAACGGCTCTCGAGCAACTCGCGGAGGTAGGCGCGCATATCCGAATTGTCGTCAGCGACAATCACCCGCGAGCCATAAACAGCCGCGCGAGGATGCGCATCCCGGGGCGTCGGTACTCTCGGCATCTTCATTGCCAATGGCGCGTTGTCCGAAGCGATCTTCGCGTCCGGTAGCCAGCGCAGCGCCTCCTCAACGTACGGTCGTGCTGCAATGACCGACGCCTGCAAGGACTCGGCGGCTCCGACTCTCTCAGGCGGAAGGTGAGACTTCCCCAAGGGAATGCGGACACTGAGCCTCGTACCCTCGTGCAACTCACTTTCAGCCGACACGGTGCCGCCGTGGAGTTTTACGAGCTCACTCACGAGCGCCAGCCCGATGCCCGATCCCTCATGCGTGCGCCCCTGTGCTCCCTCCACCCGATAGAAGCGCTCGAACAATCTGGGTAGCGCCTCCGGAGGGATGCCGATGCCCGTATCACGCACGGTCAGTACAGCGTGTTCATCCGCTTCACACAGCCTGACTTCGATTTCTCCCTGCAGGGTGTACTTGAAGGCATTAGAAAGGAGATTGAGTACCACCTTCTCCCACATATCCCGGTCGACGTGGACGGGCGCGGCGAGCGGCTGGACATTGACGACCAACCGCAGTCCCGCCAGCTCGATCGCCGACCGGAAGGTGCTGACCAGGTCCGTCGTGAGGGCCGCCAGGTCCGTCGGCACATAGGTCGCCCGCACGCGTCCCGCCTCGATCCGCGAGAACTCGAGCAGGGAGTTCACCAGTTTCAGCAACCGCAAGGAGTTGCGATGCAGGAGCTCGATCCGCCCGCGAGATGCGTCCGGCAGTGTCAGGTCCGACGCCAGGTCCTCGATCGGTCCGAGCATCAAGGTCAACGGCGTGCGGAACTCGTGACTGACATTCGAGAAAAACGCGGTCTTGGCGCGGTCGATTTCGGCGAGGGCCTCGGCCCGCTCCCGCTCCGCCTCGTAGGCTTGCGCATTGACGATCGCGGAGGCGATCTGGCCGGCGACCAGGTCGAGAAAGGAGCCGTAGCCCTCGTCGAAGGGCCGTCGGGGGCTGACGCCCGCGATGAGAAAGCCGACGAGTCGCTCCTGGCCGGCGCCGATGAGAGGTAGCACGACGGCGCGCTTGGCCTGGCCGGGCCACGACATGGCGGCCGTGACAAAATCCAACCGGGTCAGATCGTCGATCCCCTGGCGCTGCCCCATGTCGCATAGCGCGCTGATGCGCCATGGATCGCGCGCGGCCGCGTCGGGGCGCAATGGAATCGACTGGGGAAACCATTGCTCCGGCATCGGGCAGGTCAACGCCGCACGACTCGCGCGAGCACCGTCGGCATCCACCACGTAGAGTGCGGAAAAAGGCAGGTCCATCGGGTATTGGGCCAACACACCCATGGCACGCTTACAACTGCCTGCGACATCCTCCACCCCGAACGCCTGGGCGCCGAGGTCGCGCAGGACACGCAGCCGCCGCTCGCCCACCACGCGCTCCGTAACTTCAGTGACGACACACAGCATGCCGGCAACGCGACTGAGGTCGTCGTAGACAGGGCTGTAGGAAAAGGTGTGATAGGTTTCCTCGGAAAAGCCACTGCGCTCGAGATAAAGCAACAGGCCCTCGTCCCAGGTCGCCTCACCGCTGGTGAGCACGTGCTGGATCCGGGGTCCGATGTCCGGCCAGATCTCCTTCCAGACTTCGTCCGAGCGGGCCCCGAGTACCCAGTCCCGCCGGATGCCCACCGTCGGCAGATAGGCGTCGTTACAGAAGAATGTCAGTTGCGGTCCCCAGGCCATCCACATGGCATAGCGGGAATCGAGAATCACCCGGACGATGGTCTTGAGCGATTGCGGCCAGGCCGCCGGCGGCCCCAGCGGATGATGTGCCCAGTCCAAGGCGCGCAGCCGCGACCCCGTTTCCCCGCCGCCTGCGAGGAATGCGAGACCGGAGGTGCTGCTGGCGCTGGGTCGCGCACCCGCGTTAGTCATGATCCACTTTGGCTTCACCGGGAGGAAACGTAGCGGCAAGAGGTAGCAAGTTCGGGGCCGCAGCCCGGCGCAAAACGCCCGGATCTGCGATGATCGCGGCATGAACTGGCTCGCATATGCCCTGCTCGCGGCCGTTGCCGCTGCCGCCACCGCGATCCTGGCGAAAGTCGGTGTCGGCGCGGTGCCGTCGAACCTCGCCACGGCCGTGCGCACGAGTTTCATTCTGCCGCTGGTGTGGGCCCTCGTGATCGCACGCGGCGAGCTGCACGCCTTGAAGACTGCAACTTCCCAAACATTTGTTTTTCTCGGGCTGTCGGCGGTCGCCACCGGCGTCTCGTGGCTCGCCTACTTCAAGGCGCTGCAACTGGCGCCGGCCTCGCACGTCGCGCCTATCGACAAGCTGAGTCTCCCACTGACGATCGCGCTCGCGGCTGTAGTGTTGGGCGAGCCGCTGTCGTTGAAGCTCGTCTGCGGTGTGACGCTGATGGTGGTCGGCGCCATGCTGACACTCGGTTAATCAGACTCAACATTTTTGCGTGGGGAGTCGGTCGCCGACCGACGCCAGGGAGCGTCAGCTGTTGCACAGCACTTACTTTGCATCGTAAAGTAAGTGCAATTCTCAGGGGGTTTGCGCGGTCGAGCCAGCGGATTCGTCGGAATGCACGTCGCCATTGTCATGAACGGAAACGGCCGCCGGGCGTTGACACGCGGGTTGTCGGCGTAAGCATGCAGTGCCTTAGCCACTGTTCTCGACCGCGCACAGCCGCCAACGCCGACCTGCGCGTGGTCGCTGGTTATCTGGGAAGCGAGCGCCAACGGTGTGCCGTGCAGTGCGGATCCCGGCGCGCCGGAAAACTTCATCCAACGTTTTCCTTACACTTGCAATGCTAGGCTAAATCACATGCACGTCCTACTCATCGAGGACAACCTCGATCTGTCCGCGAACGTCGGCGAATTTCTGGAATCACGCGGACATGCTGTCGATTACGCCCGGGACGGGGTGCAGGGTCTGCACCTGGCCGGCGGCGAGGGATACGACGCCATCATTCTGGATGTGGGCCTGCCTGGAATGGACGGGCTGACGCTGTGCCGGCGGCTGCGCGAGACTTCCCGGCGGGATATACCGATCGTGATGCTCACGGCCCGGGATACCGAAGCCGACAAGCTCAGCGGCTTTGACGCCGGCGCCGACGACTACCTGACCAAGCCTTTCTCGCTGCTCGAGCTTCTGGCCCGACTCAAGGCCCTGGTCCGCCGGGCTTCCGGCGCGCGTGGCGTCTTGCAGGTTGCGGATCTGACGTTCGATCTGCGGACCCTCATCATCCAACGCGGCACGCGGACGCTCTCGCTCGCTCCGACAGGCATGCGCATTCTCGAACAGCTCATGCGCGCCTCCCCCGGGGTGGTCACGCGGGAGCAGATCGAGCGTACCGTGTGGGGAGAGGATCCTCCGGGTAGCGATGCCGCCTTGCGCGGGCACATTCTCATCATTCGCAATGCAGTGGATTCCGACTCCGAGCCGAAGCTGCTGCACACGGTTCATGGGATAGGTTATCGACTCGCGTGAGACGATGCGTTTCAGCTGGAGCCTACAGACTCGGTTTCTCCTCGCAACGTCGGTGCTCACCCTCGTGTTGTGCACCGTGTTCGCGGTCGCCGTGGGAGAATTCATCGAGCTGCTGGAAGACGAGTTGATTCACCAGACGCTCGCGCGCGAGCTGCAGGAGCTCAAGAGCCAACTCGCTGCGGATCCCAACGCCCGGCCGCCCTCCGCTACCGGAGTCAGCGGCTACATCATTCGCAGCGCGGCCGACGCCGCGGCGCTTCCTCCGGAGCTGAAGGCACTCCCCCCGGGGCTCCACGAGGACATCACCCTGACCCGGGGTCGCTACTTCGTCGGCGTGGACAAGGTGGGTAACACGCCCATTTACGTCCTTCTCGACACCGCACGAGTCGACAACATCGAGGACAATGTTGTCAGCATTGCGGTCCTCGTCGGGCTCGTGGGACTAGGGATTGCCGCGGGGATCGCAATCCTCCTCTCCCGCGCGGTGATGCGGCCCGTGACGGCACTCGCCAACGACGTTGCGCGCCTCGATCCTTCCCAGCGCAACGAGCGGCTCGAGAATCGCTTTTCCAACCGGGAGGTGGGAGTGATCGCGGCCGCCTTCGACGACTACATGGATCGTCTCGACCGGGTTCTCGAACGCGAGAAGGCCTTCACGGAGGATGCGAGTCACGAGTTACGCACGCCGCTGTCGATCATCTCGGGCGCTGTGGAGCTGCTGCTGGAGGAGCCCGAACTTTCCAATCCGGCTCGCGAGCGACTCCTGCGCATCCGCCGCGCCACGGGCCAGATGCAGTCCATGATCGAGGCGTTGTTGTTTCTCGCGCGCGGTGAGCCGGGTGGACCACCGCAACAATGCTCGCTCGAGCAGATCGTCCGGGAGTCGGTGGATCTCGTGGCGCCAGGTGCGGCCGCCAAAGCGCTCACCGTCGAAATGCAGGTCGAGCCGGTCGTGGTCCTTGGCTCGCCGACCATGGCGGCTTGCGTGGTCAACAACCTGCTGTTGAATGCGGTAAACTTCACGCAGGCTGGAACCATCAGTGTGCGGCTCCGCGTCGGGGAGCTCACCGTGCAAGACACCGGGATAGGCATCCCGCCTGAAGACCTTTCCCATATTTTCGAGCGCCGCTATCGGGGGGCGCAGAGCCGCGGGTTGGGTTTGGGCCTGTACCTGGTGGACCGGATCTGCAAGCGCTTGAACTGGAAGATCGAGGCGCTGAGCACCCTCGGATCAGGGACCACGTTCCGGATCGAGCTGCCGGTGGTCCCTGCGGCCGTCAGCATTCCCTCCGGGGTGACATGACCTCAGTACGCGGTGTCGGTAGGCGCCACGCCACAGTGCGCTGCGGTTGCTAACACGGAAAGGCCGCTGGCGCTTTCTCGCGGTATCGGCCTCTCTCTTTGTGGCGATGACGACTCAACCGGGCCTTCAGTAGGCTGATCCCACGAACCTCGCCCCACAAGGAAGCGGCGGGTCAGCTTGCACGACTGAAATATCGGTGGCGCAGTGCGACAGGCCCCTGGCGGCGGCGGAGACGCCAACATGACGCGGCAAAGCAGCAACGCTCTCCTTTCAACATCCTTTCAGTGCTCTTACAGTTTTCTTTCAGTCGACTTTCAAATAACTTACAACTCGAACGGCGACGCCGCCGTGACGTGTTTACGCGACACGTGTGGCGCCAAAAAAAGCTTGCCTGCCCTGATTTGCCCCTATACTTTACCTAACAACGTTGTTTCTCAACGCCAACTGACGCGAGACTCATAGATGACTTCATCGTCGGCGCCATCGCGGGCGCTGCAAACTTTGTTTCTGCAGGCGCCGTCTTTCGATGGATTCGACGGCGGCGCGGGCTCGCGTTACCAGGCCAAGCGTGAGGTCAAGTCGTTCTGGTATCCGACCTGGCTCGCGCAGCCGGCGGCCCTGGTATCCAACTCGCGTCTTTTGGACGCTCCTGCTGACGAGCTGTCAGTGCAGCAGACGCTCGCGATAGCACGCGAGTACGACCTGGTCATCATTCATACGAGCACGCCGTCGTTCCCGACCGATGCACGCTTCGCGGAGCTGTTGAAGGAGGCCAAACCCGACATCCGGATCGGCCTGGTGGGCGCCAAGACCATGGTCGACCCGGACGGGTCGCTGAAGGCCACCACGGCGGTGGATTTCGTGTGCCGCGAGGAATTCGACTATACGTGCAAGGACGTCGCCGACGGGCTGCCCTTGACCGAGATCAAGGGGCTCTCGTATCGCGCGGCAGATGGGCGGATCGTGCACAACCTGCCGCGCCCGATGGTCGAGAACATGGACGACCTGCCGTTCGTTGCGCCGATCTACCAGCGCGACCTGAAGATTCCGAACTATTTCATCGGTTACCTGAAGCATCCGTATGTGAGCTTCTATACCGGTCGCGGCTGCCGCTCGAAGTGCACTTTCTGCCTGTGGCCCCAGACCGTCGGCGGGCACCGTTACCGGGTGCGCTCCGCCGAGAACGTCATTGCCGAAGTGAAGTGGATCAAGGAGAACATGCCGGAAGTGAAGGAGATCATGTTCGATGATGACACCTTCACGGACACCTCCAACCTGCCGCGCGTGGAGGCGATCGCACGGGGCATGGGCGAGCTCGGCATGACCTGGAGCTGCAACGCGAAGGCCAACGTCCCGTACAACACGCTGAAGATCATGAAGGACAACGGGCTGCGCCTGTTGTTGGTGGGGTACGAGTCCGGGGACGATGGCATCCTCCACAACATCAAGAAGGGCCTGCGCACCGACATCGCGCGGCGCTTCACCGCGGACTGCCGCAAGTTGGGGATCGTCATCCATGGAACCTTCATTCTCGGGCTGCCGGGGGAAACCGCGGAGACGATCGAGAAGACCATCCAGTTCGCCAAGGAGATCAATCCGCACACCATCCAGGTGTCGCTCGCCGCGCCCTACCCCGGGACCGCTCTGTACAAGCAGGCGGTGGCCGAGGGCTGGCTGCAGGAGAGCGACGCTCATCACCTGGTCAACGACCAGGGCGTGCAGCTGGCCGCGATCAGCTATCCACACCTGTCGAAGGAGCAGATCTTTCACAGCATGGAAGTGTTCTACAAGCGCTTTTATTTCCGGCCGGCGAAGATCTGGGAGATTGTCCGGGAAATGCTGACGAGTTGGGAAATGACCCGGCGGCGGCTGCGGGAAGGGGTCGAGTTCTTCCGTTTCCTGCGCGCGCACCAGGCCTGAAACGGTCGACCAGGTTAAGTGATGTCCTCGATTCATTCGCTCCTGAGTGCCATCGGCCTCATCAGCTTGAGTGTCGCGTCCGGCTATGCCCTGTTGGCCCTCTTCGCGGTCCTCATCTGGAAAGGCCGCGAGGGTGCCAAGCCCGCCGTGAAGCTGCCGCCAGTAACGGTGTTGAAGCCGTTGTGCGGGGCCGAGCCGGGCTTGTACGAGAATCTGCGCTCCTTCTGCCACCAGGATTACCCGGAGTTCCAGATCGTCTTCGGCGTCTGCGATCGGGACGACCCGGCATTGCACGTGGTCAAGCGGCTGGTGGCCGAGTTTCCGAACGTCCCGATCGACGTGGTCATCGATCCGCGGCAGCACGGCGGCAACCGCAAGGTCAGCAGTCTCATCAACATGCTGGGGCGTGCGCGCCACGACATGTTGGTCATGGCGGACAGCGACGCCTATGTCGGGCCGGACTATCTCACGTCGGTGACGGCACCGCTGTTGGACCGGAAGGTTGGGCTCGTTACGTGCCTGTATCACGGCGAGCCGACTCCGCGGATCTGGTCGCGGCTGGGCGCCATGTATGTCAATGAGTGGTACATGCCGTCGGTGTTGCTGGCACGGTTGTTCGGGCACGAGGGTTACGCGTCAGGCCAGACTCTGTGCGTGCGTCGCGAAACGTTGCAGGGTATCGGCGGTCTGCGCGCCATCGCCGATCACCTGGCCGACGATTATCGGCTGGGGGAGTTGATCCGCGGGCTCGGCCTGCGCATCGTGATCTCTCCTTACGTGCTGCGCGCCGAGCACCACGAGCCGACTCTCGATCTGCTGGTTCGGCACGAGGTCCGCTGGATGCGGACGCTGCGGATCTTGCGTCCTCGCAGCTTCGGCTTGATCTTCTTCGGTTTCAGTCTGCCGCTTGCGGTGATGGGACTCCTGCTCTGTGACGTCGACGCTTCACCTTCGGCGGTGGCTTGGACGCTCTTTGAGCTCACCGTGGTCGCGCGCGTCGCACTGCATTTCGCGCACCGGTTGCGCGGTGAGCGCCCGCTTTTGGCGGACTTGTGGCTGCTTCCGGCGCGCGATCTGTTGCTGTGCTGGGTGTGGTGGCGTACCTTTTTCACATCGCGCATCACCTGGCGCGGCAGTGAGTTCGATGTGGACGCACACGGGACGATGCGCAGCTCGTCCTGACGAGCCGCTGACGTGCGGCGTCATATTCCCCTCATCAAGCTAGCCGCCTACCTGGGTGGCCTGGCGGGGCTGTCTGTCCTGATCGTGCTCATGGTCCGCTCGGACTTTGCCGAGATGTGGCGGACCTTGCGCTCGGCTGGCTGGAGCCTCTTGTGGCTCGCGCCCTATCGCCTCTTCTTCTTTCTTCTCTACGCCGTCGGGTGGCGTAGCCTGCTGCGGCCCTATGATCCGCAGGGACGGGCCGGGCTCGGCTTTCTTTTCTGGGTCACGATGGTTCGCGAGGGGATCGATCGGCTGCTGCCCGTCGCCAGTGTCGGTGGGGGAATCGCCGGCATCCGGCTGGTCGGGTGGCGGGGAATTTCCGGTGCGGCGGCCGCGGCGACGGTCGCCGCCGAAATCGTGCTGACCATGGCGGCGCTCTATGTGTTTACGGCGTTCGGGCTGTTCCTGCTCAGTGAGCTCGGGGCTTCACACGAGACGTCGCGCCACGTGTTGATTGCCCTGCTATTGAGTCTGCCGATGCCGCTGGGCACGGGGCTTCTGCTGCGGTACGGCTCGGTGTTTGGGCGGATCGAGGCCTTCTTGCGGCCCATGGTCGGTGAGAGCGCCTTGTCTGGCGGAGCGGCGGCGCTCGATCGGGAATTGCGCGCGTGTTTGTCCCGCGGGCGCCCCCTGGTGTTTGCCGGGCTGTTGCAGCTCATGGCCTTCTTTTCGGCGTCCTTCGAGATCTGGTTCGTATTGCGGCTCTTCGGGCACCCGATCGATGTGTCGGCGGCGGTCATGTTGGAAAGTATGACCCAGGCGGCGCGACACCTGGCGTTCGTGGTACCGGCGGGCCTCGGGGTGCAGGAAGGAATGTTCGTGCTGTTCGGGCACGTATTGGGGATCAGTAGCGAGCTGGCGCTGGCCGTGTCCATGGCCAAGCGACTGCGGGAAGTCTTGTGCGGCGTGCCGGTTTTGGTTTCGTGGCAGTGGGCGGAGGCGTCGCGCTTGCGGGCGACGGTGCGGAGCCCGTGAGCGCCGATCCGCTCGTTGGGGGCGCCCCGGCTGCGCCGAAACGATTTCTGATCGTGACGGCGGACGACTTCGGAATTCACGAGGCGGTCAACGAGGCGGTCAGTGCCGCCAGCCGTGCGGGTGTGCTCACGGCCGCAAGTCTCATGGTGGGCGCTCCGGCTGCGCCGGATGCGGTGCGGCGGGCTCGCGAGTTGCCGCAGTTGCGGGTTGGCTTGCACCTGGTTTTAGCGGATGGGCTCGCGGTGTTACCGCGAGAGCAGATTCCCGATCTCGTCGATGAGCACGGGCGCTTTGGGGACGGGATGTGGTTGGATGGGGTGCGGTACTTCGCGCTGCCCGGGGTGCGCAGACAGTTGGAGGCGGAGATTCGGGCCCAGTTTGCCGCCTTCGCGCGGACCGGGTTGGTGCTCGATCATGTGAATGCGCACAAGCACTTTCATCTGCACCCTACCCTGTTGGGGATGATTGTGCGGGTGGGGCGGGAGTTTGGGATGGGGGCGGTCCGGGTGCCTCATGAGCCCCTGTGGTACTCGACGCGTGGCGCTTCCGGTGGGCCCGGGCTTGGCGCTGTGGCGGCGAATGCCTTTCTCTTGCCCTGGGTCGCGTTGATGAAGGCACGGTTGCGGGCGGCCGGGATCGCGCACAATGACCAGGTATTTGGGCTGGCCAACACCGGGCAGGTGGATGAGAACACCTTGGTTGAGGTTCTTGCGAAGCTGCCGCCGGGGGTGACGGAGGTTTATCTGCACCCTGCTGTCGACACTCCGGGGCCTATTACTTCCACCATGGCTGACTATCGGCATAGTGCGGAGTTGGCCGCGTTGTTGAGTCCTCGGGTTGCTGGGGCCGTGGCGGCCACTGGCGCCATTCTTGGCGGCTATGGTGATATTCCGCGGTAGCGGGGCCTAACTAGCTGGTGGCGAGGACCTCGCTTGAGGCGCTTCGGCGGGGCGCACGGGCCGTTGGACTCACTTACTCCGCGCGATTCACCACGGTGCGCTGGACGCTCTTTATGCACGCGCCGCCCTCGCGGGGTCTGCGCGTGCGTGACAGGCCGAGAAGGGCCTTGCCGAGGGTGAGGCCAAGGGCGAAGCGAAATTGTTGGCCCGGCTGTTGAAGCGACGTTTCGGTGACATACCGGTTTCTCTTCAGCAGCGCATTCATGCCGCGGATGCGGGGACTATTGAAGCGTGGGCCGACCGGGCTCTCGATGCCTGCGACTTGCAGTCGGTGTTCGAGTCAGCTTGACTTCGCGGCACTCTCGCCAAGGGTCGGTCTCAACGATACCCTACTGGTGCGTTGGGGGCGGCGCGAGTTGACCGACGGAGGCGTTGAGTGCCGCGGCTAAAGCGGCTTCGCCGTTGACGAGGGCCTCCCACTTGAGCTCGACGCCTTTGCGCTTGCCCTTGGGCACGAGCTTGAGACCCTCGGGCGAGATGGCGAGGACGTAGTCGTGTCCGTCAATGCTGAGAGCACGTTTGAGAGTCTTTTGCAGGGGAGTCATGGAGGGCACCTCATCCCATGGCGAAACACACGTGATCAAGCGGCCGCAAGCAGCGTGCCGAACTAAGCTGGTGCGGGAACAGCAACCGCACAGCCAGGCCTTAGAGAAAGGCTCCGCTTAGCCGTGAATGCGGACGCGGCCCTTCGGCCGCAACATCGACGCCAATGAGGGCGAGAGATTCTCGTCTGGGCGCTCAGGGAGTCGTGTGCTCTTTGCGGGCCTTGGCGAGGTCGGCCTGGAATTCGCGGGAGGAGTCGAGGCGGGAGACGACGGCGGCGGCGACGACCTGGCCGGCTTCGATGTCTGTGGGGAAATGCATGCCGCAGACGAGGCGGCTTTCTTCGTATTCTTCGGCGCGTTGGGTGAGGGATTGGGCGCGGTCGGGGTCGACACGGGAGAGGATCATCGCGACCGTCCAGCCGTGGACGCTGTGGCCGGAGGGATAAGAGGCGCCGTGCAGGGGATGGTCCTCCGGCTTGGGTGCGTCGCCGCGGTTACAGACGCGACGCAATTGCATCCGCTGAAAGGGACGAGGACGGTGGAAGTGGTCCTTGGCGGCGGCGGCCGTCGCGTCGACATCGAGTAAAGCGCGATTCAGGAGCGCAACGAGGATGGGGGACGTCTTGGGATCGATGGGCCGGCCGAAAGCCTTCTCGAAGCGCGGATAGAGCTGCTCCTCGTCGAGTCTGGCGCTCTCGAAACGCTCGGCGTCGGCGGTTTGATAGGCCGCCACCAACTCCTCGTCGGCGTGGTCGATGCGTGAACCGACCGTTGGTGGAGGGCCGAGAATGGTACGGAAATCGACCTCCCGACCGGTGAGGTAGCCGCTGCTCTGGGCCAATACCGCCCCCTGCGGCGCCAGGATGGCGACGGCGCAGAGCCCAACAATAACGGCACGGCGCAGGAATGCACTGCTGAACGACTGCGCGGCAAGCTTTCGGTCTACTTTCATTGCGAACCCGTCTCGTAATTCGGTCAATGTCATGATGACATGGTTAGCGCTCATTCGCCGTCGGCGGTGGGGCCGGCTGGCGCGGGATCGGGCGCCAACCGGACTCGCTCATTCGCCGGGGTGGTACGTTCGCTCCGTGTGGGACTGTAGGTCGGACGGGTAGAAGTAGACCGGGCGGAGATTGCCGTCGGCGTAGCGCTGCGCCTGGTCGAGAAAATGTTTGGAGGCCGGGTTGCCGCTGGCGCCGCCGGTGCTGACGGCTAACGCGCGCACCGTCGGGCCGAACTCCACGACCGCAACGAAGCTGTTGCCGCGATTGCCGTAGTAGCGGCGGGTTCCGGGATAGCGCTGGGCGCCGAAGGCGGCCAAAGAGCCCCACTGCGAAGACGTAAACGGTACCGCCACACTGGGCTTGTTGTCGTCGAAAGTCTGCACGATGGCTGCGTCGTTGCGTTGGAAGCGGTTGATCTCGCCCCAGGGGACGTTGACGCTGCGGAAGTCAGTCACCAGGTGCTGCACGGCTCGGGCCAATGCAGCCAGTTTCTGTGCGTCCGTGGTGTGCTCAGCCATGTAGTCCCACACCGTCATGTCGGCCTCCTTCGCGGGCTGCACCGCCACTTCCCAAAGGGCCTCGCCCCAGAAGACTGCGAGTGAGGTGGGGGCTGAGTCGAGTCCCCAGTGGTAGTTCCAATCTCGCAGCAGCTCGATCGGTTCGCTCAAGGCAGCCTTCTGCGGGTCATGGTCGCCGAGACGGTCGTAGGCCTCCAGTAGCAGGGGGACAGCGCGCGCGAACGCCGTCAGGTAGGGATCGAAGGCAGCCTGTATCAACGTCTCGAGCGTGAAATCCTGCCGGGCGTTCAGGACCAACAACGCATGTTGGCCACGAGGGCTCTCTCCTACTTCGTCCATGTAACGTGGAAAATCCGCAGCCTTCGGGCTGTCGGTACCCGCGGCGGTCCAGGGCCAGTTGTTGACATTCATCACCCAGCCGTTCGCCGGACTCACCACGTGCGGCACGCTCGCGAGACTGTGGAGGCCTTTCCAGTCGGTCACCGGGTTGCTCCCGTCCACCGGTCTGCGGTAGTCGAATCGATTGTCGCGCACGGGAATGAACTGCGGGTGCAGGTAGGCAATCTCGCCTTTCGAGTCGGCGAACAAGGTGTTGTTGGAAGAGTTGGCCTTCAATCGGGCCACCTTCAGGAAGCTGGCGTAGTCGATCGCCTTGGTGCGCAAGAAGGATTGCTCGAGCGCGGCTATGGGGCGGTTCATCAGCGCGCAAGCGATCCACTTGCCGTGGCTCTCTTCCCGGACGATGGGTCCGTGATGAGTGGAGTACGTCGTGAAGGTGCGCGTCGCCATAGAGCCGTCGGGCTTGCGATAGGCGAGTGTTACTTCCTTTGTGGTTACCGGCCGCAGCTCTTTACCGTAGCGGTAGAAGCGCCGGCCGTCGGCTCGGTCAACCATCGTTTCTGCAAACTCGTCGACGTTGTCGACCCCACTGGACGTATGCATCCAGCCCGCCTTGGCGTTGAAGCCCTGGTAGATGAAGAACTGGCCCCAGGTGGTCGCGCCATAGGCGTTGAGTCCCGCCTCGCTGGTCATCTG
>Ga0268266_10001628_pt1 | contig 26120 bp, 34 predicted proteins | sample KBSS13metaG_FD_190356 | JGI IMG/M metagenome (GOLD analysis project Ga0268266, IMG submission 190356) | Switchgrass rhizosphere microbial communities from Kellogg Biological Station, Michigan, USA - KBS S1-3 metaG (SPAdes) (version 2) | ecosystem: Host-associated > Plants > Roots > Rhizosphere... | reverse complement strand
GCGAGGAGGACCCGACCTTCCGGATCGAATCCGACGAGGAAACCGGCCAGACCCTGATCCACGGGATGGGCGAGCTCCACCTCGAGGTGATCGTCGACCGGATGCTGCGCGAGTTCAAAGTCGAGGCGAACGTCGGCAAGCCGCAGGTGGCCTACCGCGAGACGGTCCGCAAGCGGGCCGAGAAAGTGGTCGCCCGCTTCGTCCGCCAGACCGGCGGCCGCGGCCAGTTCGGCCACGTCGTCATCAACCTCGAGCCGGCTCCCGGCGAGGGCTTCGTCTTCGAGAACAAAATCAAAGGCGGGACCATCCCCGGGGAATACATCGGCCCGGCGGAACAGGGGATGCGCGAGGCGCTGGAGAACGGCGTCAAGGCGGGTTACCCGATGGTCGACGTCAAAGCGGAACTGGTCGACGGCTCCTACCACGACGTCGACTCCTCGGAGATGGCCTTCAAAATCGCCGGTTCGATGGCTATTCAGGAGGCGGCCCGCAAGGCCAACCCCGTGCTCCTCGAGCCGGTGATGGCAGTCGAGGTCGTGACCCCGGAGGACTTCCTCGGCGACGTGATCGGCGACCTTTCGCGGCGGCGCGGCAAAGTGCAGGGACAGGACCAGCGCGGCAACGCTCTGGCGGTCCAGGCCTTCGTCCCGCTGGGCGAAATGTTCGGCTACGCCACCGATCTGCGATCCTCAACCCAGGGCCGCGCCACGTACACGATGCAGTTCGAGATGTACGAGGAGGTCCCCACCAACATTGCGGAAGAGATCGTCCAAAGCCGCAATGGAGGCGGGGCCGCAGAGGCCGCGTAACCAGCTCCGAGGGGCGGAACGCCATCAAGGGCCGGACCTGGCTATATTTCCCAGGTTCGCCCGCAGGCAGGGAAAAGTTCGCTGCCAGGCACCGCTCAGACAACTCAAGCACTTAAACCAGACAGAAACACGACCTTCGAAAGGGCAAACGGAAGAGAATGGCCAAGGAGAAATTCGAGCGCGATAAGCCGCATGTGAACGTCGGCACCATCGGTCATATCGACCATGGCAAGACGACGCTGACGGCCGCGATCACCAAAACCCTCTCGACCGTGGGCGGTGCCGAGGCGCAGTCGTTCGAGGAGATCGACAACGCACCGGAGGAGAAGGAACGCGGCATCACGATCGCGACCTCCCACGTCGAGTACCAGACGGAGAACCGTCACTACGCCCACGTGGACTGCCCGGGCCACGCCGACTACGTCAAGAACATGATCACCGGTGCCGCCCAGATGGACGGCGCGATCCTGGTCGTGTCCGCGGCCGACGGCGTCATGCCCCAGACCCGCGAGCACATCCTGCTCGCCCGTCAGGTCAACGTGCCGCACGTGATCGTCTTCCTGAACAAAATCGACATGGTCGATGACGACGAACTCGTCGAGCTCGTCGAAGAGGAGGTCAAGGACCTGCTCAACGAATACGACTTCCCGGGCGAAGAGACGCCGATCATCAAAGGCTCGGCCCTGAAGGCGCTGGAAGGCGACGAGGAGGCCCAGAAAGCGGTCTTCGAGCTGGCTGCGGCGCTCGACTCCTACATCCCGGAGCCGGTCCGCGAGCTCGACAAGCCCTTCCTGATGCCGATCGAGGACATTTTCTCGATCACCGGCCGCGGCACCGTCGCGACGGGTCGTATCGAGCAGGGTGTCGTCAACACCGGCGACGAGGTCGAAATCGTCGGCATCCACCCGGAGACGAGCAAAACCACCGTCACCGGCGTCGAGATGTTCCGCAAGCTCCTCGACGAGGGTCAGGCGGGCGACAACATCGGCGCGCTGCTGCGCGGCACCAAGCGCGAGGAGATCGAGCGCGGGCAGGTTCTCTGCAAGCCGGGTTCGATCACCCCGCACACCAAATTCAAAGCCGAGGTCTACTGCCTCAAGAAGGAGGAGGGTGGTCGCCACACTCCGTTCTTCTCGGGCTACCGTCCTCAGTTCTACTTCCGGACCACCGACGTGACCGGGATCGCCAACCTCCCCGAGGGGACGGAGATGGTGATGCCGGGTGACAACGTCGAGATGACGATCGAGCTGATCCAGCCGATCGCGATGGACCAGGGTCTCCGGTTCGCCATCCGCGAGGGTGGCCGCACCGTCGGCTCCGGCGTCGTCGCGGAGGTCGTCGAGTAACGAGGTATCGCAGTACATAGGGGCGGGGCCGTGACGCCCGCCCCGACCGCCCTCCGGGGCGGACAACCGCAAAGACATACGACCGGGGCGGCGCCCCAGATGTACAGGGGCCCCGCCCTCTTTGCGCCCTAAGACGAGAAGAAGAGAGATTTCAAAGTGGCAGCCATAGCGGCACAGAAAATTCGAATCAGGCTGAAGGCCTACGACCACGACGCGATCGATCGCGCCGCGCGCGAGATCGTCGAGACGGCGGAGCGCACCGGTGCCACCGTGTCCGGTCCCGTGCCCCTGCCCACCGAGAAAAACGTCTACTGCGTGATCCGGTCCCCGTTCAAGGACAAGGACTCGCGTGAGCATTTCGAGATCCGCACCCACAAGCGGCTGATCGACATCCTCCAGCCCTCGCCGAAAACCGTCGACTCGCTGCAGCGCCTCGATTCGCTGCCCGCCGGTGTCGACATCGAGATCCGCCTCTAGGTGAACTGATGGCGGCGATCCTCGGCAAGAAGCTCGGCATGACCCAGGTCTTTCAGGACGACGGCACCGTGGTGCCCGTCACCGTGATCGAAGCTGGCCCCTGCAAAGTCACCGCGGTCCGCGAGACCGAGCGCGACGGCTACGCCGGCGTGCAGCTCGCCTTCGGCGAGGTGAAGCAGGGCAAGCTCTCGAAGGGCGAGGAAGGCCACCTCAAAAAGGCGGGCGCCCCGCCGCTCCGCCACCTGGTCGAGTTCCGCGACGAGGATCTCGGCGCGGACGAGGGCCCGAAGATCGGCGACGACGTCACGGTCGAGGGCTTTGAGGCCGGCCAGAAGGTGAAAATCGCCGGCATCACGATCGGCAAGGGCTTCCAGGGCGGCATCAAGCGCCACAACTTCTCCCGCGGTCCCGTCACCCACGGTTCGCACAACGTGCGTGCCCCGGGCTCGATCGGCGCCAGCGCGTTCCCCGCCCGCGTCTTCAAAGGGATGCGGATGCCGGGCCAGATGGGCAACAAGCGCCGCACCCAGCGCGGCCTGGAAATCGCCCAGATCGACGCCGACCGCAACCTGCTGCTGATCAAAGGCTCCGTCCCCGGCGCCAAGAACTCGATCGTCGAGGTTCGTACCGATGCCTAGCAAAGCTCCCGTGCTCGGCGGCTCCGGCAAAGCCGACCTGCCCGACGCGCTCTTCGCCGAGCCGTTCCACCACTCGCTGGTCTACGAGGCCGCGCGTGCCGACCTGGCCTCGCGCCGTCGCGGCACCGCTTCCACGCTGACCCGCGGCGAGGTCGCCTTCACCACCGCCAAGGCCTGGCGTCAGAAGGGAACCGGCCGTGCTCGCGTCGGCGCGCTCGGCGTGTCGAGCCGCTTCGGCGGCGGTGTCACCTTCGGCCCGAAGCCGCGCCACTACACGGTCAAGGTCAACCGCAAAGCTCGCCGCAAGGCGATGCGGTCGGCCCTCTCGGTCCACGCCGAGCGCGACTCGGTCGCCGTCCTCGACGCGTCGAAATTCGACACGCCGTCGACCAAATCGGCCGCCGCGGCGCTCGCCAAATGGGCCGCCAAGAGCCCGACCGTGCTGATCCTCACGGCTGACGAGACCGGCGCGATGAAGAGCTTCCGCAACCTGCAGCGCATCACTGTGCTCGAGGTCGGCGCCACCGGCGTCGCCGACGTGATCGGCGCCGCTTCGATCGTCGTTTCCGAGACCGCGCTGAAGTCGCTCGAAGAGCGCCTCGCCCCGAGCGACAAGAAAGAGGAGGCGGCTGCCTGATGGACGCGCGCACGATCCTCATCCGTCCGGTGATCTCGGAGAAGTCCTACGCGTTGATCGCCGAGGGCAAGTACACCTTCCGCGTCGATGACCGTGCCCACAAGACCCAGATCGCCCAGGCGGTCGAAGAGGTCTTCGGGGTCGGCGTCGCCGCTGTCCGCACCTCCAAGGTGCGGGCGAAGCCGAAGCGTCGCGGCCTGACCAAAGGCCGCACCCGCGCCTGGAAGAAGGCGATCGTCCAGGTCCGCCCTGGCGAGCGGATCGAGTTGTTCGAGGGCGGACAGACCGCCTAGGGATGGAGTTTTAAGATGCCGAACCGCAAAACCAAACCGACCAGCCCGGGCCGCCGTTTCGCGACCTATCCCCTGCGCGAGCAGGTGACCGCGAAGGAGCCGGAACGGAAGCTCACCGAAGGACTGAAAAAGTCCGGCGGCCGTAACTCGAACGGTCGGATCACCGCCCGCCACCGTGGTGGCGGTGCCAAGCGTCGCTACCGCAAAATCGACTTCAAGCGCCTCAAGGACGGGATTCCCGCCAAGGTCGCGACGATCGAGTACGACCCCAACCGCTCTTGCTACATCGCCCTGATCAACTACGCCGACGGGCACAAGGACTACATCCTCGCCCCGGCCGCGTTGAAAGTGGGGGACACGGTGAAATCCGGTCCCGAGGCCGACATCAAACCGGGCCACGCGATGGCCCTCGGCCAGATGCCGACCGGCACCATCGTCCACAACGTGGAGATGATCCCGGGCCAGGGCGGCAAGATGGGCCGCTCCGCCGGCACCGCGATCCAGCTGGTGGCGAAGGAGGGCGACATGGTCACCCTGCGCCTGCCGAGCACCGAGATGCGGATGGTCCGCGCCGAGTGCCGCGGTTCGATCGGCGTGCTGTCCAACGCCGAGCACCAGAACATGAAGGTCGGCAAGGCCGGTCGCAGCCGTCACAAGGGCAAGCGCCCGCAGAGCCGCGGCGTCGCGATGAACCCGGTCGACCACCCGCACGGCGGTGGCGAGGCTCACCACACGCCCGGTGGCCACCCGGTCACCCCGTGGGGCAAGCCGACGCTCGGCTACCGCACCCGTAAGAAGGGCAAGCAGTCGGATCGTTACATCGTCCGCGGCCGTCGTCGCGGCAAGAAGAAGGGTGGGCGGTAACCCATGGGTCGTTCGACCAAAAAGGGCCCGTGGGTTGAAGAGCGCCTGATGGCACGCATCAACGCCATGAACGAGGCCGGCAAAAAACAGATGACCAAAACCTGGTCACGCACCTCGACGATCTTCCCGGAGATGGTCGGCCACACGATCGCCGTCCACGACGGCAAAAAACACGTGCCGGTCTTCATCTCGGAGTCGATGGTCGGCCACAAGCTCGGCGAGTTCGCGCCGACCCGCACCTTCCGCTCGCACGGTGGTCGCGACTAATCATGCCCGACGAGAAAGACAAAAAAGAAGAGGCGAAAGCCGAGGGCAAAGCCGAGAAACCGGCGAACCCGGATACGGGCAAAAAATCAGCTGCCAAAAAAGAGTCGAAACCAAAAGCGGAGAAAAAAGACGCCGCTGAGAAAAAAGACTCGAAAGAGAAACCGGCCAAAAAAGCTGCTGCGAAAAAAGAGGCCGCAGACGACAAAGCGGAGAAAAAACCGCGTCGTCGCGCCAAAAAAGCTGACAAAGCGGAGGCCAAAAAACCGGCTCCGTCGCGCCGTCGGGTGCGCAACCCGGAAGAGCTGCCGGTCGTCCGCGCCAGCGCCAAGTACGTGCGGGTCGCCCCGCGCAAGGCGCGCCTGATCGCCGATCAGGTCCGCGGCATGCACATCGAGCAGGCCCGGGCGCTGCTGCAGTTCTCGCCGCGCGGCGCCGCCGAGGACATCCACAAGCTGATCAACTCGGCCGCAGCGAACGCCGAGAACAACCACGACCTGGTCGGTGACGAGATGCGCATCACCACGATCACGGTCGACGAAGGGCCGACCCTGCGCCGCTTCCGCCCGCGGGCGCTCGGCCGGGCCACCCCGATCAACAAGCGAACGAGCCACATCACCGTGGCGCTGACCCCCGTCGAAGACGACTAGGAACTGAGTAGAGCTAATGGGACAGAAGATCCACCCCGAGGGTTTCCGAGTCGGATACATCCACGACTGGAAGTCGACGTGGTTCGAGGAGAAGAACTTCGCCGACCGGCTGCAGGAAGACCTTCAGATCCGCGACCACATCGAGAACAAGCTCTCGCACGCCGGCCTCTCGAGCATCACGATCGAGCGCCGCGGCGAGGTGTCGGTGGACATCCACACGGCCCGTCCGGGCATCGTGATCGGCAAATCCGGCTCCGAAGTCGACGCGCTCCGCAAAGAGCTGCACAAGCTCACCGGCAGCCCGGTCAAAGTGAACATCCGCGAGGTCAAACGACCCGAGCTCGACGCCAAACTGGTCGCCCAGTCGATCGCCGAGCAGCTGCAGAATCGCGTCGCCTTCCGCCGCGCGATGAAACGCGCGCTGACCTCGGCGATGCGCTCCGGCGCCAAGGGCGTGAAGGTCCAGGTCTCCGGCCGCCTCGGCGGTGCCGAGATGGCGCGGACCGAAAGCTACTCGGACGGCCGCGTGCCGCTGCACACGCTGCGCGCCGACATCGACTACGGGTTCTTCGAGGCCCGCACGACGACCGGTCGCATCGGCGTCAAATGCTGGATCAACAAGGGCGAAGTCATGCCCGAGGGCTTCCGCTCCGACATCATCAACCCCGACGAGGCCCCGCCCAGCCGTGGCCCCGGTGGCGGTCGTGACCGCGATCGCGATCGCGGTGGGCGCGGCGGCGACCGAGGCGGTCGTGGCGGCGGCGGTCGTGGACCCGGTGGTGGCGGTCGTGGCGGCGGTCCCGGTGGCAATCGTGGCCCCGGTGGCGGCGGCGGTCGTGGCGGTGGCCCCGGCGGCGGTCGTGGACCCGGCGGTCCCGGTGGCGGTCGCGGCCCTGGCGGCGGTGGCGGCGGAGGTCGTGGCCCTGGTGGCGGCGGCGGACGCGGTCCCGGTGGACCTGGTGGCAATCGTGGACCCGGTGGAGGTGGTCGCTGATGTTGATGCCGAAACGTGTCAAGCACCGCAAACAGTTCCGCGGTCGCATGCGCGGCGACACCAAGGGCGGCAGCACCGTCGCCTTCGGCGAGTACGGACTGAAGGCGGTCGAGCGCGGTTGGCTCACCAACCGTCAGATCGAGGCCGCTCGTGTCGCGATGACCCGCAAGATCAAACGTGGCGGCAAGGTCTGGATCAACGTCTTCCCGGACAAGCCCTACACCAAGAAGCCCGCCGAGACGCGGATGGGCTCCGGCAAGGGCAACCCCGAGGGTTGGGTCGCCGTGGTCAAGCCGGGCAAGGTCATGTTCGAGCTGGCGGGCGTCCCCGAGGAGCTGGCGCGCGAAGCGCTGCGGCTCGCCGGGCACAAGCTTCCGGTCAAGACGAAATTCGTGAAACGTGAGGGGGCGGAGCAGTGAAGTCCGCCGAGGTGCACAATCTGAAAGACGACGAGCTGGTGGAGAAACTGATCAACGCCAAAGAGGAGGCATTCAACCTCCGCTTCCGGCACGCCACCGGCGAGCTTGAGAACACCGCCCGCCTCGGACAGGCGAAACGCGACGTCGCCCGGCTGATCACCGTGGCCCGTCAACGCGGTATCGATGTGGAGAAAGAGACGCGACGGATATGAGCGACGAGAGCACCGAGAAAACCGAAACGACCGAGGAGCCGCAGGCCGAGGAGACTCAGGCCGCGGACGCCCCTGCCGCCGAGGCTGAGGCGCCCGCCGCCGCTGCCCCCGAGCCGGAGCCCGCTGAGCCGGACCCGCTCGACGACCTTCCCTGGAAGGAGCGTCGCCGCATCCTCAAGTCGCGCGAGCCGCACAAAGCCGGCCCGCAGCAGACGATCGAGGAGCGCGCCGCCGCCCGCGAGGCCCGCCGCAAGCAGAAGGCGAACGAACGGCGCAAAGAACGCGCCGCGATGAAGGCCGAGCACAAAGCCGGCACCGGCACGCCGGTCGCCGAGCGCGACTCGAACGCGGCCAAGGTCCGCCAGGGCATCGTCGTCTCCGACAAAGGCGACAAGTCGATCACCGTCCGCATCGACATCGCCCGCCGACACCCGACTTACGAGAAGATCGTCCGCCGCTCGCGCACGCTGCACGCGCATGACGAGCGCAACGAGGCGGGGGAGGGCGACGTCGTACGCGTCGTCGAGACCCGTCCGCTGTCGAAGACCAAGCGCTGGCGTCTCGTCGACGTCGTCGAGAAGGCGAGGTAGACCGATGATCCAGCAAGAGTCCCGACTCAAAGTGGCCGACAACTCCGGCGCCCGTGAGCTGCTGTGCATCCGCGTCAAAGGCGGCTCGCACCGTCGTTACGCCTCGGTCGGCGACGTCATCACCGCGACCGTGAAATCGGCCAGCCCGCAGGGCGGCGTGCGCAAGGGCGAGGTCGTCCAGGCGGTCGTCGTGCGGACCAAGAAGCCGCTCGGCCGTCCCGACGGCACCTACATCGCCTTCGACGAGAACGCCGCCGTGCTGATCGATCCGGCGAACAACAACCCGCGCGGGACCCGCATCTTCGGCCCCGTCGCCCGCGAACTTCGCGACCGCAACTTCATGAAAATCATCTCGCTCGCACCAGAGGTCCTGTGATGACGAAGACCATGCGCATCAGGACGGACGATCAGGTCGTCGTCATCAGCGGCAAGGACAAGGGCAAGACCGGCCGGGTGCTCCGCACGGAGCCGAAGAAGCGCCGCGTCTACGTCGAGGGCTTGAACATCATCAAGCGCCACGAACGTCCCCGCTCGACCGGCGACATGGCCACCGCCAACCCCGGTGGGATCGTCGAGAAGGAGGGGCCGATCAACGTCTCGAACGTGATGCTGCTCGACCCCAAAGGCAACAAAGGCACCCGCATCGGCGTGCGTCGCACCGACGACGGCAAACGCGTCCGCGTATCGCGCCGCTCCGGGGCGGAGGTCGACTGATGGAGGCTGGAACCGTGACTCCCGTGTCGCAGGCGGCACCGCCGCCGCGCCTGCGCGAGAAATACGAGAACGAGATCCTGCCGGCGATGACGCAGAAATTCGGCTACTCGACGCCGATGGACGCGCCGAAGCTGGTGAAGATCACCCTGAACATGGGGCTCGGCAAGGAGAAACAGGACAACCGCTCCTTCGAACTCGCGCACGAACAGCTGGCGATCATCGCCGGCCAGCACCCGAACGTGCGCCGCGCGCGGAAATCGATCGCCGCCTTCAAACTTCGCGAGGGGATGCCGGTCGGCGTCTCCGTGACGCTGCGCCGCGCCCGCATGTGGGAGTTCCTCGATCGCCTCACCTCGATCGCGGTGCCGCGCATCCGTGACTTCCGCGGTCTCAACCCGCGCAGCTTCGACGGCCGTGGCAACTACTCCATGGGCATCAAAGAGCAGCTGATCTTCCCGGAAATCGACTACGACTCGGTCGACATCGTGCGCGGTCTCGACGTGACGATCACGACCACCGCGAAGACCGACCTCGAGGCGTTCGAGCTGTTGCTCGGGCTGGGCATGCCGTTCGCGCAGGAGGGCCGACCCGGCCAGGCCGAGCGCGAAGCGGAGGAAAAAGCCGCCGAGGAAGAACGCGAAAAAGAGGAGGCCCGGCTCAAGGCTGAAACCGAGCAGGCCGCCCTCGAAGAATTGAAAGAGGAGAACCCAGAGGCGTACGCCAAGCCCGAGACCGAGGACGAGGGCTCCGAGGGCGAGAGCGCGGACGAGGGCGGCGACAGCGCCGCCGAGGAGAGTTAAGAAGCATGGCCAAGACTTCCCAGAAGGTCCGCCAGGGCCGTAAAGCAAAGTTCCAGAGCCGGGAATACAACCGTTGCCGTCGCTGCGGTCGCCCGCGCGCTTACTACCGCAAGTTCGGCCTCTGCCGGATCTGCCTGCGCGAGGCCGCCCACGAGGGTTACGTCCCCGGCATGACGAAGTCGAGCTGGTAGAGATGCATACCGACCCGATCGCCGATTACCTGACCCGGATCCGCAACGCGATCCGCGCCGGCCACGACGACGTGGAGATCCCGGCCTCGACCCAGAAGATGGAGCTCTCCCGCATCCTCAAGGAGCAGGGCTACATCGTCGACTTCCACAAAAAGCCCGCCCGCGTCGGCGAGACGATCCAGGTGAACCTGAAGTACACCGAGGACCGCAAGCCTGTCATCCTCGGGATCGAACGGGTCTCTCGTCCCGGGCGCCGCCGCTACGTCGATCACAAAAGCGTGCCGCGGGTCCAGGGTGGAACCGGCACCGCCATCGTCAGCACCTCGCACGGTGTGATGACGGGGCACGAAGCACGCCAGCAGGGCGTCGGCGGCGAGGTAGTCGCCTACGTCTGGTAGCAAGGAATTCTTGGAATGAGCCGAATCGGAAGAAAACCAGTTCCAGTCCCCGACGCCGTCACGGTGACGATCGCCCCCGGCAATATCGCCGTGAAGGGGCCGAAAGGGGAGCTGACCCAGACCTATTCCCAGGAGATGACCGTCTCCCAGGAGGACGGCACGATCCTCGTCGCCCGCCCGACCGACCGCGGTCCGCACCGTGCCCTGCACGGGCTGACCCGCTCGCTGATCGCGAACATGGTCGAGGGCGTCACCGACGGCTTCGAGAAGCGTCTCGAGATCCAGGGCGTCGGTTACCGCGCCGCGCTGAAAGGCAAAAACCTCGAGTTGGCGCTCGGCTTCTCCCACCCGGTCTCGATCGAGGCTCCGGAGGGAATCGATTTCGAGGTGCCGCAGCCGACGGAGGTCATCGTCCGCGGCATCGACAAGCAGCTCGTCGGCCAGGTCGCGGCCGACATCCGCAAGCGGCGCCCGCCGGAGCCCTACAAGGGCAAGGGCATCCGTTACCGCGACGAGCAGGTCCTTCGAAAGGTTGGTAAGCGCGCATGACGATCCAGACCTCGCAGCAACGGCGACTGCGCCGGCGGCGTCGCGTCCGCGCCCGTGTCACCGGCACGGCCGAGCGTCCGCGCCTCTCGGTGTACCGCTCGAACAAGGGCGTGTTCGCCCAGCTGATCGACGACCGTCAGGGTCACACCCTGGCGGCGGTCAACTGGATCGAGCCCGACCTGAAAAGCCTCACCGCCTCGGCGCAGGCCCAGAAGGCCGGCGAACTGCTGGCCGAGCGGGCGAAGGCTGCCGGGATCGAGACCTGCGTCTTCGACCGCGGCGGCTACCAGTACCACGGCCGCGTCAAGGCACTTGCCGAAGGCGCCCGCGAGGGGGGGCTGAAGTTCTGATGACCCACTTGATGTCCACTTCCGCTACGGTGGCCCGCTGATGAAGGGCATGGACATGAACAACGTCGAGACGGTCAGCCCGCGTGGCCTCGACCTCCAGGAGCGCGTGATCGAGATCAATCGCGTCGCCAAGGTGGTCAAGGGCGGTCGCCGCTTCTCCTTCACGGCTCTGGTCGCCGTCGGCGACGAAGAAGGTGTCGTGGGGATCGGCTACGGCAAGGCGCGCGAGGTTCCGCTGGCGATCCAGAAGGGCGTCGAGGACGCTCGCAAGAACATGATCCGCGTGCCGAAATACGGCCAGACGATCACCCACCGGATCATCGGCCGGTACGGAGCGGGGCACGTCGTCCTGCGCCCGGCCAGCCCCGGTACCGGCGTCATCGCCGGCGGTGGCGTCCGCGCCGTGCTCGAGCTCGGCGGTGTCCGCGACGTGCTCACCAAGAGCATCGGCACGCAGAACCCGATCAACCTCGTGAAGGCGACCATGGACGGCCTGATCCGTCTGCGCCGTCCCGAGGAGGTCGCCGAGCTGCGCGGCCTGACGATCAGCCAGGTCCTCGGTCTGACGACGGAGAAAGGCACCGGCGACGGCGAGCACCTTTCCGCCGATGGCGAGGCCGCGGCCCCCGAGGCCGACGCTCCGGTGGCGGTCGCCACCGAGGAGGCTCCGCCCGAGGGTGAGGCCTCATGAGCGTCAAGATTTCGCAGGTCAAATCGCCGAACGGCACCAACCCGAAGCAGAAAGCCACGCTGAAGGCGCTGGGCTTGGGCCGCATCGGTAAATCGGTCGAGCGCAAAGACTCCCCGCAGCTTCAGGGGCAGCTTCGCGTCGTCTCCCACCTGGTCGAGGTCGACAATGGCTGACAAAGACAAAGAGCGCTCGGAAGAGATCGGTCTCCACAACCTGAAGCCGAAGCCGGGCTCTACGCATCGCCGCAAGCGCATCGGCCGCGGCGAGGGCTCGGGCAACGGCAAGACCTCCGGTCGCGGCCACAAGGGCGCGGGCTCCCGCGCTGGCGCGAAGGAAAAGGCCGGCTACGAGGGCGGGCAGAACCCGATCCACATGCGGATGCGAAAGCTTCGCGGCCCGCACATGAAGAAGTCGATGCCCTTCGAGAACTTCCGCACCAAGACTCAGCCGGTGAACCTGACCGACCTCGAGCAGCGCTTCGAGGCCGGCGACGAGGTCACCCCTGAGACGCTGAAGGCCAAGGGCCTGGCGTCGCGCACGGACCCGGTGAAGATCCTCGCCCGCGGCGAGATCTCGACCAAATTGACGGTCCACGCGCACGGTTTCAGCAAGTCGGCCAAAGAAAAGATCGAGGCCGCCGGCGGAACCTGTCATATTCTGGAGCCGTAATGCTCAGGACTATTCTCAACGCCTTCAGCGTTGCGGACATCAGGAAGAAACTCGCCTTCACGGCGGCGATGCTGCTGCTCTACCGTCTGGGTGCCTACATCCCGGCGCCGGGCGTCAACGTCGACGCCGTCAAGGAAGTGTCGAGCAACTTCGGCGGCGGCGGCGTCCTCAACTTCCTGAATCAATTCTCCGGCGGCAGCCTCTCGAGGCTGTCGATTTTCGCGTTGGGAATCATGCCGTACATCACGGCGTCGATCATTCTGCAGCTGCTCACCGTCGTCGTCCCGTCGCTCGAGCGACTGCAGAAAGAGGGTGAGGTCGGCCAGCAGAAAATCACCCAGTACACCCGCTACCTCACCGTCGGCCTGGCCTTCTTCGAGTCGATCGGCTACGTCTTCCTCTTCCGCTCCTTCGGCAACGAAACGGGCACCAGCGTGGTCGGCACGCTCACCTTCCCGAAGGTGATGCTGATCGTGATCTGCCTGACCGCCGGGTGCACGCTCCTGATGTGGCTGGGCGAGCTCATAACCCAGCGCGGCATCGGCAACGGCATCTCGCTGATGATCTTCGCCTCGATCGCCTCGTCGATCCCCACCGGGATCACCAAGTGGTGGGACAACCCCGATCAGGTCTTCGTCGTGATGATGCCGTTCATCGCGCTGGCGGTGATCGTGGCGATCGTCTTCGTCCAGGAGGGCCAGCGCCGCATCCCGGTCCAGTACGCGAAACGCGTGGTCGGGCGCAAAATGACCTCCGGCGGGTCGACCTACCTGCCGCTGCGGGTCAACATGGCGGGCGTCATCCCGGTCATCTTCGCCGCCTCGATCATGGCCTTCCCGCCGACGATCGGCCAGCTGCTGAACACCCCGGCCGCCCTCGACTTCGCCGAATTCTTCAGCCCTAACTCGGTGCCCTACGTGATCGGCGAGATCCTCTTCATCATCGTCTTCACCTACTTCTACACCGCGGTCACCTTCAACCCGGTGGACCAGGCCGACAACCTCAAACGCTACGGCGGGTTCATCCCCGGCGTGCGCCCGGGGCGGCCGACGGCGGAGTACCTCGACCGCATCCTGTCCCGACTGACCTTCCCCGGCGCCCTCTACCTGGGCGCGGTGGCGGCCTTGCCGACGATCCTGATCAGCCAGACCTCGGCGAACTTCTACTTCGGCGGCACCTCCATCCTCATCGTCATCGGCGTTGCTTTGGACACCGTGAAGCAGCTAGAGGCCCAACTCATGATGCGCAACTACGAGGGCTTCCTGAAATAACTCGCGGCGGCTCGAAGAGCGGGTCCTGACCCCCTCCGAGCGGCTTGTAACGAGGGCCCGAAGAGATCCTTGTTCGTCCGCCGACGATCCAGCCCGAGTTTGAGCGAGGAGGGGGTCAGGACCGGCTCCCCGGAAACCCCCGCTTCTGACAGGGCAGAAGTGAACCCCTTTCACATAGGCTCCACCGATGCCTGAGCTGAACCTTGTCCTGCTCGGCCCTCCTGGCTCCGGTAAGGGGACGCAGGGCGAGCGCCTCAACGAAGACCTGCGCCTGCCGTACTACGCGACCGGCGACATCCTGCGCGGCGCGGTCCGCGACGAAACGGAGCTCGGCAAGAGCGCCAAGGAGTACATGGACCGCGGCGACCTCGTGCCCGACGAGGTGATCGTCGGCGTGATCGCCGAGCGGATCGACTCCGAGGAGGCACGCGACGGGTTCATCCTCGACGGCTTCCCGCGGACCACGCCGCAGGCGGAGGCGCTCGACGCGAAGCTCGAGGAGATGGGGCGCTCGGTCGGCGCGGTGCTGCTGATCGACACCTCCGACGACGAGGTCGTGAAACGGCTCGGCGGCCGGCGCACCTGCGAGGCCAACGGCCACGTCTTCCACGTCGACTTCAACCCGCCGAAAGTGGAGGGCGTCTGCGACATCGACGGCTCGCCGCTGCTCGTCCGCGACGACGACAAGCCCGAGGTCATCCGCAAGCGGCTCGCCACCTACCACGAGAAGACCGAGCCGCTGGTCACCTACTACGACGATCGCGGCGTGCTGCGCCGGGTCGACGGTGAGCGCGATCCAGACGAGGTGACCGAAGAGCTGCGCCGCACCCTGGCCACGATGCGCCTGGAGAGCGACGGCGCGGTCTGAGCCTCGCCGCCCCCTACGCTGTCTAACGTGTACGGAATGATCATCCGCAAGACCCCCGAGCAGGTGGACCAGATGGCCGCCGCCGGCGACATCCTCGTCCGCACCATGAAGGTGCTCAAATCGAAGGCGCGGCCGGGCGTCACCACGCTCGAACTGGACGAAGCGGCGGAGAAGTTCATCCGCTCGCAGGGCGCGGTGCCCTCGTTCAAAGGCTATCGGGGGTTCCCCGGATCGATCTGCGCCTCGCCCAACTCGATGGTCGTCCACGGCATCCCGGGCGACTACGAGTGCAAGCGCGGCGACGTGCTCTCGATCGACATCGGCGTCACCTACGAGGGCTGGGTCGCCGACGCCGCGGTGACGGTGCCGATCGGGCCGATCTCGACCGAGGCGAAGAACCTGCTCGAGGTCACCCGCAACTCGCTCTTCGACGGAGTCGAGCAGATGGTCGCCGGCAACCACCTCGGCGACGTCTCCAACGCGATCCAGCGCTCGGTCGAGTCCAACGGCCTCTCGGTGATCCGCACCCTGGTCGGCCACGGGATCGGTCGCGAGATGCACGAGGAGCCGCAGGTCCCGAACTTCGGCGAGGCCGGCCGCGGGCCGGAACTCGAGATCGGCACGGTCCTGGCGATCGAGCCGATGGTCAACGCCGGCGGTCCGCTGGTCCGCATGGGAGACGACGGCTGGTCGGTCTTCTCCGAGGACGACAGCCTCGCCGCCCACTTCGAGTTCACCGTCGCGGTAACCCCCGACGGCCCACGGATTCTCACTCCCTGGCACGAAGCGGAGTAGGCGGAACGCCCGAATCTCGGGCGGGGTAGGGGCGTCGTGTGCCCCTCCCGAAAGACCGTTGCGCAGCTGGGTCGGCCGAAAGGGTCCTTGCCGTGGCCCCGAAGCCTTTCGGGAGGGGCACACGACGCCCCGGCCAAATTCGGCGGCGCTCATCGGAACTGGTGCAGGCGAGCGGGGACACCCTCGAACGAAGGCTTCGGGGCCACGAGATCGAAGCTCGCGGCCAACCCGGCTGCGCAACGGTCTTCGGGCGAGGGTGTCCCCGCTCGCCAACGGCTAGAACCTTTGGCGTATCCCGCCACCGGTTGCTCCGGTCCGGCGTGAGGCATATATTCCGCTGGCGGCTCGGGAGGCTGCCCGGGAACTTTCGGAGGAGGATGTTTTGGTCGGTCGCCGTTCGCTGCGCGTTGTCCTTTCACTTACCTGCGTGCTGCTGGGCGCGATCGCATTCGCCGCCTCGGCGTCGGCCAATGCCGTCCAGCCCTACGGGACCAATGACGCGGGTGGGTTCCGCAACGTGCTGCCGCCTGGTGAGAACGGGCTCGACTCGCTCGAACAAGTGCTCGGCTTCAAAGCCTCGAAAACGATCCCGCCGCACTTCGACGATCAGCAGCCGCTCTACGAAGGGCTCCTCTACGGCGCGCCGACGCTGACCGACGAAACGATCCCGAACTACTTCAAGGACGCGACCTTCGGCGTCCCGTCGAACGAAATCGAATCGACGATCGAACCGAAACCGGGGGTGACGATCCTCCGCGACAAGGCCTACGGGGTGCCGCACATCTACGGCGAAACGCGCGCCGACACGATGTACGGGGCCGGGTACGCGGGGGCGAACGACCGCCTCTTCCTGATGGACGTCCTGCGCCACACCGGCCGCGCCGAACTCGCCTCCTTCCTCGGCGGCTCCAATGCCGAAGCCGACGCGGGCCAGTGGGCCTTCGCGCCCTACACCGAAGCCGATCTGGAAGAGCAGATCAAAGCGATGGAAACCGAACACGGCCCAGCGGGCAAACAGGCGGTGGAAGACCTCGACAACTACATCGAAGGCATCAATGCCTACATCGCCGCCGCTAACCTCAACCCGAAACTGAAACCGGCCGAGTACGCCTTCGTCAACAAGCCGATGGAACCGTGGAAACCGACCGACGTGATCGCGATCGCGTCGCTGATCGGCGGCATCTTCGGCAAGGGCGGCGGCAACGAGCTGAACTCGGCCCTGACGATGGAGGCGATGGTCGAACGGATGGGCAAGAAGGCCGGGCGCAAGGCCTGGCTCGGCTTCCGCTCGAAGAACGACCCGGAAGCGCCGACGACCATCAACAAGCCTTTCCCGTACGAGACCGAAAGCGCCTTTGCCAAGAAAGGCCTGGCGCTGCCGAAGCCGGGCTCGGTCTACGAACCGCCGATCGCCTACGGCAGCAAGGCGACCGGGGGGACCGGCTCGGGCCTGGACACGGTCGGCGGCCGTCTCACCCGCGGGCTCGAAGAAGCTGGGCACGCCTCGAACTGGGAGCTCGTCTCGAAAGACAACTCGGCCACCGGGCACCCGATCGCCGTGATGGGCCCGCAGGTCGGCTACTACGTCCCGCAGATCCTGATGGAGGAGGACCTCCACGGGCCGGGGATCGACGCCCGCGGCGCCTCCTTCCCGGGGATCAACCTCTACGTCGAGCTCGGGCACGGCAGGGACTACGCCTGGAGCGCGACGACGGCGACCTCCGACAACGTCGACACCTTCGCCGAGGTCCTGTGCAAGGACAAGTTCCACTACATGTACCGCGGCAAGTGCCGGCCGATGGAAAAGCTGGTGAAGAAGGAGAGCTGGACGCCGAACACGATCGACCAGTCCGCCGCCGGCGCGCAGACGATGACCGCCTACCGGACCGTGCACGGGATCGTCTACGCCCGTGGCAAAGCGGCCGGGCAGAAAGTCGCCTTCGTCCGTGAGCGCAGCACCTACTTCCACGAGGCCGAATCGGTAATCGGCTTCGGCGAACTGAACGAACCGGGGAAGGTCACCGGCGTCAAAGGCTTCAAAAAAGCCGTCTCCAACATCAACTTCCTCTTCAACTGGGGCTACGTCGACTCCGAACACATCGCCTACGCGCTGTCCGGGGCGATGCCGCAGCGAGCGAAAGGGACCTCGCCGGACTTCCCGATCCTCGGCACCGGCCAGTACGACTGGAAAGGCTTCGACCCGAAGACGCACGAGGCCGAATGGCTGCCGTTCGCGGAGCATCCGCAGGCCGAAGACCCCGACTTCATGGTGTCCTGGAACAACAAGCAGGCACCGGAATGGGCCGCCGCCGACGACAAGTACGACTACGGGCCGATCCAGCGCCAGCAGATGATCGCCGACCACATCCGCAACGACATCAAGGGCGGAAAGAAGATGACGATCGCCCAGCTCGTGCAGGCGATGGAGGAACCGGCGACCGAGGACCTGCGAGCCGACAAGGTCCTGCCGCTGCTCATCAAGGCGATCGGCACGCCGAAATCGGCGAAGCTGAAGAGCGCCCTGGCGGAGTTGAAGACGTGGCGGGCCCACGGTGCCCATCGCCGCGACCTCGACCGCAACGGCGAAGACGAGGAAACGCCGGCGATCGAGCTGATGGACGCCTGGTGGCCGATCCTCCTACAGCGCGAGTTCAAACCGGGCCTCGGGTTCAACGCATACGAAAAGCTGACCGAAATGCTCGAAACGGGCAGCTACACCGGTGGGTCGCCGACCGAACCGAACTTCGACGACGGTTGGTGGGGCTACGTCTCCAAGGACCTGCGCGGCATCTACGGCCCGAAGCCGAAAGCACCGTGGAGCCGCAAGTACTGCGGCGGCGGGAACAAAAAACAGTGCAAGGCGATCCTGGAAAAGAGCCTCTCCGAAGCCCTCCAGATCAAACCGTCGACGATGTACGGCGGCGGCAACGGAGCCTGTGCGGCAAATCCGCAGCCCTCCTGCTTCGACGCCAACCGGCCGACGGAAACCGCGGGCATCGAACTCGGAGCCTTCCCGTTCCAAAATCGGCCGACGTTCCAGCAGGTCGTGACGTTGACGCAGCGGTTGCCGAGGTAAAGCTGTCGCGCGGGCGGGGGAGGGGCGTCGTGTGCCCCTCCCGAAAGACCGTTGCGCAGCTGGTTTGGCCGAAAGGGCTCACTTCGTGGCCCCGAAGCCTTTCGGGAGGGGCACACGACGCCCCGGCCGATTCGGCGGGGCCTCCCATCCGCTGTGAGCAAGAAGGAGCGGCGAGGTGGCGGAGAGCTTCCGTCCCTTGTCAGCTCTCACAAGCTGCTCGAGCCTCATCCGTATCTCTGGAAGGCGAGCGGGGACACCCTCGAACGAAGGCTTCGGGGCCACGAGATCGAAGCTCGCGGCCAATCCAGCTGCGCAACGGTCTTCGGGCGAGGGTGTCCCCGCTCGCCGCCGCCCGAGCTATCTACTTATTGACGAACGCCAACACGAACCCGTCGTACCCCTTGCCACCCACCGTCTGAATCGTCGTCGCCGTAACCCTCTCCTCTTCCGCCAGATACTCATGGAAGACCCTCTGCGCCTCCGCCGCCTCGTCCCCCTCGAGGTCGACGATCGAGCCGCCGCGGATCACGTTGTCGGCGAAGATCAGGCCGCCGGGGCGGGTGTGGTCGAGGGCCCAGGCGAAGTAGGTGGGGGTGTTGATCTTGTCGGCGTCGATGAAGACGAAGTCGAAGTTGCCGGCGCCTTCGGAGGCGAGGAGGGGGAGGGTCTCGAGGGCGGCGCCGATGCGTAGGTCGACCATGTCGGCGAGTCCGGCCGCTTCGATGTTCTCCCAGGCGACCTCGGCGCGGTCGGGATCGAACTCGAGCGTGGTCAGGAGGCCGTCGGGAGGCAGGGTGCGGGCCATCGCGATGGTCGAGTAGCCGCCGAGGGTGCCGAACTCGAGGATCCGCCGCGCGTCGAGCGTGCGGCAGAGAATCTCCAAGAGTCGCGCCTGGGGCGCGGAGACCTGGATCTCCGGCATGCCCGCGGCGGTGGTGGCGGCGAGGGCGCCCTCGAGCGCCTGGTCGACATCGGCGAAGAGGGTCGCCTCGACGAAGGCATCGACGGCGGTGTAGGTATCCTGTCCTGGTCGCTTCGGCATGGACCCAATCCTGCCATGGCGGCCCTCAGGGGGCGATCGCGCCTGACTTTCCGTCCCTGCTATCTTTCTACGTCGGCCCATTGGGCCCCGTCGTACCCTGCCGTCCGACTCATGGGACGGGAGGGATCCTGTATTCGAGAGGAAACCGGAGCAATGAAGGTTCGAGCGTCCGTCAAGCCGATGTGCGAGAAGTGCAAGGTCATCCGCAGAAATGGTGCGGTCCTCGTCATCTGCTCAAACCCGCGACACAAGCAGCGTCAGGGCTAAGCAGATGGCACGTATCGCCGGGGTCAACATCCCCGATAACAAGCGGATCGAAATCGGGCTCACCTACATCTTCGGGATCGGTCAGTCGACCGCTCAGAAGATCCTCGAGGAGACGGGGGTCGACCCCGGCATCCAGGGCAAAGACCTGACCGAGGACGAGACCATCAAGCTGCGCGACGCGGTCGAGGGCCGTGACGTCGAGGGTGACCTCCGGCGCGAGCGCTCGCTGAACGTCAAACGGCTGATGGAGATCGGCTCCTACCGCGGTCTGCGCCATCGTCGCGGCCTGCCGGTCCGGGGTCAGCGCACGAAGACCAACGCGCGCGGCCGCAAGGGCCCACGTCGGTTGAGCATCGCGGGCAAGAAGAAACCCAGGTAGGAGAGAAGAGTGGCGGAGAAAAAAGGCTCCAAAGGGCGCAAAGGTCGTCGCGTCAAAAAGAACATCTCGTACGGCCAGGCGCACATCAAGACTTCGTTCAACAACACGATCGTGACGCTGACCGACACCGATGGCAACGTCCTCGCGTGGGAGTCGGCCGGTTCGGTCGGCTTCAAAGGGTCGCGTAAGTCGACCCCGTTCGCCGCTCAGGTGACCGCCGACGCCGCTGCCAAAAAAGGCATGGAACACGGACTTGAACGGGTGGAGGTCTTCGCCAAAGGCGCCGGCTCCGGCCGTGAGACCGCGATCCGCTCCCTGCAGGCCGCCGGCCTCGACGTCACCACCGTGAAGGACGTGAGCCCGCAGGCCCACAACGGCTGCCGACCGAAGAAGCGGAGGCGCGTCTAGTGGCCCGCGACACTTCCCCTCAGTGCAAGCAGTGCCGTCGCGAGGGTCAGAAACTCTTCCTCAAGGGGGAGCGCTGCTTCACCGACAAGTGCGGCGTCGAGCGTCGCTCCTACCCGCCCGGTGATCACGGCCGCGGCCGCCTGCGCCAGAGCGAGTACCGCCTGCAGTTGCGCGAGAAACAGAAGACCAAGCGCTACTACCAGGTGCTGGAGAAACAGTTCCGCACCTACTACGAACACTCTTCGCGTCAGGACGGCGTCACCGGCGAGAACCTTCTCCGGATGCTCGAGTCCCGCTTCGACAGCGTGCTCGTGCGCCTCGGCTTCGCCGCCTCGCGGCGCCAGGCCCGCCAGCTGATCAACCACGGCCACTGGCTGATCAACGGCCGGCGCGTCGACATTCCTTCCTACCAGGTGCGTCCTGAGGACATCATCTCGATCAAACCGAACTCCGGTGCGACGGACACGGTCCGCCGCGCGACGGAACTGGTTTCGACCGTGCCGGCCTGGCTCCAGGCCGACCACGACGCCCTGACCGCCAAGATCCTGCGCTACCCCGAGCGCAGTGAGATTTCGGCGCCGGTCCAGGAGCAGCTGATCGTCGAGCTGTACTCCAAGTAGTCCGGACCAGACGGCAATTCAGAAAAGAAGCAACGTAAGGAACTCATGACCACTGATTTCCAGGTCCCCAGAATCACCGCCGAGAAAGTCGACGACCGACGCGGCAACTTCACCATCGAGCCGCTCGACAAGGGCTTCGGCTACACCTTCGGCAACAGCCTTCGTCGCGTGCTGCTCTCCTCCCTGGGCGGGGCCGCGATCACCAGCGTCCGCATCGAGGGTGTCGCGCACGAGTTCTCGACCGTCCCCGGCGTCAAAGAGGACGTCACCGACATCGTCCTGAACCTGAAGGACCTCGTCGTCCGCATGCACACCGATGCCGATGAGGTCGAGGCGCCGCTGGTGGCGACCGGCCCCGGCGAGGTCAAGGCGAAGGACATCGACCTGCCCTCCGGCGTCGAGATCCTCAACCCCGAGGCGCCGATCGCGACGCTCGAGAAAAAAACCAAACTCGAGGTCTACCTGACGATCGGCCGCGGCCGCGGCTACTCGCCCGCCGAAGAGAACAAGTCGGACGAGCAGCCGATCGGCGTCATCCCGATCGACTCGATCTTCTCGCCGATCCGCCGCGCGTCCTACGCCGTCTCCGGCGCCCGCGTCGGGCAGCGGACCGACTTCGACAAACTCGAGCTCGACCTCGAGACCGATGGCTCGATCGAGCCGGGTGCCGCGCTCCGCGAGGCCTCCGAGATCCTGATCAAGAGCCTGGCGATCTTCACCGACGCCGACCGGGTCGAGGAACTGACGGCGCGTGAACCGGTCGCGACCCTGCCGGCCGACGGCCTCGCCTCGAACGGCGCGGGCGGCGACGGTGCCGCCAACAACGGCCTCGACGAGATCCTGATCGAGGAGCTCGAACTCGGCGTCCGCTCCTACAACTGCCTGAAGCGGGCAGGGGTGCAGACGGTCGGTGACCTCGTGCGGAAGTCGCGCGCGGAACTGAACGCGATTCCGAACTTCGGTTCGAAGTCGATCGAGGAAGTGATCGAGACGCTGCATGCCCGCGGCCTCGATCTCCAGCAGGACTGAAGCGAACTAACCTAGGATCCGGACGAGAGCGGCGGAGGAGAAACGGTGCGGCACAACAAGAAGCGAAACAAGCTGAGTCGTGACTCCGCCGAACGGAAAGCGCTGCTCTCGAACCTGTCCAAGCAGCTGATCGAGCACGAGCGGATCGAAACCAGCCAGGCCAAGGCCAAGGCGGTCAAGCCGGACGTGGAGAAGCTGATCACGCTCGCCAAACGGGGTGACCTGCACGCTCGTCGTCAGGCCCTCGCGGCGCTGCACAACGACAAGTTCATCGTCCACAAGCTGTTCGACGAGGTGGCGCCCCGTTACTCGGAGCGTCCCGGCGGCTACACCCGCATCATCAAGCTCGGTCCGCGTCGCTCCGACTCGACCGAAATGGTCTACCTCGAGCTGGTCTAGTCGTAGCTGACGCTCTCGAGGTAGAGGGCGTGGGGCGGAGCCGTATCGCCGCCCTCTGAGCGGTGGGCGCCCTCCAGGAGGGCGGTGAAGTTCTCGACCGAGCGTCGGGACGAGGCGACCTCCAGCATCGTCCCGACCAGGGCGCGCACCATGTTGCGCATGAAGGCGTCGGCCGTGACGCGGAAGGCCAGGAGCGGCTCGCCGCCCCACGGGCTCGCTTCCTCGCGCCAGCTCGCGGCGAAGACGTTGCGCTCGAAGCGCACGTGGTCGGTCTGAGTGGGGGTGAAGGCGGTGAAGTCGTGGGTGCCGAGGAGGGCCGCGGCGCAGGCGTCGAGCGCCTCGCGGTCGACCCGGTGGGGCCAGGGGAGGGCGCGGCCGCGCTCGAAGGGACTCGGCGCCTTGCGCGTCGCCACTCGGTAGAGGTAGGAGCGCGCGCGGGCGTCGAAGCGGGCGTTGAAGCCGTCAGCGACCGCCTCGGCGGCGCGTACGGTGACGTCCTCGGGGCTCACGCCGTTCAGGTTGCGGGCGAGGTCGGGCGGCAGGGTCGCCTCGGTGTCGAAGCTCGCCACCTGTCCCAGGGCGTGGACGCCGGTGTCGGTGCGGCCCGCGACGGTCAGCTGGATCTCCTCGCGCAGCACCTGCGCCAAGGCCGCCTCCAGCACGCCCTGCACGGTCCGTTGTCCCGGCTGGCGGGCCCAGCCGCGGAAGCCCGCGCCGTCGTATTCGATGTCCAGGCGGACGGTCGTCACCGGCGGCAGTATCTCTGACCGGGCCCGGCCCTCGCCACGCCCGCTGACTTCCTCCGGCGCGACACTAGAATCGACGGGATGCGCGTCCTCCTCACCAACGACGACGGGATCGCCGCTCCCGGGCTGCAGAGCCTGCGACGGGCGCTGGTCGCCCTGGGCGGCTTCGAGGTCGTCACGATCGCCCCCGACTCCAACCGCAGCGCGACCGCCCGCAGCATCACCACGCGCTCGCCGCTCTCGGTCGAGGAGGTCACCTTCGAAGATGGCAACGTCGGCTACGCGACCGACGGCACGCCGGTCGACTGCGTCCGCTTCGCCGAGCTCGGCCTCGGCGGCCCGCGCCCGGACCTGATCGTCTCCGGGATCAACCACGGCGCCAACCTCGGCGACGACATCACCTACTCGGGCACGGTCGCGGCGGCGCTCGAGGGGATCATCCTCGGGATCCCGGCCTTCGCCTTCTCCCAGCAGACCGCAGGCGGCGGCCTGGGCTACATGAGCGGGACCTTCGACTTCACCTTTGCCGCCGATTTCGCGGCCCGCCTGGTGCAGCGGGTACAGGCTCACGAGATGCCCGACGCGACCCTGATCAACGTCAACTTCCCCGGTGTCGAGGTGACCGGGGTGGAGGTGACGAAGCTGGGCAAACGGATCTACAACGACGAGCTGAGGCTGGTCGACGAGAGCGACGAGAACGGCCGCAGGCGCTACGAGATCTACGGCTGGAAGCCGGGCTACGAAGAGGCTGAGGGGACCGACCTCTCGGCGGTCGCGGCGGGCCGGGTCGCGGTGACCCCGATCCACTTCGACCTCACCGAGCACGGTGAGCTCGAGCGGCTGCGCGGCTGGGGCCTCGAGGAGATGCTCGGCACCTCGGCACCGACCGCATGAGCGCCGGCCCGCACCCGGGCGAGGAGATCCCCGCCGACGTCGCCGCCCGCGCGGCCGAGCTGCGCGCCGAGCTCGATCGCCACAACCGCCTCTATTACGTCCTCGACGAACCGGAGGTCGGCGACGATGTCTACGACGAGCTGCTGAACGAGCTGCGCGACCTGGAGCGCGAGTTCCCGTCCCTGCAGACGCCGGACTCGCCGACGCAGCGGGTCGGCGCGCCGCCGCTCGAGCGCTTCGAGCCGGTCACCCACCACGAGCAGATGCTCTCGCTCGCCAACGCCCGCAACGAGGAGGAGATGCGCGCCTGGGAGACGCGGCTCGCGAACTACCTCAAACGCCTCGACATCACCGCGTCGCAGTTCAGCTACACGACCGAGCCGAAGATCGACGGCCTCGCGGTCACGCTGACCTACGAGAACGGCGTGCTGGTCCGCGGGGCGACCCGTGGCGACGGGCGCGTCGGCGAGGACGTCACGCAGAACATCAAGACGATCGGCTCGGTGCCGCTGCGCCTCTCGGGCTCCTCGCCGCCGGAGCTGATCGAAGTGCGCGGCGAGGCCTACCTGCCGATCGCCGCCTTCAAAGCGCTGAACGAGCGCCGCGCCGAACGCGAGGAACCGACCTTCGCCAACCCGCGCAACTCGGCGGCGGGCTCGATCCGCCAGCTCGACCCGAAGCTGGCCGCCGAACGGCCGCTCTCCACCTGGATCTACGGGATCGGCGCGGTCAAAGGGCTCGACCTGCCAACCCACATGGCCGAGGTCGAGTGGCTGCGGGAACAAGGCTTCAAGGTCAACCCGGACACCGACCACCATCAGGGCGTCGAGGGGGTCGTGAAGCGCTGCCACTGGTGGGAGGACCGGCGCGAGGACCTCGACTACGAGATCGACGGGGTCGTCGTCAAGGTCGACGAGAAGGCGCTATGGCGGGAGCTCGGCGTGGTCGGGCGCGAGCCGCGCTGGGCGATCGCCTGGAAGTTCCCGCCGACCACGGCGACGACGACGATGAAAAGGGTCGTCTGGAACGTGGGGCGGACCGGGCACCTGGTCCCGTTCGCGATGCTGGAGCCGGTCCACGTCGGCGGCGTCACCGTCTCGACCGCGACCCTCCACAACGAGGAGGACCTCGCCCGCAAGGACGTGCGCGACGGCGACGAGGTCGTGGTGATGCGGGCGGGCGACGTGATCCCGCAGGTGGTCTCGCCGAAACTGCCGCGCAAGAACAAGAGCGCGCGCAAGCCGAAGCCGCCAAAGAAGTGCCCGGCCTGCGGAACGCCGACGGAAAAGCGGGAGGGGTCGGTCTGGACGATCTGCCCGAACCGCACCGGCTGCCCGGGGCAGAACTGGCAGCACGTCAAACACTTCGTCTCCAAGGGCGCGATGGACATCGAGGGGCTGGGCGAAAAGCAGGCCTCGGTGTTTCTCGACCAGGGCCTGATCGTCGACGTCGCCGACATCTACGACATCACCGAGGAGCGGCTGGTCGAGCTGGAGCGCTTCGGCGAGACCTCGGCGCGGAACCTCGTCGCCTCGATCGACGCCTCCCGCGCGCGGCCCTTTAAACGCGTTCTCTACGCCCTCGGGCTGCCGGGCGTCGGCTACGTCACCGCGGAGGCGCTGGCCGACCACTTCGGCTCGATCGACAAGCTCCACGAGGCCGACCCCGAGCTGATCGAGGAGGTCGAGGGCGTCGGGCCGATCATGGCCGAGCAGATCGCCGAGTCGATTCAGGACGACGCCACCTGGGCCTTGGTCGAGAAGCTGCGCGA
>Ga0268266_10001627_pt1 | contig 26137 bp, 18 predicted proteins | sample KBSS13metaG_FD_190356 | JGI IMG/M metagenome (GOLD analysis project Ga0268266, IMG submission 190356) | Switchgrass rhizosphere microbial communities from Kellogg Biological Station, Michigan, USA - KBS S1-3 metaG (SPAdes) (version 2) | ecosystem: Host-associated > Plants > Roots > Rhizosphere... | reverse complement strand
CGCACGGCGGCTGGAAGTCCGTGCCACGCGGGTTCTCCAAGGACATCGCGTAAGCCGAGATGAGTACCTGGCGCGGCTGCGGCTGCGGTGGCTGCCGCGCCGGTCGCGCCGCGGAGTATGTTGCTGTTGGCCATGATATGCCTCCCTTTTGCTCACTCGCCAATCACCCTCGCGATCTTCTGGCCGAGTCGCATCATCTTCATGAGCGTCTTGCGCGGCAGGTTCTTGATGGAGTCGTACCAGGAGGTGAGGGTCTCGAAGAACTCCATCTGCGCGACGATGCGCTCTTTCACCTGTTGCGGAGTCTCCGGGTCCTTCTCCAGAGCCGCGGTGCAGTCGCGCAGGAACGCCAGGGTGGGGTCGATCTCGCGCTTCTTGCGGCCTTCGACGACGATCCGGATTACGTCCCAGGGATCCTGGGGTGCCTGGAAGTAGTCGCGTCGATCGCCAAGAGTGTGGGCCACCTGCACGAGCTCCCAGGAGAGCAACTCCTTCAGGCCCATGCTCACATTGGAGCGCGCGATGCCGAGCGTCTCGGCGATCTCGTCGGCATGCAGGGGCTGGGGGGCCAGCCACAACAGCGCGTGAATCTGCGCTACCGAGCGGTTGACGCCCCAGCGGCTGCCCATTTCGCCCCAGTGGATCACGTAGCGCTGCATGACGGGGGTAAGTCTCATACGACATATTCCGTAATTTCAGTAATTACTGAAATTATAGATTAATCAGTAGGAGTTGCAAGCGGGGAGGGCGCCGCGAGGCGCGCGGGGCGTGCGGGATGCAAGCGGGGAGGGCGTCGCGAGGCGCGTCGCGTGCGGGATGCAAGCGAGGCGGCGCCGCGGGGGCGCGGGGCGTATGGGATGCAAGCGGAGAGGGCGCCGCGAGGCGCGCGGGGCGGACGGGATGCAAGCGAGGCGGCGCCGCGAGGCGCGCGGGGCGTGCGGGATGCAAGCGAGGCGGCGCCGCGGGGGGCGCGGGGCGGACGGGATGCAGGCGGGGCGGCGTCGCGAGGCGCGCGGGCGGCAACGCTGGTGCGGCCGGTCAGACTATCAGGTCTGCGGCGGCGGTATGTCCTTGAGCCAGCGCGGTGTCCGCGGGAGATTGCCCGGCGTGTCCGCCGGCGTCATCGCGGGCGCGGATATTCGGATCAGCTCCCTGCTCGAGCAGACGGCGGATGACCTGGAGATGGCCGCGGTGAGCGGCGGAGTGGAGGGCCGTCATGCCGTCACGGCGCCGGGCATTGACGTCGGCGCCGCGCTCGAGCAGCAAGTCAACAAGGCGCAGGACCGCTGCTTCGTCCTGACTAGGATTGGGGACGTCGGGGGTCGCTACCGCGCATCCGAGCGGATGAATTTGCAGGAAATCGTCTGTCGTCACCGCGTTGACATCCGCGCCGTGGTCCAACAGCAGGCGCGCCGCCTCGATGCTCCCCCAGTAGCATGCTCCATGCAGTGCCGTGGAACCGCCCGCGCTTCGCATCATCGCGAAGGTCGGGTGCTTCTCGAGCCAGCGCGTCAGTACCCTGGTGAAGCCCAACTCCGCCGCGAGAAAGCCGTCGAGCGGTGGGGATTGCGCGAGCAGTAGTTTGACGATGTCGGCGTGGCCCGAGAAGTGAGCCGCATGGATCGCCGTCGAGCCGAACATGTTCGCTGTGCCCGCGAGCGTCGGATCCAGCTTGAGCAGCTCTATGACACGAGGCAGATCGCCCGCAACGGCCGCTGCGATGATGTCATCCACTGGCGCTGTCACCGGCCCTTTTCCTCGCGATGCTGAGCCCACGACTTTACCTCACGGCCGGGGGTGTGGCACTGGCGGGGTTCGGGATCGGTGTCACGCTTTACGCCGCTGCATCATGCGGCGGCGGTCGGCCCGCTAGATATGCACTCAAGATCATAGGCTCGCGGTGGCTTTGGAGCGTCGCCAACGCTTGCAAAGCCTGGACTGCGAGCCCATTTGCGAGGAATATGCCGCTCGCAGCCGATCTGGAGCCTCTTGGATATGAACCGCAGCATCCATTGCGTCCGTAGCGCTTATGCACGATTGTGCATATGGCAGCGGCTCCTTACGGCACACCACCCGTGATCAAGATCGACATCGAGCCCGTATGGCGCTTCCGCCGCGAGGACGACGGCCAGTCGATGCTGGTCATGCTCGACTTCCTCAACGAGATCCGTGCCACGGGGAAGATCACGCGGGCGGCCGACCGGGCGCAGCTGTCCTACCGGCACTGTTGGAATCTGATAGAGAAGTGGGCTGCGTTCTTCGGGGCTCCGCTGGTGGAGCGTGAGCAGGGGCGTGGCACTCGCCTGACGGCGCTCGGTGAGAAGTTGGTTTGGGCCGGACAACGGTTGCAGGCCCGGTTGCGGCCCCAGTTGCAGAACCTGGCGCAGGAGCTCGAGACCGAGCTCAACGAGGTGTTACCCCAGCGGGAAAACATCATTCGGGTGCACGCGAGCCATGGCTTCGCGGTGTCCAAGCTGCGCGAGATGTTGAGTCGCGAGCCCAACATCCGCATCGACCTGCGTTATGTGGGCAATCAGAACTCGCTGGTGTCGCTTGCGCATGGCGCCTGCGAGATCGCCGGCGTCCATCTGCCGCTGGGGGAGTTGCGCAAGAAGGCGGTGGCGGCGACGAAGCCGTTACTGCAGCCACCGAGCGAGTACCGGGTTATCGGCTTCGTGACTCGTGAGATGGGCCTCATGGTGAAACGCGGCAATCCCCTGGGGATCACTTCACTGCAGCGCCTCATGGATGACGATGTTCGCTTCGTGAATCGCGATCCCGACTCGGGTACGCGCCAGTTGTTGGACCAGTTGCTGGCACAACATGAAGTGGATGCGAGCCGGATCCCGGGCTTTGAGCGGGTTGAGTTCACTCATGCGGCGGTCGCCGCCTACGTGGCGAGTGACATGGCGGATGCGAGCTTTGGCGTCGAGGCGGCGGCCAGGCAGTTCGAGCTGGATTTCGTCCGCCTGGCCACGGAGGACTATTTCCTGGTGTGCCACCGGCACACCCTGGAAAACGAGGCCGTCAAAAGGGTCCTGGAGATCCTGCGCAGCCAGGAGTTCCAGCAGGCCGTGACGGAGCTGCCGGGCTACACAACCAAGGATGCCGGGGTGATCAAGGGGATCCAGGAAGCGCTCCGAAGCTAGGAGCCTGTCTGACTAATGATCGCCGTAGCGAGGGCGACCCTCAGCGAGCAGCTTCCGGCGATCGTTACTCGCGCATAGCGGGGTACTATGTAAGAGGAAGGATCGCCGGAAGATGCCGCTGAGGGGCGGCCGCAGTAGGCGAGCATTAGTCAGACAGGCTCCTAGTGTGCTGGCGGGGGATTTCTCCGTGTGGTCCGTAGCATGACCACTGGAATCAGGAGGCGGCCCTGCATCGTTTGCGTCGATGTGCGACCCTGCGCGCGCGCCCCGGGAGGACCCAGCTCAGGTGCTTCGCAACAACAGCCCGAGAGCCTACGGGAACGCTCCCGATGCCACACTCGTCAGTTGGTCGGCTGAGGGTGACCGGCGTGCTTTCGATGAGATCGTGACCCGCCACGGTGCCTTTGCTCTGCGTGTCGCCTCGCGCCTCATTCCCGATTCGCGGGCTGCGGAAGACGTCGTGCAAGAGGCGATGGTTCGTGCGTGGTCGCAGTCCAAGAGCTTTGACGAGCGGCGCGCGCGCTTCACTACCTGGCTCTACCGGATCGTGGTGAACCTGTGCATCGATCACAAGCGCCGCTTGCAGCCCGAGCCCATGCCTGAGGATTTCGATCCGGTTGACCCTGCCGCCGGTACCGTCGAGACCCTGGAGGCCATGGAGCGCGACGCGACTCTTGCCAGCGAACTCTCTAAGCTGCCGCCGCGGCAACGCGCGGCCATGACGCTCGTCTATGACGAAGGACTCTCCGGGGCGGAAGCGGCGCGGGCTCTCGGCATGACCGCCAAGGCAGTCGAGCGCCTTTTGGCGCGCGCGCGTGCATTTTTGCGAGAGCGGTATGCTGCCAAAGTGTGACCGCGAGGATATTGACCATGATGACGCTCAGGCGATTCAGGGCATTGACCCAAAGTTATGGCGCGGAACTGCAACGTTGGCCGCAAGACGAGCGGGGTGCTGCGGAGGAACTCTTACGTAACTCCGGCGCGGCTCGGGCGCTGCTCGAGCAGGAAAGGACTCTCGATGAGGCCATCGCCGCTGCCAGCACACACGAGCATTCCCAACGCTGGCCCCAGGGCGCCGCGGATGCGGCCTTGGCGAGACTGCATTCGGGCGTGGCCAACCGGATTGCAGCGGAGCAAGCGCGGGGCCGCCGGAGGACGCTGTTTGGTTGGTTGTTGGGGGGCGATCAGGAGAGCGTCGCGTTGCGACGGCGCCGGCTCGGGTTGGCGACGAGTGGGGCGCTGGCCATCGTCGCCGGGTTGCTGATCGGCGGACTGTACGGTCCGGCTCCTGCGCCCGCTGGCGGAGTGCTGACGGCGTTGTTACAGCCCGCAACGCTCGAAATTCTGGCGGACTGACATGAACGAGATAAACCGCATTGAGCCTCGCTGGAGGCGCGCCGCGCTGCCGGCTTCCGTGATTCTCAACCTGTTTCTACTCGCGGTGATCGGCGGGCACGTGTGGCATGCCCGCGCCCAGGTTCCGGGCTCTGGAGTGGCCTTGGCGCGTGCACTTGCACGTGCGGAGGCGATACTTCCGGCGCAGGACGGCGCGGCCTTCGGCGCGGTTATCCGGCGCGACGCGCCGCACTTCGCCAGGTCGATCGTGGAGCTCAGGCGCGCACGGCAGGAGCTCGATCGACAGATCGTCGCGGAGCCGTTTGACCCGAAGGCAGCACGCCAGGCCCTGTCGGGTACTGAGGCGGCCTGGGATCACTTTCTCGATGACTTCGGCGACACGCTCATTGACGCGCTCGGGCAGGTCTCGCCCGAAGGGCGACGCAAGCTCATTTCCGAGACGCAGTTTGGAGCACGGCTGAGTCCGGGGCCGCCGCCGTGAGTACGCTGTGGTTGGCGTAGCGGACCAGGTCGCGCCCGGAGTTCTTGGCTTCATAAAGTGCGAGGTCGGCGCGCGCGACGATCTCATCGAGCGAGCAAGGCTCGTCGCCGGTCGCTGCCAGCCCGGCGCTGATGCTCACACGCAGCCCCACCTCGTCCGCCGTCGGCATGATCAGGCCGGATTGCAGTCTCAAGTGATCGAGCATACCCACTGCAACAGCGAGCGTGGTGTTGGGTAGGACGAGGACAAACTCCTCGCCTCCCCAGCGTCCGAGAATATCGGTGGCCCGGATCGAGTTGCGTGCCATGGTCGCGAACTCCTGCAGAACGCGATCTCCCGCTGCGTGTCCGTAGCGGTCATTGATGGCCTTGAAGCGGTCGAGGTCGATCAGCGCGATACACAGGGGTTCCCGTCGCTCGAATGCCAGCAGCAGCGCCTGTGTCGCCAAGGCCGCGCTGCGGCCCCGATTCGGCAAGCCCGTCAGGCTGTCCTCCGTGGCGAGTCGGACGAGCTGGCGCCGATAGCGGCGGTTGATCACCAGCAGGTAGGTGAGCAACGCAATGATCAGCCCGCTGACGCCGGTGCTGATAACAACCCAACGCAACTGGGTTCGTTGCCGTTGGGCCCGCTCGTCGGCCAGGGCTAATTCCCGTTGCAGTGAAGCGTTGCGCTCGATCTCGCGGTCCGTTTCGAATCGCGCGCGCAGCGAGGACACCTGCTGTGCGCGCTCGGCATCCGTGCGAGCTTTATAACGCTGCACGTATTCGTTCAAGTCACGGTACGCCTCGGGATACTTCTGTAGCGACGCGTTGGCCTGCGCCCGCAATTGGTATACGGCAGGGACCTGGCGCGGCTGCATTTCCTGGGCGTTCCGACTCAACACGTCGTTGAGCGTTGCCAGGGCTCTCTCGGGGTGGTTCTCGGCGAGATCCAGTCGGGCGACCAGGGTCTGCGCTTGCTTTTCGACATCCACGCTTTGCGAAGCCGAGAAGATGCGCAGCGCGTTCTCACAGTCCGTACGGGCAGCGGTCAGCTCGTTGAGCTCCAGGCGCACCTGGCAGATGGCCAGGTCCGCAAAACCGACTCCCTGTTGGTCCAGGAGCTCGACACTCAGCTTGCGTGCCCGTTGGGTTTCCTCGATGGCAGCGTTGTAGTTGTGCATCTCGCTGAGAATCTGGCCACGCAGATAATGCGCAACCGACAGGCTCAGCGTGGCCTCATGCCTGGTGTCCCAGTCGATCACTTCCTGGTTTAGCGCGAGGGCCTGTTTGTAGTCGCCCACCGACCGCATGACGGGTGACAACGCGGCAGCGGCAGCCACGCGGGGCTCGATGACCGGAACCGACAGGCTGGCACGGTAGGCCTGGGTGAGAGTGAGAAGGGCGAGATCCGAGCGGCCGCCGCGATTCTGGACGACGCCTATGGTGATCTGCAGGCACAGGTCTGCGCGCGAGCCCGACAGCTGCACGCTGCGTGCTTTCTCGAGCGCGTTGAGAGCGGCGTTGATGCCGTCTGAGTCGTAGACGTTCTCCGCGTACGCCATCTGCAGTGTGAGATGGGTCGAGTCGTTCGGCAGGGGCGCATACTCGAGGCCCTTCAGTGCCGCAGAGCGTGCTTCCGCATCGAGCTCCAGCAGGCTGTAGCTCGAGGCCTCGATGGCATACAGAGCGGCGATGCGCGATTCGTCCACCGGCGTAGTGCGGCTGGCGGCATCGATCTCGGCCTTGATGGCAGCGATGGCTTTCTTCGGGTCCCGGAGACTGAGCGCTTGCAGCGGTTGAGTACTCGGGGGCGACAGCTCGAGGCAACCCGCCCGCGCGCCGCTGCCCAGGAGCGTCGCGACCAGCGCCAACGCAACGGGCACCGGGGATGCCCGGCGGCGGCCGGCGCAACGGTGGCGGTGGCGGGAAAGCATCATGACGCGCTCGAAGTTACAGCGGACGCCGCCCGCAAGCGCCTGCGGATTTCACACTCCGCGGGCGATAATTGTTGCGGCAGAACAGCAACTTGGAACGTGAGGCGCCAGGATCGGCCCGGTGATCCTGATGACTTTACATATTCCGCCCGTCGCGGTGCGTTGTTGCGCCGCGACGTGGGATTATTTTCCCACCTGCGTCGGGTAGGGCGGGGCTGCTTTCAGAGGCAAAGTCCTGGTCGTCCGGAGCTGCTCCAAGACTGCCGCGATCGCGGCATCGAGTTGGTTGTCGTTGCCCGCGTTCACGGCTGCCGGCTCCAACTGGACCTCCTGGTCGGGGGTCACACCTTCGTTCTCGACGTGCCACTCGCCGGCCGGTGTGTACATGCGGAAGAAGGGTACGGTCAGCGTGCCACCATCGATGAGCGGCGGATTCGCGGTGACGCCGATGAGACCGCCCCAGGTCCGGGTGCCGATCAGCTGGCCCAATCCCAAGGTACGGAAGGTGTACGGGAGATAGTCGCCCCCGGAGCCGGCGTCCTGGTCGATCAGCAGCGCCTTCGGGCCGTAGATCGCACCGGCCGGGGTGTTGAAGACGAGGCCATCGCGGTCTTTCCAACCTGACAGGTATTTGCGGCTGAGCACGTCGAGAATGTAGTTCGCGGCCTGCCCGCCGCCGTTGTGCCGGTCGTCGACGATGACGGCGTCGCGGTCGCTTTGTGCGAAGAACATCCGGTTGAAGAACAGGTAGCCATTGTCAGCCGTGTCCGGCAGGTAGACGTAAGCGATTCGGCCGCCACTGCTGCGCTCGACATACTCCTGGTTGTGCGCGACCCAGTCCCATTGTCGCAGGCCGGTTTCGCTCTTGATCGGGACGACTGTGACGCTGCGCTCGTCCGCTTCGACACCGTCACGACTGACCGTGAGCGCGACCTGCTTTTCAGCGGTGTTTTGCAACAGTGAGAAGATGTTGGTCGTGACATCGAGCGGGTGCCCGTTGATAGCCATGATGTAGTCGCCCTCAGCGACATTCACGCCCGGGGCCGTGAGCGGGGATACCACGAAAGGATTCCAGCGATCGCCGTGATAGATCTTGTCGACCCGGTACAGGCCTTTTTCGATCCTGAAGTCGGCGCCGAGGAGTCCGATATCCTCGGAGCGCTCACGATAGATGTCACCGCCAGCCAGCCGGTTGTGGCTGACCTGGATCTCGCCGATCATCTCGATCAGCAGCTCGCTCAGGTCTTCGCGCCGTTGCACGTACTGCAGCAGTGGCTCGTACCGGGCGTGTACGGCGCGCCAGTCGAGCCCGTGCATGTTGGGATCGTAGAAGTACGCTCGTTCCATGCGCCAGACCTCGTCGAAGATCTGGTGCCATTCCTGGCGCGGGTCGATCAATGCGCGCAGCCCGCCCAGGTCGAGCGGCTTGGAGTCGAGTTTCTCGTTCGCATCGGCGACGTCGAGCTTGTTGTCACCGAGCGCGAGGAGCAGCTTTTTGCGATCGCCACTCGCGCGGAGGTCGAATACGGCGGACCGCAACAGTTTCTCGCTGCGGTCCTCGAAGTCATAACGATACAGGTCGGCGTCGGCGCCATGGACCGGGCTCGGCGGCTCCAGGACGGAGCCGGGCTGCCGGCGGGCCAGATAGAACAAGGCGCCGTCGGCGGCGACGATCAGGCGGTCGTAGTTGCGTTCTGTGACGGGGATCGGGACGAAGCGCTGTGACAAACCTTCGAGGTCGATGCGGGTGGGTTTCAGGGCCGGAGGCGTTTGATCGGTGGGGCGCAGCTGTGCTGCCCGGTCTGCGGCGCTGGCGAAGGCGGGGCCTGGTCCCGGGCCGCCCGGGACCGGGCCTCCCTTGCCTCTGCCGGGCAGCTCCTCGTCGCCACTCCTGGGTTGCAATGGCGACCTGCCATCGGCGGCGAGCACGGCCGCGTAGAGCGCCTTGCGTAACGGGCGCTCCTGCGTGGACATGTCGAGGCCGCTGCGGCTGGGACCGGAATCGATCGACGCCGTGAAATACAACAGGTTGTCGCCGCCGAAAACCGGATTGTCGGTCTGGATGAAGCGATCCGCGAGATCCGTGGCGCGCCCGGTGGCGAAGCTGTAGAGCCTGATCTGGGTGAAGTAGTTCTCACCCACGATGGTGTAGGCGATCCACTGGCCGTCCGGTGAGAATACCGGGTCGAACGCGCCGCGACGCTTACTGGTGTCGACCAGGGTCACCGCGTCGTTTCTCAGGTCGATGGCATACAGGTGGAGATGGTTGTCCTGAAACACCACGTGCCGGTCGTCGGGTGCCCAACCTAACATGGAGAAGTAGTTCGCATTGCCCGCATCGCGCGCCGACGTCAGTGCATGACGGGCGGGCTTTTGCAGGCCGAGCGCATCACGAATCAGGAGCGCCTGGAGCCCGCCTGCGTCACTCAGATAGGCGACGTGCTGACCGTCCCGGCTCCAGTAAGCATCGGCTTCGCGCACACCGGATGTGGCCGTCAGATTGCGAACGGGGCCATCCTTGACCGGGACGCTGAAGACATCGCCCCGCGCGGTGATGAGGACGCGCTTGCCGGTCAATGAGAGATCCCAGTTGGTCATGTTCTTGACCACATCCTTCCACTGCGGTCGCGCTTGCGGGGCCTGGGCTGCGAGGTGGACGGGGAGGGGTTGGATCTGCCCGCTGTCGAGGTCGATCGACTTCAATAGCCCACCGGTCTCGAAGACGATGGTGTGACCATAGGCACCGGCGTTGCGGATGTCCCACACTGTCTCGTGCGTCAGTTGTCGGATAGTATGAGCGTGCCCGTCATAGAGGAAGAGATTGGCGGCGCCGTCGTTGCGGTCCGAGATGAAGGCCACATCGTCCCCGATCCACATTGGATTTTTGTCGGAGGCGTTGACGTGCGGAATCTTTTCCAACGCGCCGCTGGTCGGATCGAGGATCCATAGCGGTGGAGTATCGCCGCCGCGGTGTTGGCGCCAGCCGCTTGCGGCCGAGTACGCCTGGATGTAGGGGCGGTATGCCAGGCGTTTACCGTCGGGGGACCAGGTGCCCTCCACGCCGACGGCTTTCATGACCTTGCGCTCATAACCGCCTTCCAGGGGCACCTCGTAGAACTGGCCGCTGCGGCTGTTGGAGACTTCGCGATTTGACACGAACAGGACACGTTTGCCGTCGGAGCTCCAACCCGTGACGATGTCCGCGGCCGGATGCCACGTGAGGCGTCGAGGTTGGCCGCCTTGGACGGGTATCACGTATACGTCGATGTTGTTGTCATAGCCGGCGGAGAACGCGATCCAGCTGCCATCCGGTGAGAAGTGCGGCACCGACTCCGATGCCGGGTGGGTCGTGAGCCGGATCGGATGTTGACCGTTGCGGTCGCTCACCCAGATGTCCCCGCCGTAGACGAAGGCCAGGTGGTCCCTTGAGACCGCCGGCTGCCGCAGTAGCCGCGTTCCCAGGTCATCTGCCGTGGCAGCGGGCGACACGAGATAATGTGCGAGGCAGGCGAGAGCGAGCGCCGCTCTGACCAGGAATCCGCGTGGCTGCATGTCGTTCCCTTGCATTCATTCTGTGAGGCGAATTTTAGGGGGCTCCCGCGGTCATCCGATACCCCGCCCGCGCGTTCCTGCGATGAGACGTTCGCTCGGAGGGCAGGAGCGTTACATGACTAGCGCAACCGGAGCGCAGCGGAGGGAATCCCGAGAAGCGCCAGCGGCGCGACGCGGGGCATTCCGCGGATTGCTGTGGGGCCTTTTGGTGTGCGGCGCCGTCCTGGTTGCGCTGCCGAGCCAGGCCGATGTTCTTTTTGCCGTGCGGGTGCTTCGTGAGGGCGGTTGCGGCGGCGTTCTGCCGGCGGCCCCGCAGCTTCACCATAACCCACTGCTGGACCGGAGCGCGCAGGAGTGGGCCGTTGGGCGCACGCTGACGCAGGCGGTCGACTTCAGTGGCTACCACGCGGTGTCGGCGGCCGGCCTGCACGTGCGTGGGCCCGACGAGGCGATGTTGCAATTGCTGGAGCGGTCGGGGTGTCGGACCCTGGCCAGCCAGGGGTTGCATGAGATCGGGATTTATCGGCGTGGTTTTGATGCTTGGATCGTGTTGGCGACGGGGCGGGAGTTGACTGCGGAGGCGGCGCGGACCGGCGCGTCGATGGCAGTGCCGGCGCCAGCGCCGGTGCCGCCGAGCGTGCCTGTGCCGCCGGAGAACGCGCCGTTGCCGAACGATGCGGCGGTGCCTGCGCCTGATCCTGACGCTTTCGCCGCCCCGGAACCAACACCTGTGCCGCGTGCTCCCGCGCCTGCCCTCGGGCCCGCCGCGCCTGGAGCGGGCGCTGTGCCCACTGCGCCAGCGGTGGCCGACAGTGCGGCTGGCGCGACGGCGTTCGTGCCCCTCCCCAAGGCGTCTCTCTCACCCATCCTTGCCACCCGCGCGATGCAACTCGTCAACAACGCGCGTGCTCGCGGTGCCCGCTGCGGCAACGAGATGTTTGGTCCCGCTCCGCCGGTGACGCTATCCAACACGTTAGCGGGTGTTGCATACGGCCACGCGAATGACATGGCCGTGAACAACTACTTCGAGCACGAGGACCTGCACGGCAAGACGCCGTCCGATCGCGTCCGCGCCACTGGCTACGAGGAGAAACTCGTCGGCGAGAACATCGCCTACGGCCCCAAGTCCGTCGACGAGGTGGTCCAGGGCTGGTTGGACAGCCCCGGTCACTGCGAAAACATCATGGACCCGCGCTTCGTCGAGATGGGTCTCGGCTACGCCACGAGCCAGGACTCAAAGCATGCCCTCTACTGGGTCCAGGTGCTCGCCACGCCTCGCAAGGTGGCGAGCCGTTGACATCTACTTGCCCAGGGGTACGGCGTACGCTTGGAAGACCCCGGGGTCCTGGCCTTTGAGCTTCGGATTGACGAGATAGCCGATCTTGCCTTCGAGGGCGTAGGCCGTATGTCCCACCAGGGTCACCGCGGGCGGCGCAACCAGGCCCTCGCGCAGGACCTTGATGTCGGCGTTATCGCCGTTGATCGTCACCTCATCGATGCGGCCGCCGTTGCCTTCCGCGAGGAGAAAAGTCCGGTCATGGATGAGTCGGAACCCATCCGGTCCCGCGAGCGGCGCGGAAGTCGTGAGTTGGGTAATTGCGCCAACGCCACCGCTCGGCGTGCGATCGACTCGAAGTAGCAATCCTTTCGTTACGATGTTCACGTACAACGTGTCGTCGCCGCTGAACACGAGGCCGTCGATGAATTTCAGGCGCTCATCCTCGGCGAACAGCTCCAGGCTCTGCGCACCGCGCTTGAGCTCGAAGATACGGCCATTGGGCGTATCCGACGCGAAGACCGTGCCGTCGTGTGCGACCGTGATGTCGTTGCACACGGAGGCCGGTGGAGGAAAGGCATAGCTGCCTTTTTTTGCTCCCGTCCGCAGGTCGAACGCGACCAACGCCGCGACGCCGACGGCGGGCGGATTTCTGAAAGGATTCGGCGCTGAGCAGGTCCACAACGTCTGGGATTTCTCATCGGCCAGCACGCCCAGCAGTGACAGCAGGCCGTTGTCGGCAGTCGGCCTGATCCAGGGCTCCGCTTTCGCGCTGCCCGGCTTGGCCCGGAAAATGATGCCCTTGATGCTGCCGATGAACAGGCGCCCGTCTTTCGTGGCACTCATGCTCTCCGGGTAAACGTTCGTATCGTCAATGACGACATCGGGTAGCGGACGCGCCTCGGCACATCCAACAGCCGCGCAGAGCAGACTCAATAGCGCAATGGGCAGTGACCGCATGCCGGACTCTCCTAGGGGCCGGATCATGCCCCGAAATCTGCCTGTTGAAAACTGTCGTGCCTCACCTGTAGCGTAAAGAGGCGAATGACTTTCGGAAAGGTGGGGGGCGAAGGTGAGAATCAACATTGCCATGCGATCCATGGCCCTGAAACTGGTGATGATAGTGGTGGCAGTGACTGGTACCGCGTCTGCGTGGGCGCAGGCGCCCGGTGAGCGCAGCGCGGTCATTGCCACCGATTGTGATCGAAGCTGCCTGATCAGCTCCCTTCACAGTTACATGGACGCGCTCGCTCACAAGGATCCCGGGCGCGCCCGCTTCGCCAAGTCGGTCCGCTTCACCGAAAATGACGTGGAAATGCCCATTGGCGACGGGCTGTGGGGCTCGGTCAGCGGCGTGGCGCAAACCGGCCTGGAGGTCGCGGATACGCAGACCGGTAATGCGGCCTGGTTCGGCACCGTCGAGGAGTATGGTCAGCCAGCGTATTACGCGATGCGACTCAAGGTCGAGGACGGGCAGATCATCGAGGTCGAGACCGTGGTTCAACGCAAGGGCACTCTGCCTGCGCCATTCGGCAACGCGAAGGAGTTCGTGCACGATCCCGCCTTCGCCGAGCCTCTGGCTCCCGACGAGCGCCGCCCGCGCGAGCGCCTGATTGCTGTCGCGAACGGATATTTCAGTACCGTCGAGCTCAATGACGGCCAGATCTTCACCTACTTCGATCCCGATTGTCAGCGCACCGAAAACGGTATCAGTACGACCCGCGGAGCCAACGGAGCGGCGTCCATCGCGCAGGGCTGCGAAGCGCAGTTCAAACTCGGGATCTATAAGATCAACAAGCGGGTCCGCGAGCGGCGTTACCCGATCGTCGATGAGGAGCGGGGCGTGGTGGTCGGCACCGGGTTCTTCGACCATGCCAACACCTTCGACAGCTACCGGACCAACGACGGCAAGACGCTCAAAACGGCCTTGAAGTGGCCTAATTCCATCTCGCTCATGGAGGCCTTCAAAATCCGCAACGGCTTGATTTATCGGGTCGAGGCGGTGTTCACCTACGTCCCGTACTTCATGCACTCGCCGTGGGCCGGTCCGCCGGGGGTGGCGGGCGTGGCGCATGCCGAGCCCGTAAGTCACAAAGCCGCGAGCGCCGGTAAGTCGTGCGACCGGGAGTGCCTCATTCAGGCGGCCAATGAGTACATGGAGGCCCTGGTGGCCAAGGACCCTGCGCGGGTGCACTGGGCCAGGACGGTGCGTTATACCGAGAACAGCGTGTCGATGATGATCGGCGACGGTGTCTGGGGGAGCGTGACGGCGAAGGATGCCAATCCTCTCCTCGAGGCGGACCCGACGACCGGCAACGTAACCTGGTTCGGCTCCATCGAGGAGCATGGCCAACCCTCTTACTACGCCATGAGGCTGAAGGTCGAGGATGGCAAGACCGCGGAAGTCGAGGTGGTCGCCAAGCGCAAGAACGCGGATCCGGGCCCGTACGGGGACCCATCGCATTACGTGCACGATCCGGCGTTTTCGGAGGTTCTGCCGGCCGCGCAACGCACGCCCCGCAAAACGTTGATTGCCGTGGCGGACGGTTATTTCAGTACCCTGGAGCGTAACGACGGCACCATCCGCACCAGGTTCGCGCCGGATTGTGAGCGTCAGGAAAACGGTATCCAGACGACCGACGTTGCTTTCGTGACGGCCGTGAAAGGTTGCGAGCCCCAGTTCAAGCTCGGATTTTTCCGCTACGACAAGCGAGTGCGCGGACGACGGTATTTTCTGGTGGACGAGGAGCGGGGCGTGGTCGTGTCGACGGGCTATATCGATCACCCGGCGGAATTCGCGACCTACCAGACGACCGACGGCAAAACCCAACAAAGTCCGTTCAAGTCCCCCAACTCGCTACAGTTCATGGAAATGTTCAAGATCCGCGCGGGCCGGATCTACCGGGTCGAGTCCCTGTTCGAGTCCGTGCCCTACAACATGACGGCGCAGTGGTTGCAACCGTAGCACGGGCGGCGGTCTGAGAGTTGTTGCGGCCGCCCAACCTGGGCGGCCGTTCTTTTTCCACGGGCGTCAAGTCGCGGTTCTACCTGAGTCAACAGGCCGCCGTCCGGCGGCTATACGATGTTCCTACCAGGCGCGCGCAGAAGAACGACACAAAAGCGGCGTGCGCGCAACGACTCGAGCGGGTTTTGCGGCGCCCGGCGCCGCCAACTAGGGGGACATCGTGCCGAGATTCAAGCTTGTATGGGCAGTGCTCGCGACCAGCGTGGCGGCGAACGCCGGGTGGGCGCAGGAGGCTGCGGACTCGACCAAGGCGGGCAACACCAGTGACTCCGGCGGCGTGGAGACGGTGACCGTCACGGCGCAGTTCCGCAAGGAAAATCTCCAGGAGACTCCGGTTGCGATCACGGCAGTTACGGGTGCGATGCTGGAAGCGCGCAGTCAGACCAGCCTCCAGGACGTCTCCGCACAAGCTCCGAACGTCATCCTGGAGCAGAACCCGGCGGGCGGTGGTAATTCGATGCGCGCGCAGATCCGCGGCGTCGGACAAACGGACTTCGATCCTGCCGTCGATCCGGGCGTCGGTATCTATATCGATGATGTGTTTTTTGCGACCTTGACGGGCTCAGACTTCGCGCTCCTCGACCTTGACAGGATCGAGATCCTGCGCGGTCCGCAGGGCACTCTGTCGGGTATGAACTCTCTCGGCGGCTCGGTGAAGTTGTACTCACAGAAGCCGAGCGGCAGCAATGAAGGCTACGTCGAAGGTACGTACGGTGGCCTCAATCGCGTTGAAGTGCGTGCGAGCGGCGACTTCTCGCTCATCCCCGATTCCTTGTTCCTGCGCATCTCGGGTGTAGGCCGCCGGCAGGACGGCTACGTGCAGTTGTACGATTATGCCTGCACACATCCGAACGACCCCTACGTCGTAGCGGGCAAGATTCCGCGAGGTAATTTCTCTACCGACTGCAAAACCGGGACTGAAGGCGGCATCGATTACAACGCGGTACGCGTCTCACTGCGCTGGCTGCCCTCGAGCGATGTCGAGGTCAACCTCATCGGCGATGTCACCCAGGACAATTCCGGAACGTCGGCCAACACGCTGCTCGGTACGACCCCCACGGCCCCCGTGCAGTGGCTGGGAGGACCGCCGGGAGTGCCCTATGACAATCGCTTCGTGCCGAATCACCCTTATGCAAACTATGCCAACTTCCTCGACCCGGGAGTGACTTACAAGGCGATCGACATTTTCGGCTCGCCCGGTACTCCCAACGGCGCCTTCTACGCCAGTCCGAACAATACGTTGAACGCTTTCGGCGGCTCGGCTACGGTCGACTGGAAAATCGGCGATGGGTTGGCGTTGAAATCGATCACTGCGTACCGGCACTACGTGAGCCAGTTCGGCGATGACAACAGCGACTCACCGATTCCGCTGGTTCTGGAAGAGGCGCGGTTCACGCACCGGCAGTTCAGCCAGGAGCTGCGGCTCAACGGGTCTGTCCGCAGGTTCCTCGACTACACGGCCGGTGGGATTTATTTCGACCAGAAAACCTTCTATGCGTCGCGCGAAGATGATCCGTTCGTGCCCTTCGGGACGCCGACCCAGCCCACGTTCGACTTCATGCAGAACGATCCGGCGGAGGTCAAGACGCACGCGGCGTTTCTCAACACGACGTGGCACCTGACGAGCGCGCTCGCGGTGATCGCCGGCGTGCGTTACACGAAAGAAAACAAGAGCTATACGTTCGAGCGGCTCAACATCGACGGCGTTACCCCGTATCTGCCGCTCAGCAACCCCGCGAATCCGCTCAACGGGCGCCAGGGCGTCTTCGACGGTTCGCATACCGACTATCGGTTGGGTATCGACTACCAATGGACGCCGGACCTGATGACCTACATCCAATGGTCGACCGGTTTCAAGGGGGGCGGGATTACCCCGCGACCGTACTTCCCGCAGCAGGTGATCGGGTTCGGTCCCGAGACCCTGAAATCGTACGAGGCCGGTCTCAAGAGTCAGTGGCTCGAGCATCGCGTGCGTGCCAACCTGGCCGTCTTCGACGAGAAATACTATGGCTACCAGGCGTTCGGCACCCCGGCAACCTGCGTGGATGCGCAGGGCCAGCCGCTACCGCCGCAATATGCCACTCCGTGCGGCGAGTACCTCAATGCCGCCGATGCGGATGGCAAGGGTGCCGAAGGAGAGTTCGAGCTGCGCCCGATCGACAAGCTGTTGATCGACAGCTCCGTCAGTTATCTCGACTTCAAGTTCACGCGGTCGCTGTCGCCTTCCGTGAAGGTGGGATCGCCCGCCCCGAATGTCGGCAAGGTCAAGGCGAGCTTCGGCGTGCAATACGAGATGGACCTCGCGGGCAGTGGCTCACTGACGCCGCGCCTCGATTTGAGCTACACGCCGGCCGCCTGCGGCGATATCAATTGCACCCCCATAGTGTCGGTCGACTCGTACACGCTGCTCAACGGCCGCCTGACCTACTGGTCGCCGAAGCGGGTCTGGAGCCTGGCGCTGCAGGTCACTAATATGACCGACAAGGTGTACTACATCACCAAGACCACGACCGGCGTGGGCTACGTCGATGGCCAGATCGGCATGCCACGCGAGTGGGCGCTCACCCTGCACAAGCAGTTTTAGAAGGCAGTGATTGGCGGATGCGATTGGCGAAGGTAGCGCTAAAGGAGCACTAGGACATGGCCCAGTACATTTGCCTCATCCGTTATCCGTACGAGGAACCTATCATCTACATCTTTCGATGACGGCATCGAATGGACGCGTACGTGGCCGCTTGGAGTTCTATCCAGGGGCGCAGGAATTGCTGGGATGGGCGGATGGGATGCAGACTTTCCCACTGCACGCGCGCAGCGCCTTGCTTTGGGAGCGGGGCTCCGAACGTCCTGAGGATCGTTCGTCATGCTATTTCCGGCTGCGGGTGTTCACAGTAGATGCTCAAGGACATAGCGCGATTCAATTCAGGTTCAACAACAATGAGGAATTGCCTGATCGCGAAATAACTGAGTTTTGCATTCGAACCGATCCGGCGGCCATCAACCGCCTCGGGCAGCTCTGCCGGGTCTTCGCGGATATGCGACACGAGGTTCTCGAGTGGTCACCCCCTTCGGAGCGGCTATTCGAGTCAATCGAAGATCCCGAGCAGGAGTTTGCTGGAGAGCGCTAGTGCCCGGTGACCTTCAGGTTCCGTGCAGTCGCTCTCAACAGGGGAGCGGGTTGAGCTTCGCGCGTGCGTCCTGGGTCGCCGTGGAGATTCCGCGACGGCGCCATTCGCGGGGAGTGCAGTGAAACCGCCGCTTGAATGCGCGAGTAAAATGGGCGGCGTCCTCGAAACCAGCGGCGAAGGCAATTTGGGCCACGCTCTGGCCGGCGCGTTGGGGTTCGGCGAGGTCGGTCGCCGCTTGCATCAGGCGCCGGCTCCAGATCTGGCCGGTCAGTGAGTTGCCCACCGACTGTCTCATGATCTCATCGAGGCGCCGCCGGCTGATGCCTTGCTCCCGGGCGATGCGGCTGGCGGTCAGGCTGGTGTCGGCAAACTGGGCGTCGATGTAGGCGAGCGCGGTGCGGACCCGCCAGTTGAGCTCGTCGATCCCGTCCCCCTGGGGAGACTTGGGCGCACCGAGCAACTGGATGATGGCTCCCAACGCTGAGCTGCGTTGGTAATCCTCGAGCAAAGCGGCCGTGTCCAGGATGTTGAGTAGCAAGCCACGCAACAGCGCCGCGCCCGTTTCGGTGGGATCGAAGATCTCCGCTGTGTGCCGCTCGAGGTAGGGGTGCCGGCCGAGCACGGCGGGACGGGGCATCTGGACAAACATGATGTGCGAGGCGCCCGGCGCCTCGAGCTCGAAGGCCACACTGCTGTCGATCACACAGAAGTCGCCGGGATGCAGGCGGCAGTGCCGTTGTTTCTGGCGCGCCGTCGTCGCTCCCTGCAGCTGCATCATCACGGAAAAGAGTTGGGTCTCGTCGGGACTGCCGGCGGGGTCGTAGCTCACCAGCAACGGGGGTGACTGGACCGACCAGAGTCTGCCCGGACCGAAGCGCATGCCGCTGATGGAGCCGCTATTGAGATTTCCGCCCAACTCGCGCACGGACAATCCCGGAAAGAAGTCTCTGACACCACGCGCCCACGTGGCCGCCCGCTGCGTGGCGGCGACGGACTGCAGGTTCAGAAGCGAGGCGATGGACGACGGCATGGAAGCTCCCCCCGGTAGCTCACCCGACCGGGGAGTATAGCCTGCACCGGGGGCGGCCAAGGACTGCCTGCAGCCGGAAGGGGGGCCCAGGCCCGGTCCGCGCAGGTCTCAGCGGCTTGCGGCGGTCGCGGGAGGCTGCCAGCCCAGTCCGAGGCTCTTTTGCAGGGACACGTAGTCCTTGATCAGGTCGGCGTCGCCGGCGATCCGGTTCTGCTCCGCCGAGAAGCGCGTCCGCTCGGCATCCAGCCAGTCGAGGGCCGAGCTGGTGCCCGCACGGTACCTCTGTTGGGTGAGTGTCGCCGCGCGGGTTGCAGACTCTTCGACGTTGCGGAGACTGATGACACTGTCGCGCTGGTGGCCGTAACGGGACAGCGCCACGTTGGCGTCCCTCAGGGCGCCTAACACGGTGCTCTCGTATTTTGCCGCGGCTTCCTCGAAGCCCGCCTTCGCCTGGTCGACTTTGGCCTTGGTACGGCCGAAGTCCAACGCGTTCCATTGCAGCAGTGGGGCGCCGAGCCACAGGAAATTGCCGCTGCGGACCAGGTGTCCGGGCTCCGCGGCGCTGAAGCCCAGGTCACCGATCAGGGTCAGCTTGGGAAACCAGTCCGCTTCGTGCTGGCCGATCTGCGCGTTGCTCGAGACGAGCCGCCACTCGGCGGCCCGAATGTCGGGGCGCTGTTTCAAGAGCGCGGCAGGGTCGCCAACGGCGACTTTCGCGGGCAACGTCGGCAAGGGGCCGACCGCGGCCAGCTCCGCGTCGAGTGCGCCCGGCTCCCTGCCGGTCAACACCGCCAACTGGTCGAGGGACTCGGTGATCTGTGCGTCGAGCGGAATGATCGTGCTCCGGGTGTTCTCGACCTGCGTCCGGATCCGCTCGACGTCGAGGTCGGAGGCGACACCCTGCGCGCGGCGCTGTTGTGTCAGTGTCAGGACCTGCTCTTCCAGGTCGGCCGATTGGCGGACGAGGGCGATACGTTGCTGCTGATCGCGCAAATCAACGTAGGCCTGGGCGACTTCAGCCGAAAGCTGGACGTGCGCGTCGGCGAGATCGGCGTCGACGGCTTCGGCTTCGGCGGAGGCGGCCTCGATCGCGCGACGCGTGCCGCCGAACATGTCGACTTCCCAGGTGGCATCGAAGCCGATGTTATAAACATCGGCGGAGCTCAGACCCAGGGACGAGCTCGGCAAATGCGCATGGAGGTAGGCGACGCTGCCTGAGCTCTTGGGCAGTTCGTTGCTGCGCTGGCCGCGCAGGCCGGCGCGGGATGATACCAGTCGTGCCTCGGCAGCCCGGATGTCGGGGCTCCGGGCGAGCGCCGTCTCAATGAGCTTGTCGAGCTCGGGGTCACCTAAAGACTCCCACCACTTGGCGGTCTCGGGTGCGGTGGAGGCCACTTCCTTGGGCGCCCGCGTGAAGGCACTCGCCTTGGCGGCATTCGGTGCGACTTCCGGCGCTCCCGCGTAGTTGGGGCCAACCTTGCAACCTGCGAGGAGGGTAGCGCCCAAGGCCGCGAGCACGCAGGAGCGCAATCCGGGGTAGTTGTTCGATGACATCCGCCTCTCCTTAGTGTGCGGCCGACCCGGCGGCGCGCGGGGCGCCGGCCGGGGGCGGTGTCGGCTTCCTCAGAAACAGGGCCAGGGGGATGCACAGCAACAGGGCAACACCCAGTACGTAGAAGGTCTCTGAGAAGGTAATGACCGAGGCTTGCAGTTGCATCTCCCCTGCCAACTGCCCCAGCGCCTGGAGATGGGCAAACGCCGGATCGCCGTGTTGGGCAGCAAAGCCCGCGGACGTGGCGGCGAGGTGCTCCTGGCCGACGAGGGAGTTCGCGGTCACGGAATCACGGATGACGGCGTCGTGAAAGGCGTTGCGGCGGTCGATGTAGATGCCCAGCAGCGCCAGGCCAACCGAGCCGCCGAGGTTACGTGCCATGTTGTAGAGGCCCGCCGCGTCGCCGGCTTCCTGCCGGGAGACCGCGGACATGGAGGCTTGGTTCAGAGGCATCATCGCGAGCATCTGGCCCACGCCGCGCAGTATCTGCGACGCATAGAAGTCGTGTCCGACGCTTTGCGCGGTCAGGCTGATGTCGAGCATGCAACTGATCGAGAAGGCCAGCAGTCCGGCAATGACCATCAGCCGTGCGTCGACCTTCGTCAGCATGCGCGGCAAGATCGGCATCATGGCGAAGGCGGGTAGGCCGGCCAGGAGCATGATGCCGCCGGATTGCTCGGCGTTGTATCCGGCGATGCCGGCGAGGAACTGTGGCAGGAGGTAGGACACGCAATACAGACCGGCGCCCACCGTGAAAACGATGAAAATGACACTGGCGTAGCTTCTGTTGCCCAGCAGTCGCAGACGCACGACGGGGCGTTTAGCCGTGAATTGCGAAATGCCCAGGATGGCGATACCGACGACGGCAAGAATGGTCAACCAGCAAATCATGGTCGAATCGAACCAGTTCTCGCGCTGACCTTCTTCCAGCACCACCGTGAGCGAGCTCAAGCCGGTCGACAGACCCAGGATGCCGAGCCAGTCGGCATAAACGAACTGGTGCCAGTCGGGGATGCTCTTCGGCAGTCCGACGTACAGCAGGATCATGAGCGCCACGCCGACCGGCACGTTGACGTAGAAACACCAGCTCCAGTCGATGTTCTCGGCCAGCCAGCCGCCGAGCACGGGTCCCAGCAGCGGGCCTGTCAGAACGATCAGGCCGAACAACGTCATCCCGATCGGCATCTGGTGCACCGGCAAGCGCGTCCGCACGATCGTCTGGGCCGTGGGGATCATGGCGCCGCCGGTGAATCCCTGGCCGATACGGCCGATGATCATCTGCGGCAGGCTGTGGGACATGCCGCACATGATGGAGAACACCGTGAACAGAATGGTGTTGCTCAGTAAGAACATGCGCAGGCCAAACACCCGCGTCAGCCACGCAGCCAACGGAATCATCACGATTTCCGACATCAGGTAGCCGGTGGAGATCCAGGTGCCTTCCGTGCCGGTCGCGCCGATCTCGCCCTGGATCTGGGGCAAGGCGGAGTTGGTGATCGAGATATCCAGCGTGGCCATCAACGCGCCGAGCGCGCCGCCGACTACGGCAATCCAGTCGGTGACGGAAGCATTGTGATGGTCGCCACCCGCGGCCCCGGCGCCAGCGGGCGCTGGGGCAGTGGCGGCGGGACCCTTGGTTGGTTCAGCCACGAGTGTTCTCGCGCGCGACGCGCTTCTCGGCGTCCCGACCGCTGCGCGTGTCGACACGCACAGTTACGGAGAGACCCGGGACCAGGACGGTGCGTGTTTCCTGGCCCACATCGAGGTGGATGCGAACCGGCACTCGCTGCACGATTTTCGTGAAGTTGCCGGTCGCGTTCTGGGGCGGCAACAGCGCGAACTGCGAGCCAGTGCCGGGGGAGAAACTATCCACCGTGCCATGCAGGTCGGTACCGCCCAGGGCGTCGACATGAATCGTCGCCGGCTGGCCGGCGCGCATGAGGCCGATCTGGGTTTCCTTGTAGTTCGCCACCAGGTAGATGTCCTGCACGGGGACGATGGTCATGAGACGCGTGCCCGGTTGCGCGTACTGTCCAACTCGCACCGAGCGGTCGCCTACACGACCCGGCAGGGTGCTGCGTATCAACGTGTCCTGTTGGTCGAGTTGGGCCTGGCGCATGCTCGCTTCGGCAGCCTCGAGTTGGGCGCGTGCCTGGTCGATCTGCGCCTGGGTCGTCGCGGGTTGCCGCTCCGCGGCCTGTACCGCCGCGATGTCGGCGGCGACGGTGGCGGCCGCCTGGTTGCGAGCGTTCTTGAGGTCGGAGAGACGTTCGGTCGTCTCGGCACCTGTCGCGACCAGGGGCTCGTAACGCTTTACCTCCTCGATGGAGTGCGTTTCAGCGGCGCGCGCACCCTCGAGCTGTGCCCGGGCTTGCTGGATGTTGGCGTTCTGCTGAAGGATCTCCGATTGGCCGCGCTCGATGTCCGCTTTGCGCGCGGCAATCGTCGCCTTCGCCTGCTCCAGGATGGCGTCGTACTGGCGGCTGTCGAGCCGCACGAGCGGCTGGCCCGCAGTGACCGCCTGGTTGTCAGCGACGAAGATTTCGGTGACATAGCCGGACACCTTCGGCGCGACGGTGACGTTGTCCGCCTGTAGATAAGCGTCGTCGGTACTTTCGATGAAGCGACCGACGGTCCACCAGCGCACGCCCCAGACGAGGGCGACGACCAGCAATACGCCAGCGACGGACAGCATTACCGTCCGCCGGCTCACTTTTGTCGCGCGCGGCGCCTCGACCTTGGCCAGGGTATCCATGGGGTACCTTACAATTATTCCGTTTGGTACAAATATGCCATCTGGAATAAATGTGTCAACTGGTATATTTTCATCCCTGGTAATTCATCACGCGCAGGAATTCGATGGCAGTTGTCGCCAGGCATAGGCATTCGGTCGAAGGCGGATATGCCCGCGGGGAAGAGACCCGCGCACGTATCATCGGCGCGGCTGTGAAGCTTTTTGGGCAGCGTGGCTTCGACGGCTCTTCGACACGCGATATCGCTACTGCCGCGGGCGTCAATGCCCCGGCGCTGCAGTACTATTTCGACAACAAGGAAGGCGTTTTCGTCGCTTGTGTCGAAGATATTGTAAAGCGCATCTGGGAGTACATGTCGCAGGTCGTCGAGCGGGCGGAGCAGGCGGTCGCACGCGAGGCCGACGACGAAGAGCTCATCGAGGCGTTTTGTGCCATCCAGGTGCAACTCGTGGAGTTCATGTTCACGGCCAACGAGGCCGAGGACTGGCGGCTGTTCATGGCACGGATACAGTCGGGCGAAGGTCCCGCCGCCGGCTTCAGGCTCGTTTATCAATGTGTGAGCAGCCGCATGATCAAGGTCACGTCGACCATCGTTGGACGCATGCTGGGGCGGCCGGCCGACGACGAGGAGACGCTCATACGCACCATGACCCTGAGCGGCCAGTTGATGGTGTTTCAGCATGCGCGCCGCAGTATGTTGACCAAGCTGAATTGGGACGAGGTCGATGCGGGTCGCCTCGCGCTGTTACAGAAGGTCATCCGCGAGCACACCGGGTGGTTGTTGCGCTCTATGACAGCAGTTCGCTCGATTCGTGACACACACGGCAGACGCGCGTCCTCGCGACCCCCAGTGAGACGAAAGAAGCAGTAGCGCCCGCGCGCATTGAGAAGCAATACCGTACTCCTACGCCCCGGATTCGTTAGGCTGGCTGATAAATCGTCCGTTCATTATCGAGGGACCGATGGCGAGCCTCAGCGAAGATCAGGCCCGGAGTTATGTCGTCAAGCTGCTCACCGCCATGAGCAGCGCCGGCGGCTCGGACCTGTTCATTTCAAAGGACTTCCCGGCCAGCATGAAGCTCTCGGGCGTGATGCAGCCCCTGACCAACCAGAAGCTGACGGGAGACCTGGCGCGCGATCTGGCCTATGCGTTGATGAACCCGAAGCAGCGGGAGGAGTTCGGCACCGAGCTCGAGTGCAACTTCGCCATCTCGATTCCGGGCGTGGCGCGCTTCCGCGTCAATGTTTTTCAGCAGCAGCAGAATGTCGGGATGGTCGTGCGCACCATTGCGAACGAGATTCCCGACTTCGCCAAGTTGGGGCTGCCGGACACACTCAAAGACATCGTGATGACCAAGCGCGGCCTGGTGTTGGTCGTGGGCGCCACGGGGTCGGGGAAGTCCACGACTCTCGCCGCGATGATCGACCATCGAAATCGCTCGTCCGCGGGACACATCGTCACCGTGGAGGATCCGGTCGAGTTCGTACACCAGTCCCACCAGTCGCTCATTACCCACCGCGAGGTGGGTATCGATACGAAGTCCTGGCACAACGCCTTGAAGAACACGTTGCGGCAGGCGCCGGACGTGATTCTGATCGGTGAGATCCGCGATACCGAGACGATGGAGCACGCGATCGCGTTCGCCGAGACGGGACACCTGTGCCTCGGGACGCTGCATTCCAACAGCGCCAACCAGACCATCGATCGCATCATCAACTTCTTTTCCGAGGAGCGCCGCAAGCAGCTCCTGATGGACCTGTCCAGCAACCTGCGCGCGATCGTTTCGCAACGCCTGGTGCGAACTGCCGACAACAAGGGGCGCCGGGCGGCCGTCGAGATTCTGATCAACACGCCGACCATTGCGGACAAGTTGCTCAAGGGTGAGTTTCACGAGATCAAACCCATCATGCAGAAGTCGCGTGAGCTGGGGATGTCCACGTTCGACCAGTCGCTGTTCGATCTCTATAACGACGGCACGATCTCCTATGACGAGGCGCTGCGTAACGCGGACTCGGTGAACGAGCTGCGGTTGAATATCAAGCTGAACAGCACGCGGAAGGCGCCGGAGCTGTCGTTGCAGGCCGCCACCGCATGAGGGTGGCGGGCGCCCGTTGAGATAGCGCTAACATCAGATTCGGGCGGTGCTAGAATCGGGCGATGAGGGTTCGTCGTAGAACGCCGGGGCTGGTGTGTGGGGCGGTGGTCGCCGCACTGGCGATCGTGACGGCGCGCGCGGATGACGCGGACCCGGGTGTGGTCGGCCTGTCGGCGGCGGTCATGTTGGCGCAGCTATCCTCGGTGCCTGAGCCGGCCGTCTATTTCGACTGGTTTGAGTATTCCGGGCACGACGCGGTTTTCGACCAACCCGCCCCGCCGGGAACCTACCGCAACCCGATACTCGCCGGCTTCTATCCCGATCCCAGCGTCACATGGGCGAACGGGGCGTTCTACCTGGTCAATTCGACGTTCACTTACTTTCCCGGCGTTCCCGTGTTGGAAAGCCGCGACCTGGTGCACTGGCGCCAGGTGGGGCAGGTCATCGACCGCCCGGGCGAGCTCAACTTTGACGGCTTGAAGGTCTCGCGTGGCATTTATGCCCCGTCGATCGCCTTTCACGATGGCTTGTTCTACGTCGTCACCACCGCAGTTGATTCGGGCGGTACGTTCCTTTCCATTGCGCGCAATCCCGCCGGACCCTGGTCGGACCCCGTCTGGCTGCCGCAAGTCGATGGAATCGATCCGTCGCTGTTCTTCGATGCCGACGGACGGGCGTACATCCTGAATAACGGGCCTCCTGTAGGTCCGCCGAAGTACGACGGTCATCGCGCGATCTGGATTCAACAGTTTGACGTTGCCACTCGCAAGCCCATCGGGCCGCGCAAGGTACTCGTCAACGGGGGCGTGAACTTTGCGAAGAAACCG
>Ga0268266_10001626_pt1 | contig 26138 bp, 42 predicted proteins | sample KBSS13metaG_FD_190356 | JGI IMG/M metagenome (GOLD analysis project Ga0268266, IMG submission 190356) | Switchgrass rhizosphere microbial communities from Kellogg Biological Station, Michigan, USA - KBS S1-3 metaG (SPAdes) (version 2) | ecosystem: Host-associated > Plants > Roots > Rhizosphere... | reverse complement strand
GAGCGGTTTTTCATGGAGCACCCAGGAACTGACTCACGTGCATAACTCGTGCGGGACACTCAACGCACGGCAATCCCCCCGCCGATGACTTGGCTCGGATCGAATCCGGCGAGCGGCGCCGGGATGGGATCGAGTTCGGGGGCGGTGGCGAAGGCGTTGAAGGTCGATCCATTGGAGCTGTTCACGCGGTTTGTGTGGAGCTCGTGGCCTAGTGGATGAGTAGGGAGTGGCACGTGGGCAGGTGAATCAACCGACGTGGCTCCCGGGTCGATCCCCCGATTAATTCGATTGTTTTATCCTACTGGCTCAGCGTTGCCCACCGGAACTGAGGAATATCCTGGAACCGCCCGACCGGTTGGAAAAGGAAATCCGCTTCGGCTGTGGGTTCGTGTTGGGCGGTGTTCTCGCTGTCGCTGAGCTGTTGAGGTCACTGTGGAGTGGTCACGTCATCGCAGCGATTGCTCTGGCCGGCGGGCTGATCTGCGGTTACGCGGCGATGAGGTTGGGTGACCGGTTTTGGCACGGCCTCCGACGATGGGGGTGGTGGACTTGACTCACGTCGCAACAACTCGCAACTCCTTGGCCCCTCGGTATTCGAATCGCATCCGGCGAGCGGCGCGGGGAAGGGGTCGAGATCAGGGCGGTGGCCAGGACCGTTGAAGCGAGGGAAGCAATTGATTCATACACGCGATGCCGCTCGAACGTAACGTGATGGATGCGCTGATCTGAACAGCCATCCGACGGCCCCTTCAGGTGCCGGATCTGGGACTCGACGCGGCAACGCCGGAACGAGTGCGTGCATTCTGCGACGCCTTTTCTAGGCGGCTGATTGAATTCTATCTGGGCGGGCAGTTGAGTTGGGTTCAGGCCGATGCCGCCGCAAATAATATTTACGAGCTCATGGTCAAAGACTGCGGCGACCGGGTCCCGGACTACGCGTGGGAGGTCTACCTCGCATTCGATGCGGGCGAGTCGACTTCTCCAGGCGAAGATGCCACTACACGACCTTTCATTGAGGCTATTGCGGCGCAATATGCGGCCGACCGTCGCTCGCAGGAGAGTTAGGCACCTCGGGCGCAGTTCCCTCGTCGGTGATGTTGGCCCGCCGATCGCTGATGGTGATATTGAGCAATGTGGAGTCCGCCCGCGGGTGGATTGGAGGCGCCGAGATCGAGGGAGTGACAGGGAAGACGGCGAGGCGGCAGCTGTGGGTTGATCCAGCCGCCGGGCACGGAGGGCGCTGCAACGGGGACGTCGGGGGCGGAGGTACGATTCGATCCGCGGTCGGCGCTGCGCGCCGGGAACCGACACGCGAGGGGTGGTTGCAGACCGCTTTACGGAAGCCTAGACGGTTGCGCGAAGCGGCTTGAACTTGAGCAACCCGGCCAAATAGAGGGCTGCGGCAATGTCGTAGGAAGAGCAGAAGGCCGGCCAAAAAACCGGCACTCCCGCATTGTTCACCAAGGAATGATGCAGGAGGTCAAAGATGCCATGTGCGGCCAGCGCGGCTGCGACCAGCCACAGGGATGTCTTAAAACCCACGGCCGCCAATGTGATGAAGGCCGCCGAAAATGGGAATTCGCGTAACCATGCGCCCGTGGTTGCTCCCATCAGGCCGAAAAGGATGTACAGCATCGCGATGACCATCATGACAGTCGGATAGAACGCCCGGTCCCGATCCAATCGCAGGGCCGTAGCAAATAATCCGACCGCGATCGCGAGAACGACGCCTATGACTATGGCCACGTTTCACCCCTACACCCGCCTGGGACCCCGTCTGTGTTGCCGGCGTTGCCCCAGTCCGCCGCGACATTCGAGTGCGCCTGGCAACGCCGCGATATATTTCGGGGCACCCTAGTTGCGACAGATGGGCGAAGTCAATGAAATTCCCGCCGATTGGCTTCCCGCTCGGTTGCCTAAACGTCAATGGGATGCCTGTAATCTGTATGCGCCATAGCGAGACGGACGCATGCCCGAGTCTCGATCCGCTGGGGCGATCTGGTCTGAGAGGGCGGCGGGTGAGGAGGGAGGATAAGCGTGGGGTCTATCGTGTTGTCGAAGAATCGGTCGCGATCCGCTGGGTATCGATGCGCCCGGAGACTGGATATAAAGTACGCCGTGCTGTGGGTGGCGGTGTTGATGCTTCAGATGGCGCCCCTTTATGCCGAATCGGAATCGTGGGTGCGCGTAGTCGGCGGAGCGTTTGTCATACAGCCTAGAGAGCTGGAACGCATGCGTGTGAGTCTCGAGTCAACGGTGACCGAAGCTGCGAAGGCGCAGAAGAAAACACTACCTACATGGAACCGATACCTGATTCAATATCGTGAGAAATACATCGAAGGGCATCGCGCGGTCGAAGTACAGGGATCTTGTGGGCACAATTCGGATTTCGATAACCGCAGCGTGTTTGTGGGGGACGAGATCATGGACGGTGGGACGTGCTACTTCACCGTATTTTATCTCATCAGTTCCGGCCGCTATTCGAATGTCGTTTTTCACGGATACGCGTGATGACATCGTTGACTGGGGAAGCAGGATCATCCGGTTCGCCTGCCGTCCGGAGAGTCCGCGGGGTCGAGCCGGCGTCGGAGGATTAGGAGGCAGAAGGGTGACGCGGAAAAACGCCGAATGGGTACGGTCCGGGCGCTTAGCTCATGGGGTGGTCACCATGCTTGTCTATAAGCGCTGATTGTTAGAGCGTGCGCCAAGCGCTGAAAATTACCCTTGCCGTAGTGGGGGCCTTACTGACGGCTCTGTGGTGCCTCTTTTCGTTCAGGCTCGTCGCATTGCCGATCATGATTGCGTTGGTCGTCATCTTGTCGCGACCCTCACTGCGGTCACGACTTTGGCTGCTCGGGAGCGCCTGGGTTGCGGTGTTTGTTACAACGATCCAGCCGTTTGATGTGACGCTGCGGACGGTGCCGGGTGGACCGCATATCATTACGTGGTGCCCCGGTTCTGTCCCCTATCGGGATTACCGTGATGCGCTGGAACGGGATCGTCGCGGCGAGTGTCGATTTCGAACCGACTTGTTTGCCGGATACGAAGCAACGTATTACCTGGTGTGGTGAGCCGTCGGTGAAGTCGATCCGCGTCCGGCGCTGCGCGCCCGAGAATTAGAGGTTAGGCGAGGTTAGGATCGTTGGACCGCATCCGCGTCGAGCCGGTCGCTTTGGGACGGATCGAGGCGATTACATTTAGGTATTGCCGCAAGCCTTGCCGACGGAGCAGACCTTGCAGGAGGCGAGGGCGGGGTGTCGGGATCCGCGGGACGTCATGGATCGCAACAGCGAGCTCGCTGAAGGTACGGGGGCGAAGAAGCGCTGCCGGCGCGTCGGCCGTCGGATTCGGCGGCGTGTCCGAATAGGCCGGAGCCGACAGACACAGCAGCGCCAGGCAAGCGAGGAGAGTGCGCGTCATCCGCGGGTGTTCCTCGGGAACGCGCGCGCTATGTTATTCGCCGGAGGGATGATCGCGCACGCTGCGGCGCAGCGGTTGGCGCCGCGCCCCGTCCCGAACGTTATCTGAACGCTTTCGCTGTGCGCCGGTTACTACAGAGGGGGACCGTCCGTGGTGATTCTCAGTATGCCGCTGTTGAGAGCGGTTACAGCCTGCAACAGCGCGTGCTCCCGCTGTTCGGGGTCGAGCGTTGCCAGCTTCTGCTGGAAGCTGAGACGTTGTTCATTTCCCCAGACGCCTCCGGCCATCAGGGCGTCGATCTCCCCAAGCGTCTCGCGCCGCTGTGCCTGCTTTTCGGGAGAGACGACATTCTGCGTCCGGATCGGGGAGGTGGGACTGCTGCCGAGTTTCGTGGCGACGGCGGCGATCACTTCCTCTCTGATCAGGGCGCGCAGTACTGACGGATCGATGTCTACGCGCTCGGCCGACAAGCTCGGTTCCCACAGTTTCGCGGTTGGAGTTGTGGCGGAAGCCACTGATGCAGCACCGTCAGTCGAGCCCGCCTGGTGATTCCACCAGGCGCCTGCGCCAAATCCCAACACCAGCATACCGATTGCGATGAGCTTGTTCATTGCGGCTATCCCCATGGGTCGGATGGCGGTTCAGAGAGTGTAGGAGAAGTTGCTGATGGCGATGATGCTGCATTTTCCCGAAGTGTCAGCTTGGAACAGGATGAAGCTGCTGGTGTTCACCGAGGCAATCGCCGTACGCGTCGTATCGTCGGCGTTGCTTGTCATGCACGATAGGTAGTTACCTTTGGAATCCGCCGCCGAGCAGAATACGTAGCCGCTGCTGCCTGGATAAGCCACCGACTGACAGCCGATATATTGGGTGGAGTCGCTGGTGTAATAGCGGGCCGAATAGACGGACCCGTTTGCGATGCCACCGGGGTTGCCGGAATTCTTGTAGACCGCAACAGGGGAGGTCGAATGATAGCCGGCGTAGGCCGATGTTTGAGCCGCAAGGGCCGCCACCGCGGTCGCGAGGACAGGAAGCTTTCTCATGACAGATACCTCAGTCGGTTAGGGTTGTGTGACGATCTCGGTCGCGTGCCGCAGAGTGAGGTGCTTTGCGTTCTACCTGTTCTGCAGCAGTGGCGCGGAGGATGCGCCACACCGCCGCGTTGCCATAAGTGTCTGAGGTCATGTCCGCCTGTGACTGGCGCATCCGTTCCGGGGGTGCGGCGTTGTACGCGTAGGAAGTCATGGGGCAGCGGGAGTACTCATAGCAGAGCGCAGGCGGTAGGAAGGCCGGCGAGCTGGCCGTGCGAGGGGAGGTGCGGCCGCCAGCGGCGTGCCCGTGGATGTCGGCCGATGTTCGGTCGATCCGCATCCGGCGCTGGGGCGCCTCGGATCCGACGGTTTGGCGAGGGGAGGATCGGTTCCGCCCAGAGGCGTTGGTGCAGTTGCTTCGGATGCCGTCAGGCGGTGTATCGTTGCTACTGGCGTTTTCGCGAGTCTCGATTCCGCTGGGGCGATCCGGCGACGGAGTCGACCACTCCGTTTTGGCCGGGCAGAGAGCGATATGGTTGGGAAGGCGGGGCGTGCGGGGCGGACGCTTTGCCGCAAGTCAGCGGACGGCTACGCTGAGTGTATGGGCGGGCGAGGAATGATACCGGAGCCATGGAACCGACTGCTCAGAGCAGTCGCGCTGTGCGCGTATGCCATGCTGTTCCTTTGCACCTCCGCGTGCGATGTCCTCTATGGCGTGGGTCGGTCCGCGACAATTTACAACGATCCGTCCCCGCAGTGCGTCGAACGAGTGCTCCATAGTATGCCGGAGATCGCCACCGTGAGACACGAGCAAGTCCTGGGCGGTCGACCCCTCACAGGGTCGGGCCTCCACGAGCGCGACGTCATCCAGAATTTCTTTTACCAGGGCCCCGATCATATTATCGGCGTTCTTCAGTACAACAAGGATTACAGGGGAAGGATGTCACTGTCGCAATCCAACCTCGAAATGAATCGAGTTCCTCCACAAGAAGACATAACCGCCACGCGACCGGTGATGAAGCACATCGAAATCGCGTTGGAAGCTCAGTGCGGCCTGCGCAATCTCACCTCGACAATGACCGAGTGGTGTCACCAAGAGGAATGTCCTCCAATACCCTAGTCACATCCGCATGGGCCGGATCGGCATGTCGAGCGTGAGCGGCTAGAGGGTCCGGTCACACGGTACCAGCTTGCGGCCGCTCGCCCAATGCGGACATCCCTCAATGTTGCCTTAGGTCGTGGGCGGTCCGTCGGTCGAGGCGATCGGGGAGTCGATCCGCATTCGGCGCAGTGCGCCCGGAGGCGGATTGTTGGGCGAGGTGAAGAGCGGTTCCGCGGCGGTGGTCGAGTTTGGATCGGAGGGCATAGTTGAGTGTGTCGTTCTCACTGGCGTGTGCCCGAGTCTCGATCCGCTGGGGCGATCCGATCGGAGAGGGTGGCGAGCGTCGCGAGATACGACCAATGAGGATTGCGGCAGTCGTCTGGACCGGAATAGGCTACCAGTAGATTGTCAGGAAGCTCGGTGTCGCGGGTCAGAGAGGACCCGGACAGGTAGCTCCTTCTCATGCCCTGATAAATACCCCACGCCGACAACGATCCTCCCCTCGAGCGCCATGGCGCGACCAGATCCGCCGGTCCATCAACCTGTCAGCATGACGGCGTGGTGCAAGTCCCCCAAATCGGTTGTCCAGACGGCCGAGCACGCGTATGAGATTCATTCGTGGAAATTCGGTTGAAGTGTGCTCCATCAGGTACTCACAGAGACGCTTTCCTGGACCATCGCTGTCGTGGTGCAGGTTTTGCAGGCCATGACGGTTTCGCCCTCGGTGTCAGACCTGGATTGGATTCCACTCCTCTCATTAATCAGCTTCACTTGGTGGACGAGCTCCTCGCTGCGGTGGCAAGAAGAGTAATAGCGGCGAGCCGTTGAGACGATCATCGCGCACGTTTGCATCATTGGTGCGGAACCTGACGGGATGCGAAGGCACACGATGCCAGCCGTCGGCCGTTTAAACCCTCCAGTGGCCAGCGCTATCCTAAACACGCGGGTCTGCCTTTATACAGGAGCACCTTATGTATCGCTCAATGGCACGAGATTTCCGCCTGGCAGGGATTGGTTGGGCAACGGTGTTAATTTGCGCCTTCGCATCTCACACGAGCTTTTCAGCGCAGCGCGCGCATGCGAATACTGCTGAGCGCATCGAACGCGTGGAAAACGGAATTCCACTCTTCAAGCGACGCGACGATGAGGCGCCGATGCAGCTAAATCTCACTGACTTGATGCGGCTGCACGACGTGCCGGGCCTCAGCATCGCCGTCATCGACAATTTCAAAATTGCCTGGGCGCGCGGCTATGGTGTGAAGGAGCCTGGCTTCAGCGCGCCGGTCACGACGCACACGTTGTTTCAGGCTGGGTCCGTCAGCAAGCCGGTGGCGGCCTGGGGAGCGCTCACGCTGGTGCAATCGGGCAAGCTCTCCCTCGATGAGCCTGTCAACCGACACCTGAAGAGCTGGCGGATACCTGAAAACAAGTTCACCGCGCTGCGCCTAGTTACCCTGCGGCACCTCCTGAGCCACAGCTCTGGATTGACTGCACATGGTTTCAACGGGTACGCGCTCGACTCACCGGTTCCCACTGTGGTTCAACTTCTAAACGGCGAGCCACCGGCAAACTCGGTGCCGGTTCGTGTGACACTGGTACCTGGCACGGAGTTCCAGTACTCGGGCGGCGGATATGTCGTGGCACAACTGTTGGTGTCGGACGTTACCGGCGAGTCCTTCTCCCAATTCATGCGCACAGCAGTGCTGGACGAGGCAGGCATGGCCGATAGCACATACGAGCAACCGCTTCCGCAAGCTCGCGCCGGCGAAGCGGCCACAGGCACGCGCGCCGGAGGTAATCCGGTCTCCGGCCGTTGGCACGTCTACCCAGAAGTGGCGGCCGGCGGACTCTGGACGACCGCCAGCGATCTGGCGAAGTTCGCCATTGAGGTTGCTTTGTCAAAGCGAGGTAAGGCCAATCATGTCTTGTCGGAAAGCATGACACGAGAGGCACTGACGCCCCAGATCGCCCACCGCAGCCTCGGCTTTGATGTCGGAGATTATGGCGCGATGGACGAGTTCGGGCACGAGGGCGACGATGCGGGCTTCAACGCCATCCTCATCATGTTCGCCGATACCGGAAAAGGAGTCGCCATCATGACCAATTCCGATAATGGCTACTTGGTATACCAACAGTTGGTGCGGAGCGTGGCTACTGAATACGACTGGCCCTCGGCGCCGTAAGGGCGCCGGCCGGCGAGCGATCCGCGACCAGCGTGACGCGCAGCCGGCCGGATGTCGGGCGAGTGGCGGTGTTCCGCCCAGAAACAAGGGAGCACAGAGCAGATCGAGGATTCAGGTGCTGGTCGCGAGGATTCGGATCTTCGGGCTGGCAATGACAAGGACTGACATCGGTGACACTATAATCGAAGTGTCCGCCGAGTCTGCGCGATCATTTCAGATATTCAAGCCGACACCTGATGGGTAGCTGGGCAAATGGGACTTTCTTGGCCTCACAGTTTGATTTGCGTCCGGCACTGCGCGCCCAGGATCAGAGGCTTCGGCGAGGTGAGAACGGGTGGGATCGGATCCGGGGCAGGAAACGGGTGGAGACGCGCCGGCTGTAATTGAGTTCGTGCTTGCTGTTGCGGACCGGTTACTGTTCTACGGTCGATGTGCTCGAGTCTCGATCCGCTGGGGCGATCCGGTCGAAGAGAGCGGCGGCGGGAGGGCGACCAGGGCGTAAGCGAGCTCGAAACGCCCAGTGCGTTGAGATGAGAGTCTATGCTACGCGCATCCGTGATGGGCACCACGCTCTAACATCCGCAGGCATCGAACTTTGGATGCTGGCCTCCGCACAGCCGGCTGGCGGAGCATCGGATCACGGCCCAGGGGGACCGTCGACGCTACGCACCGACACTCGCCTGGGTGTTGCAGTCGCACTTCGGCGTGTTGGCGACGGTGAAGGATTGTGTGGATCCGAACTTGCTTGCGAGGATTCGTACCGTGTTGAACGAGGCGGGACTGAAGTACATCCCGCACGACTACGTAGCTCACACCACCTACCAGGGCCTGTGCAAGGCGCTCGTCGGATTCAGCTGGCAGAATCGGTATTTTGAACTGTGCGTTAATTTCAACGACGAGGAACTCGAGGGATCATCGGGGCCGGCTGACTGACTCACGGCCTCCTCTACAGTTCGCTTGCGCTTAGTCCCTCCGGAACCGCCGGCGGATCGCGAGGAGGAAGAGGGCGAGGAGGGTGATGGAGAGGACGCTTTGGGTAGCCGTGAGGAAGAGCCACCAGCCGCTGGCGCCGTCCGGAAGAATCGCGTACGCAGTGGCTGCGGATGCTTTCACATTAAAAGGCTTGAAAGTTTCGATTAGTTGACAGTTTTGAGGAGTGGCGGCATTCGATGCTTGGCGCTCAGAGTCAGACGGTTTGGCGAGGTGAGGATCGGCGGTTAGGTCTCGATCCGCTGGGGCGATGCGGTCGGGGAGGGCGGCGGTGGACGTCGAGAAATTCGATCACGTTGGATAGGTGTGTTGCTGTGCGTGGGTGATCGACTGCAGCCGCCCAGAGGACAAATGGTAATCTAGTCAAATTGCGCACCGGTTAGCGGACAGACCCCACCTGCTATAGCATGCTGGCAAACTCAACGTCGCAATATCGCGAGACTGCCAAACTGCAGGTCGCAATACCTTATGTTCCAACGTTACTTCACGCTCAAGGACGAACCATGGCCCACAGGTGCAGCATGCCTGTTGTTCACGTCGGCGGCGCTGACGCCGCTGGTGGTGCCACGTCGACTCGTAAGCACTTTAGGTCCCACTTGGATGTGGATGTGTGTGCCATTCTTTCTCGTGGTTGCAGGAATTCTCGCGCTCATGAAACTCAAGGCGCTTGATACCCTCAGGCAGATTCTAGTCGTCAGCTTGATGGCAGCGGCCTTCTTCCTGGCGTGGGCCGGTATCACGCTGGTAACGGGCTATACCGTCGCACGGGGTGCGTTATATCGAATCCCTTCGTTGGTTTCTCTAAACTACTTTTACACCGCGATTGTCTTCGGCGCGATTAGTGTGGCCGCTGCGTCCCGATATCAAAAGCGACTGCGGGAGATCAGTAGACCGTGAATTCCCGACTGACACCTGAGCGGATCGCGGAACGCGGGGTGCCTGCTTCGGGTGTTGGGCGGTCCTTCGGTAGAGGCGATCGGGGAGTTGATCCGCGTTCGGCGCTCGGCGCCCAGAGTGGGAGGTGGGGCAAGGGTAAAGTACGCAGGCTCTTGACATAACCGGTCGAGTGAGGCCTATCTCATCGCACATTGACAAGCCAATATACTGACCGGGAATGCCCGTGCATTCTGTTATGTCGTATGAGGTCCCGTCGCAATGACAGACGAATTCAGTCCCGATGGACCCTTGGGTTCCGACGAAGCTCGCGTAGCTGCCTCGCTCGGTGAAGAGTTTATTGCCCGGATTGACGCTGAACTACTCAAACACGCTCGTAGCCAACCGCGGAAAGTAGCGATGCTCGTGGGTCTCGCAATGAGCAATCCGTCCGTGCGCGTGGCCGGGCTTCCGGATGTCTACTACGCTCAGCGAGTTCGATCGTTGGTGGCCAAAGGTGTGCTACTTTCAGAAGGGAATCTCGATTTCATGAGATACAGCGAGGTGCGCCTTCCGTGAAAGACACGCTCGAAAGAGGCGCTGATGGTCCGACTCTTCGGTGCTGACCTGCTCAACGACCACGAGGTACTGCTTTGGGCCAACCCCGGATTCCCGCAGTATGTTTGCACACGGCCTAGATCGTCAGCGGTCCGTCGGTCGAGGCGATCGGGGAGTCGATCCGCGTCCGGCGCTGCGCGCCCGGACGGGAAGGTTGGGCGGTGCGCTAGACGACAGATCGGTCCTCGGGAGTTGGATGCCACTTTCGGTTTGAGCCTCCCGCCTGGGGTAGACTGTTGTGATTGGGGCCAAGGCGGGAGACTTCCTCGATGGTCGACGGATTTATGTCGCATCTGTGTGACCGCGTGCGGCGATGGTGGCGAGCACCGATTACCACGATGGACCGAATCGGGGGTGCGGTGTTCGGCTTATTCGGTTTCTTTTTCATCGGTGCCATTGGTCGCGCTCTGCTGGGAGCTCGTCCGGTCGGCTTTGATACCCTGGCGATGTGGGGTGCCTGGTCCTCAGGGCCGGGATTGCTCATCGGGATCCGATTTCCGAGGGTGATCACCTGCTTGTTAGCATCGTTAATGTTGAGCGGCAGTTAGATGCTCGCTGTCGGGCCGACGTGTTAGATGCAAGCGGTAGGTTGAAAACGCAATTGATGCGGGGTTCGCTGCTCAAGCTCGTCTCGATCCGCTGGGGCATGCGCTCGGCGAGGGCGGCGGCGCAAATCATTCCAAGCCGTTTGCAATCGGGTGATGATTCTGAGATGCGCTATCCATTGCATTGAAACTTGGGGACTCCGACTTTGACCGCAAGCAACCAATCCACAGTAGCACTGTACGAGAAGGGCGGAGTGGTATCCGAGTCGATGATCTTGTTGACACCGGAGTCCGCGCGATGCCTTTCCGATGCGCTTCGATCGGCGCTCGATTCTCCGGAGCGGGCGGCGCAGTCTGCATGGCCGGGGACACTTTGTGTGTTCGCTGTTTCCCCTCAGTTTCGCGGGAAAGAGCAATACCTCTCATTCCATTTCGACGCGGGTCCGAAGCCCTTGTCGCCAATGGGCGTGCATTGGCGGCGCGCGAAAGACACGGTCACATTTGTTTTCATGGTCCTGGGATTTGTGTGTTTCGCTCGCTGGTTATTCAGCACACTGGGTCTGTGGCAATCCGGGTGACGAGTATGCCTTCGAGGCGACGGCGGGTCGATCCGAGACCGTCGCTGGGGCGACCCCGGAGGGAATGTTGGGGGGAGGGGAGGATTGAGATCGCATCCGTGACGGGGGCGTGTGGTGGAGGGAGCACATGCGCGCCGGGCGCGATCAATCAGTCATGGTTGTTGCGGGCGGGTTGCTGTTCTAACATACCGAGTGCCGGAGTCTCGATCCTCTGGGGCTATCCGGTCTGATGGAGCGGCGGAGGTCGAGCGGGCGATCTCGGGCGCAGGCGCGGGAGAGGAGTCCGGGAGGCGGAGTAGGCGAAGGAGGGACCACGCTATCTACTGCGCATGAGCCGCTTCCGACGCAATTGGATGTTCGCCAGCGAATCAGGGGCAGGTGTTGCCACCGGCCTCAGAGCCACAGTTGGCAAAACCGGACAATTGGATATTGGATGTACAGACAAGAAGGCTAATGCCTGCAGCCGTTCTTTCCCATTCGCTTATGATGCGTCGATGAACGACCGTCACTATGAATGTTGCTTCTGTAAAAAGGGCATGGAGGCCGTCGGCGAGCATTCCCATCGGATGGATCCGTGTGCGCTCGTCATCATCGGGTATTGGAGCTCGGCACCTGAACAGCAACTGTCGCAGCAGTACTTCTGTGACCTCGAATGCTTCAAGGCGCAGATAGGCGAAAAGCATCCCCTGTACATCGCGAGGCGGTGGGGGTGTAGTTGGGATCGGATGGCGTCGCTGGGTCGGTGGCAGTTGCTGCCCCCGGGTACGCTTCTACCGCGCTGATGCCCGAGTCTAGATCCGCTGGGGCGTCTGGTCGGGGAGGGTGGCGGCTGAAGTCGCAAATCTGATCAATCTGCAAGGTTTGTTGAACTGCGGTGATTGTTTGCTGCCGGCAGGAACAAGGATACGCCACTTGCGGCGAGCGTGCGCAGAGCCCAGACTGAATGAAAACTAGGGGTCTCCGGTCATCATGGGTGTTGGGTACAGCGTATCGGCGCTTCACCGCATAACTTATCTCGACACCTCCGCGTTGCGTCCGCGGCCGTGGGTGAGGGGCCGCAATCCGGCCATCGATGCGATGGGCGGGGCGCCTTTGGGCGCCGCGATCAGCAATGCGCCTGCATCTTTTCGCTCGCCCAATCCGCAGGACATACGGGCTTGGCGCGGGCGCGTGGCCCGGAAATACCGCGAAGAGTTAGGGGAAGAATTAACGTGGGATGAGGGCAGCCGCTTCGAGGCGTCCGACGACGTCGCCACACACGATGATGTCATGCTCCATTACCTGGCCGCCGTCCTCGATCAACACGGACCCACTGAGGTGAGGCGATTAATGGAGATCGGTGAGCCCCCTTCAGAAATCATCGAAGCGGTGTTTGCTGAGGCCGAGCGGCGTGGATTTGGGGGCCAGTTTCCCCACCTTCTGTTAGGGGCGAATGCGTGGCTGCCGTATAAGAGCCCGCTGATGATCGAGGAACCCGATTGGGAGGGCCATCGGAATCGATTCGGATCAACCCTGCATCTGTTGGACGAGGTGACGGCAGTTCGATCCACGATTGCGGAGGCGGAACCCTCCGTTCTCCATTGTTCCCCCAGTGAGTCATCTGGCTCCGCCCTAGTAGCGGCTTGGCAGGCGTCCAACACCGTTGTGCGCCTCGCGAGAATCGCGGTCGCTCGGCATCTGCCGCTGTGGGCAACCGGGTAGATGGGGTCCCCTTGGAGTATCCGACGGTCGGGTCATGATCCGTCCTTCGGTCGAGGCAATCGGGGATCGATCTGCTTCCGGCGCTGCGCGCCGGAGGGGGAGGTTTTGCGAGCGCACGGGCCCGGTTGGACCGGATTCGCGGAGAAGCCGTTGGTGTTGCGGTGTTGCTGTCAGCCGCTTACCTCATAACCTCCGTGCGCGCGGTTTCGATCCGCTGGGGCGATTCGGTCGGAGAGGGCGGCGGCCGGAGGCGGGCAGAGGAGCGGCGCGATCAACCGCGCAGGGCCGCATGGCCGTGAATGACTCGACGCAGCTCCGTACGGGTTGTCAGGTTCCGCCGTCGCGCATAAGACGGTTTGATCTGCTGTGATTTGTGGGAGAATAGCGGGCGTTCGCACCACCATTATTCCCGTGCGAATGCGGAGAATGGCAGATGCACATCGTCAATCTTTTTCGCCGCGATCTTCTGCTGGGATTCGTCATTGTGTCCTCTGTGTGGACCTACCCCGTGCGTGCCATCAACATTGCTGGATTGCAGCAGATGTACGATGGCGCGGTATCACCCGACGTGTCCGTTGCGACGTTGTCGCATTCGGATAGATTGCTCCCATCCTGTCCGGTTCACCGTGGCGGAACGGTCCAGTCGCTAGCGAGGAGTTCCAAACGGTTTCCGAGCCTTCATTTCAGTGATCATGGATACGCCTTCGATCTCTACGACTACTTGGCCATCAACCGGGTGGCCGGTCTTCTGATCCTCAAAGACGGGCAGATCGCTCTCGAGGACTATGAGCTCGGGGTCGGACCCGACACGCATTGGGCGTCCTTTTCGATGGCGAAATCGGTCGCCTCAACATTGGTCGGCGCTGCGCTGTTGGATGGTTCGATTGGGAGTTTGGATGATGCAGTCGTCCAATATGTCCCCGCATTACTTGGCGGTGCCTACCAGGGTGTCAGTGTCCGACAGGTTCTAACCATGCGTTCCGGTGTGCGTTGGAATGAGACGTACACGGATCCGACGTCAGACCGTCGCAAGGTTCTCGCGTTGCAGCTCGCCGGCAAAGATGACGAGGTGCTTCCATACATGAGTTCCTTGCCGCGTGCAGGGGAGCCAGGTTCAATCTGGAACTACAGTACCGGTGAGACCTATGTACTCGGCGCGGTGATTGAGGGCGCCACGCATCGAACTCTGGCCAAATATCTTACGGATAAGATTTGGTCCAAGGCAGGCATGGAGCAGGATGCGACGTGGTGGACGCTCGGATCCGGTTGCAAAGGATGGGCGGGGAGTGGCATCGGGGCCACGCTTCGTGACTATGGTCGATTTGGATTGATTGCGGTCAATGAAGGTCGCCTGCACGGCGAGCTCATCGTCCCGGAGGGCTGGTTCGATGACGCGGGTGTGCCCCAACGCATCGGAGACAAAGCGATCGACTACGGATACATGTGGTGGATTCCAACTCAGAGCGATCCGGTGCATGCGGGTGCCTTTGAGGCGGCAGGCATCTTCGGTCAATACGTCTACGTGAATCCGCGCGAAAGGTTGGTGATTGTTGTACTCAGTGCGCGATCCAAACCCGAGCCACAAATGCAGTTGGATGACGATGCGTTTTTTGCAGCAGTCGCTACTGCCCTTCGCTAGTGCGGTGCGCCGTGCGCATCCAGGAAGGCGCGACGGTATCGGGAAGGTCGGCTGACTTGTCCGGACTGGATGACGGGGCTATGCTCGAGATCATGCTACCATGGAGCGCCCTGCATTCGCTGCTCGCAGCACTCGTTGTGCTGATTTCCGGTTGTTCTGGGTCCGAACCTCCACAGCCAACGCAATTAGAGGGTGCCACGCAGTCCTCCGCTCGCCAGATCCTGAATATCTATAATTGGGCGGACTATATCGATCCGTCTGTGATTGCGGCGTTCGAGCACGAGTATGGAATCAAGGTTCACTACGACGTATTCAACTCGAGCGAAGTATTAGAGACGAAGCTGCTGACCGGACACTCAAACTACGATGTCGTCGTACCGTCGGATTACTTTCTACAACGGCAGATCGGCGCCGGTGTCTACCAAAAGCTCGATAAGAGTCTGCTGCCGAATTTGCCGAACGTGGATGTCGAAGTCGCGCAAAGGTTGGCTGCCTACGATCCAGGCAATCAGTATGGAATTAGTTATACCTGGCTGATTACGACGGGGCTCGGCTACAACGTTGACAAAATCCGCGCACGCATGTCGGATGCACCGGTAGGCAGCTGGCGCTTGATCTACGATCCCGGGGTGGTGTCCCGATTCGCGGACTGCGGAGTGTCACTCCTGGACTCCCCCGATGAAGTTGTCGGCACGGTACTCATATTCCTCGGCAGGAATCCCAACAGTGAGTCGGTCGAGGACCTGAAAGCAGCAGAACAAGCACTTCGGGCGATTCGTCCCTATGTTCGCTACTTGGATTCGAGGCGATACATCGACGATTTGGCCAGCGGTGAAACCTGCCTCGCCTTGGGTTGGTCGATGGATGTAATGAGGTCGCGCGATCGGGCAAAGGAGGCATCCAGTGATCAAAGCGTCGCTTTTGCAATCCCGTCCGAAGGGTCCCTGACAAGCATGGATGTGTTTGCGATTCCCGTTGATGCTCCTCATGTTCGAAATGCCCATTTATTTCTCAACTTCATGTTACGCTCTGAAGTTGCAGCACAGACCTCCACGTACTTACGCATTGCGAACAGTGTTCCTGGATCGGCGTCGATGATGCCTGAATCGCTCCGCAATGACCCCGGTGTTTATCCTCCGCCTGAAGTGCGCGCCAAACTCCTTCTAGGCAAAGTCAAATCGCAGGAGTACATGCGCCGTCTTACTCGCGCATGGACACGAGTGAAAACAGGCACCTGAGCTCAGAAGTCGTGACGCTCCGTGCGCTGCGCAAATGTCCGTGTGACGCATGCCTGGCGCTCGCGGTCGATGCCTGAGCAAACCCGGGTGCCGAACCAGACCGTTCGGCGAGGTGAGGATCTGGGTCGAGTTCGCGGCCAGCCGGCGATGGGTTCGCATCGATGCGCAGGGCGCGATGGGAGTCAGTCGCAGTCTGTGCCAGTAGTGGCTGTTCTTACTCGCCGATGGCTGGGTCTCGATCCGCTGGGGCGCGATTCGGTCTGAGAGGTCTGAGACAGCGGCGGCGGAGGTCGAGGAGGCGATGTCGGGCGCCTGCGGTAACGAGCGGGCGGGTTTGCACGCGTCGGGCGATGGGATCGGAATACGTGACAGAGCGCAGCAAAGAACGGAACGCCGACGAGCTGATGAGCGGTTTCATGAGGATAACAATTCAACATGGATACTGATTACAACTCATACGCGCCCCCCAGCGCGCCGTTGGGTGGCGAGAACAGATCCGGACCTCCGCGTCCGGTGGTGATTGCGCTCAATCTGTTGGGAACTGCGTTCGGAGTCGCTTTGGTCCGTTCCAGCTTGATGAAGGATTGGTCACGCCCACATCCTGCCGCGCTCGGCGTGCTGTTGCTGGCGCTGGTCTGTTGGCTCTGGTGGTATGGCCTTTGGCGGCGACGCAAGTGGGTTTGGTGGATTACCGTGATCGGGGGCCTCAGCGGCATCGTCATGGCCCCTTTGAGCATGGCCCGTCTGAGTGATCCCGTGCAGCGCGGTCTCTACTGGTTGCAATTCGCCCTCAGCCTTCCGGTCATCATCCTGCTGGTGCTCCCGGCGGCCCGACAGTGGTACCGCAAAAATCCGAGCCACGCAGTGACATGCCGGGACGGCAATCAGTCTCGATCCGCTGGGGCGATCCGGTCGCAGTGACCGGCGGTGGAGGTCGAGGCGTCCATTTCAGATGCAGGCGGTGAGCAGGTGATGATTCAGGAGGCGGAGTGGAAACGAGAAGATGAAGGCTGCGTTGTTAGGGCGAACAACTGCGTGAGTGCAATGGACGAGTACACTCGCTCGGAGTGACCAGGAGGCAGGGATCATGGTGCTGTTCGCAGTAGGCGCGGCGCGGCTCTCGAAGCCTAGTTGATCTCATAACCGACATCTGCCTTGCATCTGGCCTTCCAGTTGTTAGTAACAGATTCCATCAGAGCCATATCTAACCCGGGCGGCGGGGGGCCGGGAAATGAGTTCAGAAACCAATAGTTGTCATGGCCGCTCATGGGTCTTCGCGCCTCGAACGTGATTGGATAGACACCGTCTCTCCACGCAGCGAGATAGGCCAGGACTGGATGATTCCAGCCATCTGCATTTTCGTACCGTAGGGTAGGTTGATTCACACCCGGAATTGCCTTTAATACCTGGTACATACAATCGGCGCTCTGTCGTAAATTCAATGGAACCTCCGCTTTTGCGGAGTCCAGTTGATGCGTGAGCGTTAAAATTCGTGAAACGAGCGACCAAGCTGCGGCCGCTGCAATGGACACACCGATCGTAACCACCCACACTCGCTTCATGGCTCATAATAACAAAGTCGAGATGACGCCCAGGCGCTTCCGGCACAGCGCGCCCCTGGAGTCGGAGGCTGGGGCGAGGGGTGGATCGGTCGGATGGAATTTCATGGCGGGCCAGCGTGTCGATTCGCAGGGCACTATTGAATCCGTCAGTCGTTGCCGGCGAGTGCCGGGTTTCACTCGCCGGTGCCCGAGTCTCGATCCGCTGGGGCCATCCAGTTTGAAACCGTTGCAGATACGGGATTCATTCATTTGCAGGACAGTGCCATCTCTCCGTCACCGAGAGTCAGCACACATCCCCGCAGCGCATCCATCCCGAGTATCCCCTTCGCATTGCAGGGTGGGGAAACACCCCCCAAGGACGGGTCCAACGCGATGCTCTGGCCGCCGCGGAAGAGTCTCACACCGTGCACCACCCGCCGTGCGTCGACGTCCCCGCCGACACTCTCCGAGGCGGTGCCCGCCTCGCTGTGACTTTCAATCACCTGAGCGGTCGCTGACCCTCGAGAGAAAATCGTCTTGGTCGCACCCGTATCCACCAACATGAGATCCGTCGTGTTGCCCACCGACACGGGTGTCACATATTGGCGATTCTCGAATATTGAATTCCGATTACGACAGGCCGGTGTGTGCGACGCCCTCGACGCAGACAGATCAGACATGGCGTGTGTGAAGGGCGCAAAATGAAGTGAAGGGGTCTTCAGATCCAACACGGCCGCGGTTTCGGGCGGGGCGAGAAGTTGCGGTGAGATGAGGCCGCCGATGTGTAGCGACTCAAAAGAGGGCGGAAAAGAGACGACGACAGCCTGATTCAGATGGAAGGGCTGACCATCACCCCAGTGACCCGCTAATGAGCGCGCCACTCGCTCACGCGTGGTCTTGCCACTCGAACCCTGGGCGGTCGAATCCGTCTCTGAGGTGGGGATGGCCGCGGCTGTTACAAACCAATCGGCCAGTACATGCGTACTCGCGCCGGAGTCCACCAGAAACGTCGCCTCGTGCCCGTTAATCTGCATGTGCAGGAGCGGACTGGGGAATCCCTGTGCGGTGAGAGCCGAGTCATAGAAGACCGGCACGCTCTGCGTCGTGCTGGGTGAAGCGGGTTCGTGGGCGTCGCCTGACCTGACCCCCAGCCCACCGCCAAGGCGCACAGGGCGGCCATTTGCGCCGGGTCGAAGATTCGGCATGTCAGACTCGACTGCATGCCCCATTGTAAATGAGATCCGGCAGCCGACACGATTCCTGATCAGAGGTCGCCGTACCAAGGGTGGCGTGCCGTCGAGGCGGTTTCCTCGGTGATTGCGGGCCGTACGGCCGCGCTGCACCTCGAGTGTTGTGTTGGTCCACGATGTCCGCCGATCGAGCAGCGCGGGGCAACCAGTCACGGGGCTATTGATGCGTAGTGAAGATCAGTGCGGATTCTTGGAAACCCCGCGCAGGCGGGGGGCGGAAATGGCGCGCACCGTAAGTCCCTTCTGGCCGCAGGCGGTGCAGCGCAAGCGCGATTGCAGTCCGGCGAGGGTGAGATCCCAACCGGCCTGATCGGCGACGCGCTCCGGCGGGACCCAGCCCGAGTGGCCGCAGGGGCAGTGGATGTCGATGAGCCAGCCGCGGCCGCCGTCGTCGGACAGTCGCTGGATGTGGGGGAGAACGCGGCGCATTCGCAAGAGCCTAGCGCGAGGCGGGGAGTCCTCAGCAAACGGCCGCGTGCAGCACTGTACAGGCGGGCGGTTCGGTGTGTGCCCAAGCGCTTGGAATCCATGGGCGCGCGCGTTCGGGATCCATTCGGGTCGTGTCCGATCCGCAGCCGGCGCGGTCCGCCCGGATCTAAGACGGATGGGCGAGGTGCGGATCGCATGGAGGGGAGCCGCGGTCGGTTGCCGCGAGACGCTGTTGCTACGCCGGTCGCCATGCGAGGATGGGCGATGATGACGAGTCCATCGAGCACCGCAGGTACTGTGTACTGGCTTCGCGCCATCGATCCCGCACTCGCGAGCATCGTGCACGAAGCGCGGATCGACACCGATCGGGAAACCCTGTGCGCGCTGCTCGACATGCCGCTCGCGGAACTGCAACCGGGTGCGTACTTCGGGTTAGAGCCGGAGGATGTGCGCGCGCTCGTTCAATCTTTCCAACTCGACTTTCCGGTGGGCGATTGGCCCGTCGAGCTGCATCCGGGGCACCCGAATGATGACCTGCCGTATCGAGTCCATACCGGTCGCGAGCTGGCGTTGATGTTGGCGGGGAAGAAGCCCTTGGCGGTGTTCGTGGACGAACATCCATCTTCTGCGGACGAGCGGGTCATTCCCGAACGGGCGTTCGAGCCGCATGTGGCCTCCGGACGGTTGGTTAAACGAGAGAACCTCACAACGCAGCTCGTGCGAGGGCAGGCCGTGGGGGTGCGACGTGTGTTGTATGCGGTGAGTCAGGAGGCGTGGCGTATCGAGGCGTATCTGCTGCTGTGGGCCACCGCCGAGAAGGCGGGTTGGAATGCCGGCTTTGAACGCCTGCAAGGGAGTCTCTTGGGGTATGAGGACTGGCAGAACGATATTCATATCCAACGGTGTTATCTGCCCGGGTCAGGTGATCGCGGGCGCGATTGAGTTGCCTCGGTGGCCGTGGGATCGGTGCCGGAGGGCGCCCTCACTCAGGCCACGAGTATTCGGCGGACGCGGTGCGCTGGGAGTGAATATCTGCGCACCCCGTAGGGGCCGCGCACCGTGGCCCATCCCAGGGGAATGCATTCGCTCGAATCGATGCGCGCGGGGCCGTGGAGTTTCCGTGAGGCGGATGCGTAGGCGCGATCGTTGGAGGATACTGTTGACAGGATGTCGAGGTCGGATCGGATCTGCCGTGAATGGGGGAGAGATCATGAATACCCGGTGGCTGAGCTCGATGGGACTGCTGTGGGTGATGGCGGGATGTGTGTCGTGTTCCGCACTCGGGACCCGATCGGTCGAACGCTCCGTTGTGCTGCCATCGCCCAACACGGCCGAGACCCCGCGTGAATTTCACATCCCCGCCGCGGATGCGCCGACGGCCTTGAATGTGTTCTCGAGACAGGCGGGCACGCAGGTGCTGTTTGACTACATCGTCTTGCGCTTGCGGCAGACGCGGGCGGTTGACGGGACGCTGATCCCCTCGGAGGCGCTCCAGGCGATGTTGAAGGGGAGCGGGTTGGTCGCCGAAGCGGTCAACGAGCGGACACTCGCGATCACTCCGAATCGATCCGGTCACGGGATACACCCTGAGTCGTTCTGACGACCCTGCCCCGGATGCGAGCGAATGATTACTCACTTCGAGCGTCCGCGCGGGCATTTCCGCCGCCTCGATTTTTCCGGGCTACGATGGCGCTGCGAGGGCGGTGCTCGAGTCCATACGCGCTTATCATTCAAGGAGACCTTTGGGAAGTGAGAATTCGCCTTTCGCGGCACTCGGTCCACTCGGGGGTACCGCGGGCGGCCTACTTCCGGGAAGCGGTCGAGGGGTTCTTCTAGAGAAATATGAAGAGCCGAAGAAGAAGGCGGGGAAGTAAGCAAGGCCAGTGTTCATCCAGTCCGCATGTCAGTTGTTTCAGGAATTTCTAAACTTCCGTGATCGTGGCGGAGTGTCTTCGACGATGTGGAATGCTGATGGAGAAATCAGGTTAGGGTGATTGATATGTTTCGGAGGCTCTTAGGTAACGGTTTGGGAGCACAGTCAGGGAATCGCAGATACAGAAGCAATAAGAGCGTTTGTGGGTCATTGCTTTTTGCCAGAAGACGAAGAGGTTGTCAGAAAATTCCTTCAGGCGGCGCGACCTCATGTGCGTTCGCAAGAGCATCTGACCCGATCACCTGCACTTTGCGCAGGGGAATCCGATCATGAGGCGGAACCGTTGTTGCAAGTCGTTGAAGCTCAGTTACGGGAAGAGGCAACAGTTTTTCTCCGATCCCTTTACGGTGTTTGTATCGCTCGTACAACACTTGGCCAGGACCGTTGAATATCTCCTGGTGCTGCCCATCGGGAAATAGCTTAAAACCGAGGTAGTAGTCTGGTATGAATCTGAGGGTGAGAGAGTCCTTGAATGTCGCCTTGATCTGAACGCGGCGTCCATCAGATGTGTCTGCGTCATGGTTGGGCTGCGAAGTTTCGTGCAGAACGACATCATATTCGAGGGCGGCGATGATCTCGCCGATGTCACCGACCAGCCGCCCGTCTATTGTGAACTGGCGATTTGGGAACGCTGCTTTGAGGTCGTCAATCCCGGCGAAAATCAGCGCAAGGGCTTTTGTGATGGCATCGTGGGTGGACATAAAATCTCCGGGCTTCTCGGCGCATAATCGATCAGTAGACGGGACGCTTCGAATTGGCTTCGTACTTGATGCCCGTCATTGAAGATCCCAAGTAGGCGTCATCCAATAGGTTCAATATCGCCCAACGATTCTTGGGATCGAACACGAGCTTCTCAGCTCCGTCCACATTAACCACTTCAACCTTGAGATTGAAGTTCTGTATCGTCTTCTTGAGATCGTCAATCGTGACCTGCTGCATGTCTGGCTTTTGTGAGATGTTACGGAGTGAGAATGTTGAGTGCTGGATTGATGTGAATCATGTTTGAACTGACATTCAATACCATGAGGACCACGAAGAAGATCGCGAGTCCGATGGCGTTGCCGACGTCGTCCAGCTTGAGACCCAAGAATGGAAACACGTAGGCGAATATGTACGCGATTACTTCTGCATCTTTCCGCTCGACGCTCTGCACGATCAAGGAACGCCGTGCGCCGTGGTTGACCCATCGCAGGAAGATTAGGAGCCAAAGGATCGCGAAGAGTCCAATGGCTAATGGGATGAGTGCCCAGCCGCGGTAATGCGGGTCGAACTGAATCGAGAATATGAGAAAGAGCGGTGCATAACCGCTCAGAAACAGCATCGCCCTGCACAGTGCGGATGGCATGGAGCCCTTTTTGACGAACCGCATTGATCGGAATTCGAGGAGTAGGGGGCCGGCGGATGTCTTCTACTTGTGCGATGTACCGTTTAGGCCAAAATCCGCGAGGGCTATTCCGAAATAGGGCTTGAGGATATGTTCCTCAAACATCGGAACCTCGACGTCCGGAACGGCCGTAAACGTTGAGTTCTCGTTGGGTGCCCACCACTTTCGGGGGCCTTCATACGGCGCGATGGAGAGCGACGATCGGATGTGCCTGAACGGCCGATCCAGCCATCCGTCACCGTGAATGGAGAAAAGGTTTGCCGGACCTGAGAATTGCCCCAGTGCGTAGATGCCGGCGTTGCCATGTGTGAGATAAAAGTAATCTCCGATGGGGGCGTCGATGAAGTTTTCGCCCTGCGACTTTGAGGATGTTGCTTTGGCATGGGTGTCCTGGTGAACATAGACATATCCAAGCTTTATGGAGTCGAGGATTGCGTCAAGATTGAACTGAGTTGCACCCTGTGACAGCTTCCAAAAGTTAGGTTTCATAGAGGTGACCTGTTGTCAATTTGGGGGTAGACCGGGAATGCCGGGCGATTGCGCCGGTTCGGCCGATTCGGTCCGGTGGCCCGCAGCGATTCCATCCGCATCGGCTGCCGCGGGCTAGCAGGGACTGTTGGGCACGGCGAAAGCCGGGTACGAGTGAGGTCCGCGCTCGATCTGCGTCGAGCCGGTAGCTTGAGGCCGGGTCGAGGCGGGTACATTTAGGTATTGCCGCAAGCCTTGCCGACGGTGAGGGTGCCCGGAGTGAGGGGCCCGGATCCGCGGGGCCTCACTGATCGCAAAAGCGCGCTCTCTGGACGCATGTGGTCAAACAGCGCTGCATGCGCGTCCGCCGTCGGATTCGGCGGCCTGTCCGAGAAGGCCGTGGCGGTCAGCCACAGCAGCGCCAGGGAAGCGAGCAGAAGTCGAATCATCCGCGGTGTTCCGATGTTGTGTTGTGTACGCATATCCGTGCATTGACGATAGCGTGAACCGGTTATGTTGAGGCAGCCTAGACCAAAGTCACAATTTGACTGTCAGGGTGACGCTGTGGATCCCAACGATGGATGTAGCGGGGTGATTCGCACTGCAGCATCGATCTTGCGTTGCCCGTGGATACCTGGAATTCGCTCGACTCGCAGGGTGGAGTTGAATCGGTGCGTTCCCGATCGGACGGGCGGACTCAAGGAGTCTCGAGGCGGGAGGTCGAGCCGGGGTCGGCGCTGCGCGCCCGGAGTGGGCGGGGCAAGAGGGCGGGATGGATCGAGTGTTCTTCACGAGACGCCTGACTGGATAGGACTACCGATCAATGAAGACGACTCCCGTGTGGAATTGCGACGCCAATCCGGCGTTCCGGATCGTCGGTGCCAAGCGGCGTCGCTGTCGGACGGGAGACGGCGGTGGGACTTCCGAGGGCGCGGAGCGCCGGTGGCGGATCCATCGGCTCTGCCGCTCGCTTGCTAATCTCGAGGGACCGCCCATGGCAGTGACGCGAGTTCTCCTGCCGCTGTTGGCGGTCTTTGTGCGGCACCGTGCCTGCGGCGTTAAGATTCGCTCGGCGGGTATTCATCAAGGGAGATGTGTATGGCTGCGGCATTCATTGAGCATCGACCGCTGGCGTCCGATCCGAAGGCGGCCGTTGCGCATCACGCGGTGGTCTCCGGCGGAAAGGAGATCAAGACGTTCAAGACCCAACCCGAAGCGGCCGAGTGGGCCAAGGCGCAGGGCTACCAGCCGGTCCACGTGGCGCGGGAACGGCACCTCCAGGATCGCGACAAGCCGGATCACTGGCGGCATTATCCGTAGGTCCCGGCGGACCGCCGGCTGACGACAGCACCCACTTGGATCGAACGTCTTTCGTCGGCTCCCAACGTCGCCGATTCCCGTCCGGCGCGGCGCGCCCCGGATCGGCTGTTGTGAAGCGAGATGTATCTGCGTTGTTCATTCGTTCCGCCAACCAAAGCGCCGTCTCGGGCAAATGGTGCCGGCGCTGCGAAACGTGAGAGTGCAAGTCCACCTCAGGCTCGCGATGCTTGTGCTGCTCGTGGCGTGCTCGCCCGAATCGCGGTGGGTCCCCGTTCCAAATGGGAAGGCGGGTGAGTATATCGACGTCAGCCGTATTGCCACTGCGGGCCCCGTGAGGCGCGTGTCAATCAAGGTGGTGTTTACGACACCTCCATCGGAGGATGCCTCTCAAGGGAACAGGCGTGTCGTCCAGATCGTGGTGCGCCAAGCCTTTAATTGCGCGGAGAATACGCAAAGAATCGAGGCGATGACGTTCCAATATGCTAACGGCGTGGTGTTTGATGTACCGGCCGACCAGTTGCCGTCGCATGATTGGAAGCCTGTCGAGTCTGACGACGGAAAGCCCGAGCTCGACTTCACGTGCCGGCAGCAAACAGAATAGTCTGCGATCAGGAAATGGTTTTGAAGAACTCCCGACGCTCTCGGGCGTCTATGGGCTCGCCGGTGGCGAGATCGTCGTGTGGGCGGAAGGATCTCGAGCGATCATGCTGAACGTGCGTCAGCCCTTTGCTGATCCGGTCGAACTGGGCGCGGCGGAGGCGCTCGAGTTGGGTGAGCTGCTGGTTTGTTTGGCCCGGGAGGGGTCATGATCGCGCATGCGCCGATTTCCCCTGTCGTCCTCGGTCGGATCGACTCCGGCGAGCGGCGGCGAGGGGATGTGATCGAGTTCGCGGCCGTGGCGGAGGCGTGGAAGGTAATGCCGTGGACTTACCATGGAATATGGCCTTCGTTTTCGACTCCAGAGCGCGCAGAATGGAGCAGGCGCCACTGGACAACAATCGCTGCGAGAATGCGATCCGTCCGTTTGTTGTTGGGAGAAAGGGCTAGTTGTTCAGCGACACCGTGAAGGCGCTCTCGCCAGCGCAAACCTCTTCTCATTGGTGGAGACGGCAAAAGCGAACGGTGTTGAGCCGCACGCGTATCTGTCCGCGGTATTCGAACGTCTTCCGCACGCCAAAACTGTCGAAGACTTTGAGGCCCTTCTACCATGGAACACAAGGCGAGAATGATGTCAGTGAAGTCCGTGAGACACAGGATGCTGGACATGTTGCCTGCACCGGCCACCGTCATTTTTGGATGGCTTTACGTTACCAGCGCTGTCGCATGCAATGGATCGCCGCCGCCTAGCGTCGAAGGCGCACTGAAGGGAGCCACTCTGGTTATCGTCGCTGAGCTGATTTCGACCGAGCAGCATCCGGTTTCCGGCGACACGACAGCTCGAGTTATAACAGAGCATGCGACGTTCAGGATCCTGGAAGTATTCAAGGGGCCGCACCGGAAAGGAGAAATAATCCATATCGTCTCGGAGATCGGGCCAGGTCCTTGCGGTATGAGCGCCAAGAACAACCCCGTCGCAATTGAGAGCGTCGGGAAAGATAACAAGACATATGCTCCGGTGCTCTCCGGAAAATGGCTGATCTATGGCTACGGACCGGAGCCCCACGATCTAGACATGATGACGCGAACGAAGCCAATGGAGTTCGGTGGAGAGGCTGAGGTCGGCGAACTGAGACGCTTGGTCGGACGCGGCACACGACAGCGGAAAACCGGTTGATCTCGTCGTCGCGAGTCGGCGCCTCGATACGTTCTATTGGGTCAAGGACGGGGTACCTGATCGCTTACCTTCATTGTGCTCAATTTCATCGTGAATCGCTCGTTGCGTCATGGGCATTCTC
>Ga0268266_10001624_pt1 | contig 26147 bp, 26 predicted proteins | sample KBSS13metaG_FD_190356 | JGI IMG/M metagenome (GOLD analysis project Ga0268266, IMG submission 190356) | Switchgrass rhizosphere microbial communities from Kellogg Biological Station, Michigan, USA - KBS S1-3 metaG (SPAdes) (version 2) | ecosystem: Host-associated > Plants > Roots > Rhizosphere... | reverse complement strand
GCACGCGCAGCCCTCCGATCGCCAACCGCAGAAGTTGGTCGAACTCGCAAAGCCGACCGGCGCGCTGACGCACGCCTCGATCGCGCAGGCGATTGCGATGGCGATCCCGGAAAACGCCATCGTGGTCGATGAATCCGTCACCACCGGCCGCGGTTTCTTCCCGCCGACAGCAGCCGCAAACCCGCACGACTGGCTGCAAAACATGGGCGGCTCGATCGGCTTCTCGACCCCGGTCGCGACCGGCGCAGCGGTGGCGTGCCCCGATCGCAAAGTCATCTGCATGGTCGGCGACGGCAGCGCGATGTACACGCTGCAATCGCTGTGGACGCAGGCGCGCGAGGGCCTCAACGTCGTCACCATTGTATTCGCCAACAAGATCTACCAGATCCTTCGCGGCGAATTCGACGGCGTCGGCGCCGGCGAGCCGGGCCAGCGTGCGCTCGACATGCTCAAGCTCGACCGCCCGGACCTCGACTTCGTCGCCCTCGCCAGGGGCATGGGCGTGCCGGGCCGCGCGGTCGCCAATGTCGACGATTTCGTCAAGGCGCTGGCCGAAGCCGTCGCCGAACCGGGACCGCGGCTGATCGAGGTGCAGATGTAAGTGCGGCCGTTAGCGCGGGGTGATTTTTCTTTGAATAGTCATCTCGCCCTCGCTCCGTGATTGGAGCATGATCTCCGCGCAAACGCGTTCCGCGTTTGTCGCGAGGGAAAACCGGTATCCGCTCTTCCGGATCGTGCTCTGGCCTTCCTGGGAGGCGCCATGCAGACCGAACTGAACAAGGTCGTCATCACACTTCACGAGTTTTACACGCACGAGGCCTTTCTGCTCGAACAGGAGGCCGGCGAGCGCGCGCTGACGCACCGGCTGGCGGTTCAGTTTGAAAAGCAGTTTCCGGGTTGGGAAATCGACTGCGAGTACGACCGGCTGGGCGACCGCACGCTGCGGCTGCCGCGCGGAACGATCGTCTCGACCGACGATCACCTCGCCAAGTCCATCTATCCCGACATCGTGGTGCACCAGCGCGCCATTCCCAACAACCTGCTCGCGGTCGAGGTTCGGAAATCGGCCAATCATCAGCCGCTCGAACATGACCAGCACAAGCTGCGGGCGCTGACCGATCCGCATCTGTGGTTTGCCTACTGGATCGGCGTGCTGCTGACACTCGGCAGGACGCAGGTCACGAAGTCGGAGGTCTACACCAGCGGAGTTCTCGACCAGGCTCTGTCGGTCTGGTTCGCAGGCCGGCTAAAGGATGCGGGCCTGAGCGCTGGATAAAGCCCGGATACGGAGATCTGCCCATGACGCTTACCCGATCGATGCTGGCCATCGCCCTTGTCGCCGTCGTGCAGCATGTGCTGGTTCAGGAGGTTCGCGCTCAGACGCCTGTCGTGCCCGACCTGGAAGCGATTCTCGCCAATCCCAGGATTGCCAAGTCGCTCGACGACATCAAGACTGACGACGAGCGTACCTTTGCCGAGCAGAAGCGCATCACCGAAATTCCGTCGCCGCCGTTCAAGGAGAAAGTCCGCGCCGAATATTACTGGAAGCGGATGCAGGAGCTCGGCTTCAAGGATGCGTCGATCGACAGCGAAGGCAATGTAATCGCGCTACGCAAGGGCAGCGGCGGCGGCCGGCCCAGGCTGGTGGTGTCGGCGCATCTCGACACGGTATTTCCTGAAGGCACCGACGTCACCGTGAAGGAGAAGGACGGTGCCATCGTTGCGCCCGGGATCGGCGACGATTCACGCGGGCTTGCGGCGATGCTATCGATGATCAAGGCGATGAACGAAAGCCAGGTCGCGACCGTCGGCGACATCCTGTTCGTCGGCACCGTCGGCGAGGAGGAGCTCGGCAATCTGCGCGGCGTAAAGGCGCTATTCCGCGACCACGCCGATATCGACGGCTTCATCTCGATCGATGGGCTCGGCATCACCCGCGTCGTCAACCAGGCGACTGGAAGCCATCGCTACGAGTTCATTTTCAAAGGCCCTGGCGGCCACTCGTTCCAGGAGTTCGGATTGCCGAGCGCGATCCATGCCATGGGTCGGGCGATTGCGAAAATCTCGGAGCTGCAGACCCCGACCGATCCCAAGACTACGTTCACCGTCGGCACGGTGACCGGCGGCACTTCGGTCAATGCGATCGCCGCGGAGGCGAAGATGGCGGTCGACATGCGCTCGAACTCGGAGGAAGAGCTGCTCAAGCTCGAGGCGCGGTTGCTCGAGCTCGTCAAGGAAGCGGTGGCGGATGAAAACGCACGCTGGAAGTCGGACAAGATCAGTGTGGAGGCCAGGCTGATCGGCGACCGGCCGGCCGGCGTGGTCGCGATGGATTCGCCGATCGTGGAGGCGACCAAGCGCGCAGTCGGGGCTGTCGCCCACGGTCCGCGGCCGACCTTTGCCGGCTCCTCGACCGACTCCAACATCGCGATGTCGCTTGGCATCCCGGCTGTCACCATCGGCGGCGGCGGGGAGGGCGGCAACTGGCACTCGCGCAACGAATGGTACAAGCCCGTCAACGCCTGGTACGGCCCGCAGAACGCGCTTTTGACCGCCTTGATCCTGACCGGGCTGGAGGGCGTGACAAAGCCGGCGCTTGTCGTGCGAAAGACCGCTAAATAGGGCGCGGGCTTGTCCCCAGCAGCACTATCCGTGCCCCCGATTGGACAAATTGTCGGCCCATTGCGGCCAAAGCCGTAGCCGAACATCGTTCCCTAGTAGTTCGACGTGCGTAGGGGATGTGGCATGGCGTACAGGATCGTGGCGGAACGCAAGGACGAGACCGTCAGGATGGACCGGAGCAGCATGCTGATGGCGGTTGCCAAAGCGCGGGTCTGGGCCAGCGAGGGCTGGAAAGTCACCATCATCGTGCGTGACGAAAACGAGATCGCGCCTCCCGACGCCCGCCGGCTTTCCTTCGTGTGATGACCGATCCGGCGGCCTTTGCTGGCCGGCCGCCAAAATAGAGCGGAACCGGGAACCTCGGCCGACGTTATCGCTGCGGGCAGGCTTTCTGGAGCAATGCCATGCAGTGGCGGTCAGCAACCACCGGCGCCGACGACGCGATGCGCGGCACCGGCGACGACGAAATCTCCTACGCAACCGGATGGACCATTAGCGGGCTAGCCACGCTGGGCACCATCGTGGCGATTTGGCTGCTGGGGATCTGACTTAATCTTTTCTCTGCGCGACCCGCTTGCCGCCAGTGACGAGCGGTTCTGCCGTGCGCCCGACCAACGGATCGGGCACCGCTGCCCACACCCGAACGGGTGTATCCGATATCATGTTTCCCCTCCGAACGTTTGCGATCCGAATTGGCGACTCGGCTTTTGACTTGCTGAGGTGACATTCTGTCTTGAGTGCGGGAGGCGTCGGTCCCGTCGGCGCGAAGCAACCTGGGTGGGGGTATAGCCATGGATCGTCGGAGTACAACGGAGGGCGTTTATCTCGACCGCAAGCACCTGTTCGGGCACGATGCCCCAGGCGCGTGGTGGCTTCCGCCGGATTCGTGGTCGCCGTTCCAGATCGACACCGGGGATAACAGCGCCGGCAATGGCGGCAACGGCTATTTCGCGGGCGGCCTAATCAATGGGAGCTACGCTGGTTTCGAACCGCTCAACTTCGCGCGGGGCGGCTCTCATGCGACGGCCGACGCTCATCAGACGAACATCGTGTATCTGGATCAGTCCGCGCACCAGATCGCGGGGGTGGGCGGTGATGGCGGCAATTGGAATTCCGCATCAGGCGGAATGGTCGCCGCGCCTGGGTCCGGTGGCTCGGGCCCGATCTCTACAGGTGAGAACAGTGCCGGCAATGGTGGCGATGGCACCTTTGTCGGAGCGATGGTGCATGCTCCTGTCGCGATCTATAACCCTGTCAACATTGCGGTGGCCGGCTCTCATGCGACGGCGGACGCCCATCAGACGAACGTTGTTTATCTTGATCAATCCTCGACCCAGATCGCGGGCGTTGGCGGTAGCGGTGGCAATGGCAATGCCGCATCGGGCGGCCATGTCGGTGCGGTCGGACCGGGCGGCCTTGGCGTGATCAGTGCAGGCGAGAACAGCGCCGGCAACGGTGGCGACGGGAGCGCTTATGGGGGCATCGTTCACGCGACCTTTGCGTTCTACTATCCGATCAACATCGCAGTGGCGGGATACAATTCCAGCGCTCACGCCGATCAGACAAACAATGTGGTGATCGATCAATCCGCGGTTCAGATGGCCGGCATCGGCGGTGACGGCGGGAATGGCAATGCCGCGACTGGCGGAAGCGCGGACACTTTCTCTTCCCTGCTCAATTTGATCGGCTCCGATGTCATTGCGACTGGCCACAACAGCGCCGGTAACGGCGGCAACGGCCATTTCGCTGGAAGCATGGTCGATATCGACGTGGCAATCTACGCCCCGATCAACATTGCCATCGCCGGCTACAATTCGACGGCCGACGCTCACCAGACCAACAACGTCCATTTCGATCAGAGCACGGTCCAGATGGCAGGGATCGGTGGCGACGGCGGCCACGGCAACACAGCGTTTGGTGGTGATTTCGCCATGCACCTGCTGTCGGATCTGCACCTGCTGGATCACGCCTAGGGCAGTTTCCGATTCGATCGAACCGAACGAAGACTCCAGATTTTCGATTTGACGCGCTTTCCCGGCGCGAGCCCACCCCGGATCAAGTCCAGGGTGGGTTTGCACTTGAACGTACTGGCGGCATTAGAGACCTCGATGGCAAGAGGGCAGCATTTCGGGCGTACACGGTACGCAAAGGGTGGCATCAGCTTTGGCAGCTAGATCGATCCGGCATCCAAATCCAAGATCGCTGCTGTCCACATTGGGACGCACAGTGTGCAAATCAGATCAGGGAGACTGACATGGCAAAGGCATTTCCTTCCGATACGATCGCGCTCAAGATATCGACCGGTGGCAACAACGCCGGCAACGGTGGAGACGGCGTCAATACGGGAGACATCACCAGCAAGCCCAGTATCGAGTTCAACCCGTACAACAAGGCTACTGGCGCAGACGTCGACGTCAAGACCGGCGATCATGTCAATCAGAAGGCCTATTGGGACGCCGGCGGCGCGAACGCCAAGGCGGAGAAGCATTCGAAAGCCGACGGTGGAAAAGCCGTTTCGAATGGCGACCAGGAGTCAGACAGCGGCCACAACAAATCTTACGTGGACGCCAACACCAAGGCCTATCAGGACAACTACCTCAAGGCGGACATGAGCCAGAACGTGTGGGCCGGCATCGGCGGTGATGGCGGAGACCACAACACCGCGAAAGGTGGCGATGTCGACGTCAATATCCTGAACGACTCGCTCAACAGTCACGAGATCTACCATATCGACGGTCACGGCTGATCGACGCTTCCGAGGGGCAGAGAACCGGCAGCTGGGGCTGCCGGTTCTCACTTCGCCAGCGAAGCTGGCGAACAACGAGGCGGGAAGGATCGGACTTCAGATATCTGGCGGGAACGCAATGCTGATGCCACCGCACCGGCTGCAAACGATGTCACCACTGCGAACCCCGTTGAATTCGGCCTTGCGGGCCTGCGCGGGATCGCTCGGACTGGTTTTCGCGTATAGCTGCAGCTACAATCTCCTGCTCCTCGCGCCTTCCATCTATCTGCTTCAGATCTACGATCGCGTGCTGTCGAGCCGCAGCGGCGATACGCTGCTGATGCTGACGCTCATCGTGGCGTTTACCGTCCTGGTCGGCGGCGTGCTTGATGCACTGCGCCGCGCTGCATTGGGCCGAATGGGCGAGTGGCTTGAAGAAGAACTTCATTCCGCAACGCTCTCTGCGTGCTTCAAACACGCCTATGAAGCCGACCGGCCGCGGGCGTCGGAGGCTTATCGTGACCTCACGACCCTGCGTCAGTTCGCTCAGACCGGGGCCTGTTCGACGCTGTTTGACGCACTATGGACGCCGCTCTTTGTTGGCGTTCTCTTCCTCGTGCATCCCTTGCTGGGAGTGATAGGGACCCTCAGTGCGCTTCTCATGCTTGGTCTTGGGCTTGCCGGAGACTTGCTCACGGAAGGCCCGCGCGCGCGGTCAGCTGCCGCGTCGACGAGGAGCCAGGGATGGTTCGGCATGACCATCGGAAATCTTCATGTGATCAAGGCCATGGGAATGCTCGACGGTGCCGCGCGCCTCATTGGCCAGGCTGCGCAGGATGCGCGGGGCGAGCAAGGAGTGGTCCAGCGCCGCCACGAGACCATCATGATGATTTCCAAGCCCGCGCGGGCGCTGGCGCAGGTGCTGATCATGGGCGCTGCCGCCTGGCTCGTCCTGGAGCAGAGCAGAAGTCCCGCCATCATTTTTGCCACCAGCTTGCTGTTCGGACGCGCGGTCGCCCCCATTGAAGGGGCGATTGTGAGCTGGAAGGCATTCGCGATGGCGCTCGCTGCCTACCGCCGGCTCAACGACGTCATGTCCGCGGTCACACTGGCTACGTACGTCAAGGCTCTTCCGAATCGGCCAAAGGGTGACCTCATCGTCAACGATGTCGGCGCTACGCTGCCGGGATCGAGCCACCTGTTCCTGAAGGGCGTGTCGTTCTGTCTCGCGCCTGGTGAGTGCCTCGGCATCATCGGTCCGTCCGGCTCCGGCAAATCCATGCTTGCGAAAATCATCACCGCAATCTCCGCGCCGACGGCAGGTTCGGTCCTGCTCGATGGCATCGACGTCTCAGCCGTCCGGGATTCGGGCGAGGGCCGGCGCGTTGGATATCTGCCGCAGGATATCGACCTGTTCGGAGAAACCATCAAGGACATCATTGCACGGCTGGACGACGCCGATTTGCAGAAGGTCATCGAGGCCGCGAAGCTGGCCGGTATTCATGAGACGATCATCCGATTGCCGCAGGCCTACGACACGGTGGTCGTTGCGGGAGGCGCCAGTCTGCCGCGCGGGTTTCGCCAGCGCCTTGGCCTCGCACGGGCGTTCTTCGGCGATCCGCACCTAGTGGTCCTCGACGAGCCGAATTCCAGCCTCGACTCGCTGGGCGAGCGCGTGCTGTTTGACGCCATCGAATGGATGAAGGCTGCCAATACAACCGTCATCATCATCACGCACAGGATCGGGATCCTGGGCGTAACGGACAAGCTTGCCATCATGCAGGACGGCGCGGTCACCGCCTTCGGCGAGAGCAGGGAGGTCTTTGAGCGATGTCTGGCCCGTCCGCAAGTGGCGTCGCGCGAACCATTGCGAGATCGCGCGGACGAGAGCCGTGAAGGCGGTATCGGCATCTCGCCGCAGCCGATCTTGCCATGAACGGTGGCGCACCTTCTCCGTATCGCTTTGCCCGAAGAGAACGGGATCTCAAGATGTCATTCGTCCGGATCGAGATTCGAGAGCTTTCACGGTGGCTGAGATCGGAAGCACCAGCGTTCTGCGAGCGGCTGTGCCGCGTCGCCTGGATTCACATCAAGCATTCCGATCTCTTTGCTCAAAGGGCGTGGGATCGTCTGAAGATTGTATTCGCACACGCCGAGATCTGGCAGGCGCCACGGTGGCTGAGATCGGCGCCGCCGACGCTCCGCGACCGGCTTCGCGGTGTCACCTGGACGGGAAACCTGCTTGTTAGCGGTTTTGTCGTTGGCCTCGGTATCTGGTCGGCCTATGCCCCGCTCGAGAGCGCTGCGATCGCTGTCGGCACCGTCGAATCCGAGTCGAGCCGCAAGACGATTCAGCATCTTGAGGGCGGCATCATCAGGGAAATCCTTGTCGCGGACGGCGACGCCGTCCGTGCCGGACAGACATTGATCGCGCTGGAGGATACCAAGGCGCGAGCCGAAGCCCAGAGCCTGCAAGGCCAGATGTGGGAGGCCATGGCGCGAGAAGCGCGCCTGCAGGCGGAACAGCAGGGAGAAGAGCGGGTGTCGTTTCCCGCGAGGCTGGAGACGGCACGGCGCGCCAATCCGCCGGTCTCGGATGTTCTTGCCGGGCAGCAAGCCATCTTCGAAACGCGGCGGCAGGTGTTTCAGTCGCAGGCAGCTGTGAACCGGGAAAAAAGGTTGCAGGTGGAAAAGGAGATCGAGGGCCTCAGGGCGCAGGAAGGCGCGGCCTCAAGGCGCATCGAAATCGTCCGCGAAGAAGCGACGACCGTCGCCATGCTCGTCAACAAGGGGCTCGAGCGGCGCCCGCGGCTTCTGAGCCTCGAGCGGGAAGTCGCCGACATCGAGGGACGGCGGGGCGAGATCGTCGCGCAGATATCGCGCGCCGGACAGGTCATCAACGAATCCCAGGCCGTTCTCCTCAAGCTGGAGAACGACCGTCAGAACGAGATCGCGCAGTCGCTGCGTGAGGTGCAGAACCAGATCTTTCAGCTACGCGAGCGGCTGCAGGCGGCCGACGACCAGCTTTCACGAACGGCGGTCAAGGCGCCCGAGGACGGCGTGGTAACCGACCTGAGGATTCATACCCCAGGCGGCGTGATCGGCGCCGGCGCACCTCTCATGGATCTGGTGCCCCGGCAAGGCCGGCTCATCGTGATTGCACGCGTCAGGCCGGAGGACATCGATGTGGTCCGTCCCGGGCTGAGCGCCGACGTGAATCTTCTGCCGTACAATCAGCGTCGCGTACCGCCGCTCCATGGGAGCGTGATGCATGTTTCTGCCGACCGTCTGGCCGACAAGCGCACGGACCAGCCCTACTACGCCGCGAAGATCCGGGTGCAGGATCCGACGGCCGCCGGCGCCCACGGAGTCCAGATCATTCCAGGAATGCCGGCCCAGGTGTTCATCAAGACTGGTCGCGGCACCGTGGCGCTCTACGCCCTCAGCCCGTTGCTCGACAGCTTCAATAGTGCGTTCCGCGAAGATTAGCGTATTCGAACGATTGAGGTGCAATAGCAATCAAGCTTACGCAGATTGTGTGAGCTTGTTTGCGATAGAAAATTGCCAAAACAACAAATCGAGAGGATCGCTCTCATGAGAGCCGCGCATGACCGTTGGTTCGCCGGCTCCACCGGAGCACCGCTTCCGTGCGATTACGCGCCGAACATTTTCGCATGATGCGCTGGATGTGCATTTTTACGGTGTTTTCCGAAAGCTTGAGTCTGACGGCAATCAATTTGTTGGGAAGGCCGAGCTGCAGCGCCTCGAGCACGTGTTGTTCGCGCGGCGTAAGGTCGGTCATCGCTCTTTCCGGCGCAATCGTGGTGGCGCCGCTATGCTTATGGATTCCGCATGGCTCGCGGACGTTGGGGTGTTCCGATATCGTGTTGGGGCTCGATGCTCCGTTCTGCCCCACGATCGGCAGGGGCCGGTAGACGCCTCCGGCAAGTACCAGGCGCAGTCCGGCGATGACGACTTCGACCGGAATCGTTATCGGGAAGAAGCCGCGGACTCCGCGTTGCATTGCAGCTGTCGCCGTCGGCTCGTCGTCGCGATTCGACAGCAGAGCAACGGCTGCCTTCGGACAGGACTTTGCGAGCAGCGCGAGGCTATCCTCGATCGAAGGATCGGTGATCTGCTGGTCCCCGATACTGAGCGCGATCAAGCGGATATCTCTGTCCGATAGCCAGTCGAGATCACTCGTCGTTGCCATCTCGACGATCTCCAATCCGGCAAGCTCTCGCTTGAGGATGTTGAGAATACAGGTACGCGCCAGGGCGTGCTGTTCGATGATGACAAGCACCGGCGATTTGTGCGATTCCCGCGCTATTTCCGCGGGATTAGTAAGAGCGTCCATGAGGTCCCCGAATTCAAAGCTGTGCTTCAGTCACTCCACGAGTTTTGATTTCCATTCTCCATGGAGCAAAATCTGCTCCACACACCCTGCAGCGGATGGCTGCCGATCGCGACGTGCTTCCGACTTTCAAGTTCGTTCGCAGGAACGTCGTCAAGGACCCTTCTGGTTTGTCGCGACTAATCCTGGCAGCAACCTGTTGTGTCAGGCTAGCTGCAAATATTGCGATACGCGCTCGCTGCCGCCGAACCCGCGGGGCCATTGACGACGTACGCATCATCTTCCTGCACGAGATATAGAAACGGCCGATCTTCCGTATCTTCGCCCGACACTTTCTTGCCTTTGACACGGCCGCAAATAGTGTCGACGGGCTTTCCGAACGTATTTTTGCGGATCGCCCGCTTCATCTCACTGAACTCGGCGGAGGCCGGGTCCTCCAGCTTCGCGGCAATCGTGGTCTTCGCCTTGATGATGACTGGATCAGACGTCTCAGCGGATGGGCTCGATGCCGGAGTCTCGAGTTTCGCTTCGATGACGGCGCGCTTTGCCGGTTTCGCAGCGAGATGGGACTTGTCGCGGGCGTTGGGCGTCGACGGCTCTTCCGTCTTCGCCGCGACAGCGGGTTTGCCTTTTGTTGTGGTGGAATTCGCCCTGGGTGGCACTGGCGGCGGTTCAACCGGCCGCGTCGCCGCCATCCTGTTGAGACAACCGTTCGCGTCCGTGCATGCATCCATGCTCGCCTGCGGCGGTAAAAGACAGCTACAGCCAACCAGGGTCGCAGCTAGAGCACCAATGAGAAGCGTTCTCATGCCAATCCCTCTTCAGGAGCCTGAGTTCCGCTCGCACTTCTTGCGGCGATCTAATAATTTGCGCTGATTGTCTATCCTTTGCGCAAAAGTATTAACTGCTCATTAAGCGCCGGGCTTTCGCCGCGGCCGCTTTTGCATCGCTAATGCCAGCGCATTGGGGTTTTGCGGAAGGTGATGATCAACTTCGCCCAAGCTGCCGGACGTGCGCAAAAAGCATCTTCTATGCTTCTTCGCTGGGAAGTGCGGGCGCTGCCTGGTCTCCAGGCCCCGTTCTTCTTGAATGCTTTTCCCGGCGGCCATTTTCATTTTCGCAGTCGAGCAGAAACCTCTGGGTTTCCGGCCCAGCTCGAATGCTTCGCTTGCTCTCGCCTGCAGGCAGAACTCGATCAGGCGGCGGATGGCTCGGTTTTTGAAAACTTGCGGCCTACCAACACGCGGGCACCGTTTTCTCCAATAGACTCGTCGTGCAATTCTCCATGGGCGACGCTGAAGACTTCGCCCGGGCCGAACGTGACGGTTGAGTCGCCTTGTGTGACGATAAAAGTGCCGGAGAGGACGAGTCCCCGGACCGCGAAGAGATGCCTGTGCCGGCCTTTGCCTGGTCTGGGGTCGAGGTTTTGGGTTTCGATCTCAGTGTAACCGCCAGCCCTTAGCTGCGTTTCAAATTCGCTTTCGTTCATGAGACCTCCTGAAGATTAAGCGGCTCGCATAAAGAAGGGCGCGGAAAGCTTGTCTGGCGGGACCACCACGACGACCTCGATTTTCGAGGTTGTTTCGCCGGGTCGAGAACAGCTGGGGCACTGGAAGACATGGTTGATCGTATCGCGGGCAACCAGCGTGGATCGGGTCCACTTCATGTCGATATGGCATGACGGGCAGGCAGGGGGCTCCAACTCGTCGAATGCTCGCCTGATTCTATCCACCATCCCTTTTGCCCCATGCACATCTTCCATCGTTTCCCAAGCATTGCACATTTCGAAAATTGCGACAGTGCAAATGTGGACATCGAGGGCAAGGCGCGGACACGAAGAGGGCGCCAAAAAGCCCCCGGATTTTGCCCGACTGTTGCTGCCTGCAGCTGCCGATAAGCGCTGAGTAGTCAATGTGCTCGAAATGAAAAAAGCCCCGATCTACGGGGCCTTTGATGGTGGACGCACAAGGGATCGAACCTTGGACCTCTCCCGTGTGAAGGGAACGCTCTCCCGCTGAGCTATGCGTCCGGGAATTTGGGCGAATAACAAGCCCCGTCAGAGCCCGCGATTTACGAAGTACGGGCCCATAGTGTCAAGCGATCAGTCGGGCTGAAACGTCGCGTTTTCGCCCCGGGGCGGTGAAATTACGCCCCCTGCTGCCGGGCGCGGGAGGCGTGCGACTGGAGTGCGCGGATACGTTCTGCCAGCGTCCCGCCGCCTTCCGAGACGGCCGCGGTGCCGGTGGCGTCGTTGGCGGGCCTGGCCGGGGTCATCGGCACCGCCGGTTCCGTGGCCAGCATCGCCTCGATTGCCGAATTCGGGCCCTCGAGCTGCATGGCGAGTTTTGCGACCTCGGCGGCGATGTCGTTGATGCGCTCGCGCAGCAGCGCGTTTTCCATTCGCTCGGTCTGCCACGAGCTTTCGGCCTGCTGCTGGATCGCGTTGATATCACGCTGCAGTTTTGCGCGCTCGTCGCGGGCGGCGCGGAGCTGTTCTTCCACCGCTGCTTTCTCGCTGCGCAATTTCTCGACGATCGGCGCCTTGCCGCCGTTCGTCGCCGCGAGCTCCTCGCGCAGTTCGCGCGCGGCGCGCTCGGTGGTTTCGTTCGCCTGCCGGAGCTGGTTGTTTTCGTATTCGCGTTCGGCGAGCAGTTTGCCTTGCGTCGCCAGCCGCGCTTCGAGGTCGTTGACGCGGTTGCCGAGCATCTCGGCTTCCTTGACCTGCACGATCAACTGGCGGTCCAGATCGGTGACGCGCTGGCTCAGATTTTCGACGCGGCTGCGCGCCTCCGTCAGTTCGCGCGTCGCGTTCTCGGAATCGGCGCGCTCCTGCGTGAGGCGAGCCTGCGTCGTCGAAAATTCCTTTTCGGCATCGCCGACGCGGCTCTTCAGTTCGTCGATCTGAGTGCGCACCGCGACCAGCTCGACCTGGCGGCTGTCCGCCATCATCGAGCGGTCGTTCAATTCGTGACTGATCCTGGCGAGATGGGTCTGCTTGTCGGTCAACGCCTGTTCGGCGTTGCGCAACAGTTCGGTCTTGGCCGTGAATTCCTCTTCGGTGGCGCGCAGCTGTTCCTTCACCGCCTTCTCGCGCGCTTCGAGCGAAAAGATCGTGGCGTTCTTTTCGCCGAGTTCGATCTTCATGCGGTTGATCGCGTCGCTCTTCTTGCCGAGTTCGGCGAGCTGGCTGGTCGTCTTGTTCTTGAGCTGCTCGACGCTCATTTCGAGCCGTCGCGCCGACATCGCGAATTCCGCGCGTAACTGGTCCTTGTCGGCCTGGATTTCCGCCATCGACAGCGGGGTCGCCGCCTCGAGCCGGCGCGTCGTCAGCCGCACCGCACGGTTATGCACCAGCGGCACGATCATCAGACCGAACAGCATGGAGACCAGAAAACCGATCGCCAGATACATGATCGGCTCGATCATTGATGGTTACTCCACACAGAGAGGGATTCGTTAATCACAATGCCACGCCCGGCCGGGCTTACGCCAGCCCGTTGCCACGTTAACCTGAATCCGTCCGCCGGTTTTCGTGCCTGCGCTCGAAGCTCGGCTCAGAAGGGGTTCCAGGTCGCGCGCGGGGTATATTTGAGATAGCCGACATTGGCGCCAAGCCGCAGTCCGATGCCGGAACGGATCGGCACCAGCACGATGTTGTTGGCGGTGAGCGCGGTCATGCCGAAGCCGCCGACGATATAGGCGGAGCCGTCGATGCCGACGAAGCGCTGATAGATCGCATTGGTCGCGGGCAGGTTGTACACCAGCGTCATGGTGCGCGCGCCGTCGCCGCCCCAGTCGAAGCCGACCGACGGCCCCTGCCAGTAGACCCGCAAGTCACCGGCGTTCTTGGTGTAGAGCGTGCCTTCGCCATAACGCAGGCCCGCCACAAAAGCGCCGGAGCCTTCCTCGCCGAGCACATAGCCGTTGGGCAGGCCCCATTGGCTGACCGCGCGCTCGATGATGGACGCCAGTCCACGCGAGACGTTGCCGAAGAATTTGTGCCCGGCCGAAACCAGTTCGCCAGGTTCGAATGTATCCGGGCCGGCCTGGCGCTGCGGCGGCGGGTACGCCGGCGGCTGCTGTGCGGGATAGGCTGGTGGCGGCTGCTGCGCGGGATACGCTGGTGGTGGCTGCTGCGCAGGGTACGCCGGTGGCGGAGGCTGCTGTGCCGAGGCCGGTCCGGTCCAGCACATCAGCGCGGCAAACGTCACCGCGGCAAGGCGTGTAGCAAACGTCATGAAAGAACCCCTGGCATCGAAATTCTGGCCGCCGCCTTAACCTGACGCCAACAAGCTTGGCTCTAGGTTGCGTCCAGTGTCCCCTCGACTCGCAATGTTATCGGCACCAACTATGACGGCACAACGGCATTTTGGCTTCGATATAACGGCATAAATCCACCGTTTCAGGCTTCCTGCCATCGGCCAAGGAAAATCAACGGTTCAATTGGTATCAATTCAGACAATGACGGCACAACGGCAGAAAAGATACGGTTCACGCCCCCGAATAGCCCTTTTTGCCTTATTGGCAGGGTTTTTTGGTGGCCTCACCCTGGATTTGGCTGCTCGTGCCTCGACCACCGAGCGGGTGGTGGTGAACCGCTATTCCGGCCTCGCCATCGCCGGTTTCGATCCCGTCGCCTATTTCACCGAATCCATGGCCCTTCAGGGATTGCCTGACTTCGAGGCCCGCGAGTCCGGCGCCGTCTGGCGTTTCCGCAGCGAGGGCAATCGCGCCTCCTTCGTCGCGCATCCGGAAATCTACGGGCCCCAGTTCGGCGGCTACGATCCGGTCGATGTGGCACGGAGCGTAACCTATCCGGGCAATCCGCGTCTTTGGGTGGTTGCGGGCCAGCGGCTCTATTTGTTCGGCCGCGAGGAAAACCGCGATGCATTCGCCGCCGAGCCCGAGCGGTTCCTGAAAGAGGCCACCACGCGCTGGCCGGTGCTGGAGCAGGGACTCGCGCAGTAAGTCAGGGTGTCGCGTTCGGATCGCCCCAGGCGATGAATTCCGGAACGATAAAATCCTTGCGCCCCCCGGCGCCAAAAACCAGCGCCGTACCGCTTGAATCCGTGATCCTGCCACCGGCGGCCGCAACCACCGCATGGCCTGCAGCCACGTCCCATTCTGAAGTCGGCGACAGCCGCGGATAGATATCGACCCCGCCTTCGGCCACCCGGCCGAACTTGACCGCCGAGCCGAGCTCGCACCGTACTGCCCCTGGCCTTGCCGCAATGAACGCTTCGGTTCTGGCATCGCCATGCAGGCGGCTGACCGCGACGGTCCACGGCTGGCCGCGCGGCGGGCAGGGACGGGTGCGAATCGGCTCGATCAGCGGCTTGGCGCTGCCAAGCGTCAGCCGTTCGGCGCCGCGGCCGACAATGCCGCGCCAGATCAGCCCGAGCGCGGGCGCGCTGATGATGCCGAGCAGCGGCGTTCCGTGGGTCACCAGCGCCAGGTTGACGGTGAATTCGTTGCGGCCGGCGACGAATTCCTTGGTGCCGTCGAGCGGGTCGACCAGGAAGAAGCTCTCCTTGTGGGGCAGCATCGCCGCTACGGCGCGCTCTTCCGACAGCGACGGTATATCCGGCGCCACCTTGGCCAAGCCTTCCGCGATGATTCGGTCGGCCGCCAGGTCGGCCTCCGTTACCGGCGATCCGTCGGTCTTGCCGTCGACCTTCATGGCGGAACGGTTGACGGCAAGGATGGCCGCGCCCGCCCGGATCACGATGTCGGTCAGCGGTTCGATCAGCGCCGCGGCGGCATCGTGGCCGAGCGCGGGTGGGCGTGCCTCATTCATGAGCTGGGCCTATTTGCTGTTCGTCCTGCCTTACCATTGCCGCCCCGTGCTGGCAGCAGGGGGCTGCGCGGTGTATCAACCGATAAGCACGCGTGATTCGTAACGGCCCGCCAGCAATTTGCGACTCGGCGGCTTTCCAGGAACCCATGATGTCTGGCATTCCGTCTCCCGGTCCGGCTCCCGATGCCCTCGAACTTGCGGCGTTGTTGTGTTCACGCGTCTGTCACGATCTCATCAGCCCGGTTGGCGCCATCGTCAATGGGCTTGAGGTGCTGGATGACAATCCGAAGCCTGAAGATCGCGATTTCGCCCTCGATCTGATCCGCAAGAGCGCCAAGACCGCCTCCGCGCGGTTGCAGTTCTGCCGCCTGGCGTTCGGCGCGGCAGGATCGGCGGGAGCGCAGATCGATCTCGGCGATGCCCAGACCATGGCGCGTGGCCACATCGAAGACGGCAAGATCACCATCACCTGGAATCTGCCGCGCCTCCTGTTGCCGAAGAACCGCGTCAAGCTGCTGCTGAACATGCTGATCATCGCGCAGCAGACGATCCCGCGCGGCGGCACGCTGACGATCGATCCGATCGGTGACGGCGAGACCATGAGCTTCCGTGTCACCTCTGCCGGCCTGAACGCCCGGCTCCCGCAGAACATCGCCGATCTCCTCAGCGTGAATTCGACGGCCACTGTCGATGCGCATGCGGTGCAGCCTTACTATACGCGGTTGTTGGCGCAGGCCTGCGGACTCACCGTGACGCTCGCGCTCGACGGCGAAAAAGTGGTCGTTACCGCGGCCTGAAACGCGTCAACGCGCGAACATGGTTAATCAATCGTTGAAAACGGGCGGCAGAATTCATTTCTGCCGTCTTATCTCTTTGTTGATCCCGTTCTTTTCCATTTGCTCAACCAATATTAAACGCTTTGCATAGAAGCTGGCCTGGTTCCGTAGGGCGCGTCGATGTCGCGTGCCGGTGCGTACGAAGGCCAATTTCATGGATGACTTGTTGCGGGAATTTTTGACTGAGACCAGCGAGAGCCTGGATACGGTCGATAATCAGCTGGTGCGGTTCGAGCAGGACCCGACCGATGCGAAGATATTGGATAACATTTTCCGGCTGGTTCACACCATCAAGGGCACCTGCGGCTTTCTAGGCCTGCCGCGGCTCGAAGCGCTCGCCCATGCCGGCGAGACCTTGATGGGCAAATTCCGCGACGGCATGCCGGTCAAGGCCGAAGCCGTGACGCTGATCCTGTCGAGCATCGACCGCATCAAGGAAATTCTCGCCGGCCTCGAGGCCACCGAGACCGAGCCCGAGGGCACCGACGAAGACCTGATCGAGAAGCTGCATGCGATGGCCGAAGGCGGCCACCATGCGGAAGCTGCCGCGCCAGCGCCAGTCCCCGTCGTGGCGGCGCCGCCGACAGCACCGGCGGTGACATCGGGCACGCTGGTCGACCAGGTGCTGGAACGCCCGTTGCGTCCGGGCGAAGTCTCGCTCGACGACCTCGAACGCGCCTTCCGCGAAACCGAGACCGAAGCCGCCCCCGCGCCGAAGCCCGCCGCCGTCAAGCCGGCCGCGCCGGAAGCAAAGGACAAGGAAGCAAAGGCAAAACCCGTGAAGCGTGCCGCTGCCGTCGAGGCCGACGTCCAGGAAGCCGACAAGATCGCCAACCAGTCGATCCGCGTCAACGTCGACACGCTGGAACACCTGATGACGATGGTCTCCGAGCTGGTGCTGACCCGCAACCAGCTGCTCGAGATCTCGCGCCGCAACGAGGACACCGAATTCAAGGTGCCGCTGCAGCGCCTGTCCAACGTCACCGCCGAGCTGCAGGAAGGCGTCATGAAGACGCGGATGCAGCCGATCGGCAATGCCTGGCAGAAGCTGCCCCGCATCGTCCGCGACCTCTCCGGCGAACTCGGCAAGCAGATCGAACTAGAGATGCACGGCGCCGACACCGAGCTCGATCGGCAAGTGCTCGATTTGATCAAGGATCCCTTGACGCACATGGTGCGCAACTCCGCCGACCACGGCCTGGAGACCCCGGCCGAGCGGCTGGCGTCCGGCAAGGGCGAGCAGGGCACCATCCGCCTGTCCGCCTATCACGAGGGCGGCCACATCATCATCTGCATCGCCGATAATGGCAGAGGCCTCAACACCGAGCGGATCAAGGCCAAGGCGCTGCAGAACGGTCTCGTCACCGAGGCCGAGCTGGAGAAGATGACCGAAGCCCAGATCCACAAGTTCATCTTCGCGCCGGGCTTCTCCACCGCTGCCACCGTCACCTCGGTCTCCGGCCGCGGCGTCGGCATGGACGTGGTGCGCACCAATATCGACCAGATCGGCGGCACCATCGACATCAAGTCGGTGGCCGGCGAAGGGTCTTCCGTCACCATCAAGATTCCGCTGACGCTCGCCATCGTCTCGGCGCTGATCGTGGAAGCGGCCGGCGACCGCTTTGCGATCCCGCAATTGTCGGTCGTGGAACTGGTGCGCGCCCGCGCCAACTCCGAACACCGCATCGAGCGCATCAAGGACACGGCCGTATTGCGGCTGCGCAACAAGCTGCTGCCGCTGATGCACCTGAAGAAGCTTTTGAAGATCGACGACGGCTCGTCGTCCGATCCGGAGAACGGCTTCATCGTGGTCACCCAGGTCGGCAGCCAGACCTTTGGCATCGTGGTCGATGGCGTGTTCCACACCGAAGAAATCGTGGTCAAGCCGATGTCCACAAAACTGCGGCACATCGACATGTTCTCCGGCAACACCATTCTGGGCGATGGCGCGGTCATCATGATCATCGACCCCAACGGCATTGCCAAGGCGCTCGGCGCCTCCGGCTCATCGGCCCATGAGTTGGCCGATGAGGCTTCGGCGGGGCATGCGATCGGCGGCGAACAGCTGACCTCGCTCTTGGTGTTCCGCGCCGGTTCCAGCCAGCCCAAGGCGGTGCCGCTCGGCCTCGTCACCCGGCTGGAGGAGATTGCCACCGACAAGATCGAGCTCTCTAACGGCCGCTACATGGTGCAGTACCGCGACCAGCTAATGCCGCTGGTGCAGATGAACGGGGTCAACGTCCAGACCCAGGGCTCGCAGCCGATCCTGGTGTTCGCCGACGACGGCCGCTCGATGGGGCTGGTGGTCGACGAGATCATCGACATCGTCGAGGAGCGGCTGCACATCGAGGTCGCCGGTCAGGCCGACGGCATTCTGGGCTCAGCCGTGATCAAGGGCCAGGCTACCGAGGTGATCGACGTCGGCCACTTCCTCCCCATGGCGTTTGCCGACTGGTTCTCGCGCAAGGAGATGCGGGCCTCCTCGACGGCGCAGTCGGTGCTGCTGGTCGACGACTCTGCCTTCTTCCGCAACATGCTGGCGCCGGTGCTGAAAGCCGCCGGCTACAAGGTGCGGGTCGCGGTCAACGCGCAGGAGGGCCTCGCCGCGCTGCGCTCGAACCAGAACTTCGACGTGGTGCTGACCGACATCGAGATGCCGGACATGAACGGCTTCGAGTTCGCCGAGACGATCCGCGCCGACCACAATCTGAGTGCGATGCCGATCATCGCGCTGTCCTCGCTGGTGTCGCCGGCGGCGATCGAGCGCGGGCGGCAGGCCGGCTTCCACGATTACGTCGCCAAGTTCGATCGTCCCGGCCTGATCGCGGCGCTGAAGGAACAGACCGCCGAGACCAGGCAGGCGGCATGAACAAGTTCAGCCGGACGGCGTAAGGGGTAAAACATGTCAACCAAGACCGAGACCATCGAGGGCACCGTGGCCGAATACGTCACCGCCATGATCGGCGGGCAATTGTTCGGCCTGCCGATCTCCCGCGTGCAGGACGTGTTCATGCCGGAACGGCTGACGCGGGTGCCGCTGTCGTCGGCCGAGATCGCCGGCGTGCTCAATTTGCGCGGCCGCATCGTCACCGTGGTCAACATGCGCGCCCGGCTCGGGCTGCCGAACAACGACGACGGCAAGCCGCCGATGGCGGTTGGCGTCGACCTGCGCGGCGAGTCCTATGGCCTGCTGATCGACCAGATCGGCGAGGTGCTGCGGCTGCCCGACGACAGCCGCGAGGAAAACCCCGTCAACCTCGATCCCCGCATGGCCAAGCTCGCCGGCGGTGTCCACCGTCTCGACGGCCAGCTCATGGTCATCCTCGACGTCGATCGCGTGCTCGAAATCGTGCCTGACCTGATGGCGGCATGAAGATCCAACCTGGAACGGAAACATCCCTCTTGGGATTTGGTGCAAGTGGAGACCTAAAATGAAAACATGTCTTGTGGTCGATGACTCCAGCGTCATCCGAAAGGTCGCACGACGCATCCTCGAAGGTCTCGACTTTCAGATCGTCGAGGCCGAGGACGGCGAGAAGGCGCTTGAAGTCTGCAAGCGCGCAATGCCCGAGGCGGTTCTGCTCGACTGGAACATGCCGGTCATGGACGGTTACGAATTCCTCGGCAATCTGCGCCGCATGCCCGGCGGCGACGCGCCCAAGGTGGTGTTCTGCACCACCGAAAACGACGTCGCACATATTGCACGTGCGCTGCATGCCGGCGCCAACGAGTACATCATGAAGCCGTTCGACAAGGACATCGTCACCGCGAAGTTCCAGGAAGTCGGACTGCTCTGATCTTGAGTATCTGATCCCGGCGGCTCAACGGCCTTCGGCGTTGTCTTTGTAAGTGTGCCGCTTGAGTTGGGGTCGGGTGAAGTAATGAGTGTTGCGTTAACGAGGTCTCCACCACCAGTCTCGACACGGCAGGACAAGCTGCGGGTCATGGTGGTCGACGACTCCGTTGTGATCCGCGGGATGATCTCGCGCTGGATCGGCGCCGAACCGGACATGGAGGTCTCGGCCTCCCTGCGCACCGGCCTCGACGCGGTCAATCAGATCGAACGCATCAAGCCTGATGTCGCCGTGCTCGATATCGAAATGCCGGAGCTCGACGGCATTTCGGCGCTGCCGCAGTTGCTGGCGAAAAAGCGCGACCTCGTCATCATCATGGCGTCGACACTGACCCGCCGCAACGCCGAGATCAGCTTCAAGGCGCTTTCGCTCGGCGCATCGGACTACATCCCGAAGCCGGAAAGCACGCGCGAAGCCTCCGCTGCCGAGACCTTCCATCACGATCTGATTCAGAAGATTCGTCATCTGGGCGCAAGGGCCCGCCGGCGTGCGTCTCCGGCCGCGAGCCCGTCGATCGCGCCGATGCCCGAGCGGGCACGCGAAGTATCGGTCCATCCGGTCGCTGCACCGGTTGCGCAGCTGCAACTGGCGCGCCGGCCGTTCAGCATGCTGGCGCCGCGGGTGCTCCTGATCGGCTCGTCGACCGGTGGTCCGCAGGCGCTGATGACGCTGGTCGCCGATATCGGCCCGGTGATCGATCGTTTTCCGGTGCTGATCACCCAGCACATGCCGCCGACCTTCACCACGATTCTCGCCGAGCATCTGGCGCGCGCAAGCCGCCGGCCGGCGCATGAGGCCGTCGATGGCGAGACGGTCAAGCCCGGACGGATCTATCTTGCACCGGGTGGCCGCCACATGCGTGTGGTGCGTCATGGCGCTGATGCCGCGATCGCGCTCGACGACGGGCCGCCGGTGAATTTCTGCAAGCCAGCGGTCGATCCGCTGTTCAACTCCGCCATCGACGTCTGGCAGGCCGGCATTATGTCGGTGATTCTGACTGGCATGGGCTCCGACGGCATGCGCGGCGGCAAGGACATCGTTGCCGCCGGCGGCAGCGTGATTGCCCAGGACGAAGCCAGCAGCGTGGTGTGGGGCATGCCGGGCGCGGCTGCCAATGCGGGGATTTGTGCGGCCGTTCTGCCGCTCAATCAGATCGCGCCAAAACTAGTTCGGTTGTTTTCGGGAGATCGTTCGTGACGCCTTCAGACTATGAGTATCTGCGTAAGTTTCTGAAAGAGCGCTCCGGGCTCGATCTGTCCGCGGACAAGCAATATCTGGTCGAAAGCCGATTGCTGCCGCTGGCGCGCAAGTCCAGCCTGCCGGGCATTTCCGAACTCGTCGAGAAGATGAGGGGCGGAGCGAGCGCGCTGACGGCGGAAGTGGTCGAGGCGATGACCACCAACGAGACGTTCTTCTTCCGCGACAAGATTCCGTTCGACCACTTGAAAGAAGCGGTCCTCCCGGCGCTGGCGCAGGCGCGCGCGGCCCGCCGCACCTTGCGTATCTGGTGCGCGGCATCCTCCACCGGACAGGAGCCGTATTCGATCGCGATGTGCCTGAAGGAGGCCGGACACTTGCTGTCGGGCTGGCGCACCGAGATCGTCGCGACCGATCTGTCGCTGGCCGTGCTGGAAAAATCCAAGGCCGGAATCTTCAGCCAGTTCGAGGTGCAGCGCGGATTGCCGATCGGGTTGCTGGTAAAGTACTTCACCCAGAACGGCGAACTCTGGCAGATCAACGCCGAGCTCCGCAGCATGGTGCAGCATCGTCAGCTCAACCTGCTGCAGGACTTCTCGCATCTCGGCGTGTTCGACATCATCTTCTGCCGTAACGTGCTGATCTATTTCGATCAGAATACGAAGGTCAATATCTTCGAGCGGCTCTCCCGGATGATGGAGCCGGATGGCGTGCTGGCGCTGGGCGCCGCCGAATCCGTGGTCGGCATTACCAACACCTTCAAGCCCTATCCGGATCGCCGCGGACTGTATCGCCCGAACATCGCGCCGGTGATACGGGTGGCGTCGTCGACCCTGGTGCCGCAAACCATGCGGGCCGTCGCCGCAGCGGGCTGAGCCTGTTCTGCGGCTCAGCCGCCGGCATGCCTGCTACACGATGGCGTGCGGCAGGAAGCGTGACGAGTTGCCCGTGATCGGGTTCTCGTCCTCGCGGATCGACATGCCGCATGGCGTATGATCGACCAGCCAGCTTCCGATCACGGGGGATGGGGCGGAGAAGCTCGGCAGCGGCGCGAAAGCCTGCCGGATGAATCCTTCCGCCCCGTACGGCCCCTGCTGTTCCATTAGCGTGGTGCCGCCGCTGACGAGTGCGACATTGGCGCCCTCGCGCGAATAAAGCGGCTTTCGCACGAACGACGAGCCGAGCATCGACGCCTTCGGGTCGTCCTCGAAATAGGCCGGCAGCAGATTGGGGTGTTTCGGAAACATCTCCCACAGCAGCGGCAGGATCCCCTTGTTGGAAAGGATGGCTTTCCAGGGCGGCTCGATCCAGCGTGTCGGCGCGCTCGCCAGCTTGGCGCCGAACGCGTCCTGAAACATCCATTCCCAGGGGTAGAGCTTGAAGGCGAGTTCGATTCCGCGATCGTCGAGATCGACAAAGCGGCCGTCACCGCCAAATCCGACCTCCCTGATATCCATCATCGTGGTCGTCAATCCGGCCTGGCTCGCGGTGTCCTGCAGATAGGCCAGCGTGCCGGCGTCCTCGGCATTGTCGGTCATCCCGGCGAGATGCAGATGCTTGCCGCCGCCGCCGTGCTTCTTCCAGGTGTCGATCAGACGCTCGTGGATTGAATTGAACTGGTCGGCGCGCTTCGGGACGATGTTGCGCTCCATCGCCTGTTCGAGCCAGGTCCACTGAAAGACCGCGGCTTCGAAAATCGAGGTCGGCGTATCTGCGTTGTACTCCAGCAGTTTCGCTGGGCTCCAGCCGTCGTAGCTCAGGTCCAGCCGGCCATAGAGGCTGGCGTCGCGGCGGCGCCAGCTCTCGGACAGCAGCGGCCAGAAGGCTTCAGGTATTTTTAGCCGCCGCAGATATTTTTCGTCCTTGATTGCGCGGCCGACCAGTTCGACGCACATCGCTTCGATCTCGCCGGTTGGCCCTTCGATCCGCCGTTCGATCTCGTTCAGCGTGAACGCGTAATAGGCCCGTTCGTCCCAATAGCGCGCGCCGTCGATGGTGTGAAAGGTGAACCCGATGGTTTCGGCGGTGGTGCGCCAGTCGTCGCGTTCGGGGCAGGGGATGCGCTGCATGAATTCAGCCGCCGGAGATACCGACAGCGTGCCCGAACGCGCCGAAGCCGCCGCGCTGCGCACTGTGCGAACCGGAATCGGAAGTGCCCGAGGATGAATGGCTCGAGGACGAATCGCTCGAGTAGTAGCTGCTGCGCGACGAACTCCCGCCGGAGCCGCCGTGGCTGGATGAAGAGCTCCGCGATGTGCACTCGGTGTTTTGCTGGAGCGACGACGAAGCCGCATTCGGCGGTTGTTCGCAATTGCGGCTCGGCATCAGCGTATAGGCGGCGCTGCCGACCGCAACCGTGCCCATCAGCAGCAGCGCAACGTGCCCCGAACGTTTCGCCGGTGGGCCGGAGCGGGGCGATTCCGGCACCGAGACCGGTTTGCGCTTGCCGAATTCGTGGTGGTCTGAATTGTTGGTCATGGTCAGTAGATCATGCAGGCGGCGTTGAGGGCGCCGGCGGCGAGCGAGGCCAGCCCGAGCCAGATCGCGGCGGCGAGTTCGCCGGCAGCGATCCGCTCCGACAGTTTCGGCACCGGAACCCTGACGAGGAAGTAGACGATGATCTGCACGATCAGCGCGATTGCAGCCCAGATCAGGCAATCCCAGACGTTGGCGGAATGGGCGATGGCGCTGACCAGCGGCAGCGCGAAGCCGAGCAGGCTCAGGCCCAGCGCAATCGCGGCTGCCGGCTCGTTGGCGCGGATTAGTTCGAACTCGTTATGCGGCGTAACGCGGGTATAGACGAAGAGGTAGGCGACCACGGCGATGATAGCCGTGCAGAAATAGACCAGGAATGCCGGCAGTCCGGCAAGGGATTGCAGAACCATTGAATTCGCCCCCGACTCGCGCGCCCCGAAGGTTCGCACGATCTGTCAGTCGGCGCATGTGCGCAGGCGGTTCAATCCCAACAAAACTCCGCCTATTGCTCGTTTGGCCGATGTGACCTTCGGCTCAGGCTCCGGAGCAGGCGGAATGCCAGCCAGAAGAAGAGGATGACCAGTGCGAGCGCAACCAGCGGCGCTGCCAGCGCCAGAAGCGAGATCAGCGAGGCGCTGCCGAGTTCGGCGGTTGCAACCGCCGAATTTCCCACGCCGCCGGTTAAAACCGTGGATTTTGCCCTGAGCATCGCGGTCAAGCCTTGTGTGATGCCGGCGACGCCACCTCCCGCGATTATGGCCGCCGTCCATTTCACCATCGGCGGCAAGTCGGTCATGACAGCGGCGGATACGATCGTTCCCGCGACGACCGCACCGGGCGTCGCCACCGCATCGAGCAAATTGTCAACGCCGGGGATGTAGAACGCGGCGATCTCGACCACCGCTGCGGTGCCGAGCATGATGAGGGCGGCTGGCGTTGCGAGCCATGCGAAGCCATCGTTCAGGCTGACGTGTCCGGTGTAGGCCGCGACGCTGAGAACCAGCAGCGGCAGGAACAGCCGAAAGCCGGTAGCGGCGGCAAGCCCGATGCCGAGCGCAACCGACAGCGCCAGATCGTAGTTCGACATCTGCACAGGCTCCATCAGCCCCGGTCGAGGCAGCGTGAAGGATCACCGATCCCGATCGGTGTTAACGTCGGCGATGCTTCCGCGATCCGACATCGCCACCATGAACGCGCCGTTCAGGCCGTTCGCCGGCTCGTGACGAGGCCATACACGAACAAGACGATGATTGCCCCGACGACCGCGCCGATAAGCCCGGCACCTTCGCCGGGACTGTACCAGCCCAGTGCTCGTCCGAGATAGGATGCAACGAAAGCGCCCACGATCCCAAGGATCGTCGTCATGATGAAGCCCGATGGCTCGTTGTCGCCCGGCATGATGAACTTGGCGATGACTCCGGCGATGAAGCCGATGATGATCGTCCACAGAATTCCCATTCGCCTAACTCCTTCCGTAGGAGCGACACTTCTTCGCTGGGAGCCGGATCGTAGCAGCTTTTGTGGAACCCGGATTGTTCCGGTCAGGTTGTAATATAAGGTGATTAAACTTGGGCGACCCAATCCGGATGGGGAGGACTAACCTGAGGAGGTAACTGCAACCTTGCTCGGGAGGATCGCCATGGCGACGAACTTGGTTTCTGTAGTGATGCAATTCCTCACGCCGGACATGATCGCGAAAATCGCTTCTGTCCTGGGTCTCGATCGCAATGTTACGCAAAAAGCCGTCGCGGGTGCCATCCCCGCGCTTCTTGCCAGCCTCGCTGACGTCGCCTCCTCGCCCAATGGGGCACGCCAGCTCACCAATACGCTGACACAGCAATCCAGTTCGCTTGAGAGCCTCAAGAATCTCGTCGGCGGCGCCGGCCAGAACCTGCTGGCTGAAACCGGATCGAACATGCTCTCGGGTCTGTTCGGTGGCGGAACGCTGGACACGATGGCGCAAACGATAGGCAAGTTTGCAGGGATCGGCGAAGGCACCAGCAAGTCGATGCTCGGCATGCTCGGCCCCGTGGTTCTTGGCGCGTTGGGCCAACAGCAGCGCAGCGCGGGTCTCGACGCCAGCGGGCTGGCCTCGCTTCTCACTTCACAGAAGGACCAGATCGCCGCGGCAATGCCGTCCGGTCTCGCCGATCAGCTGAGTGCGGCAGGCCTCATCGATGGAGCGACCGGAAGCGCACGCAGCGCCGCGGCGGCGGCCAGCGCGGCTGGCGAGCGGATCGCAGATGCGTCGGAGCGGACCGCTTACCAGGCCGGTCAGGCGGCCTCG
>Ga0268266_10001623_pt1 | contig 26151 bp, 20 predicted proteins | sample KBSS13metaG_FD_190356 | JGI IMG/M metagenome (GOLD analysis project Ga0268266, IMG submission 190356) | Switchgrass rhizosphere microbial communities from Kellogg Biological Station, Michigan, USA - KBS S1-3 metaG (SPAdes) (version 2) | ecosystem: Host-associated > Plants > Roots > Rhizosphere... | reverse complement strand
CCCTCAAGGCTCATTCGGAGCAGATTCATGGGACGCAGCTGCGGGAGCTGTTTGCCGAGGACGCTTCGCGCGGGACACGGCTGACGGTTGAGGCAGAGGGACTGTTTCTGGACTACTCGAAGAACCGTGTGACCGACGAGACGCTGAAGCTGCTGGTGCAGCTGGCGGAAGAATCAGGATTGAAGGCGCGGACCGAGGCGATGTTTACCGGCGAGAAGATCAACATTACGGAGAACCGCGCGGTGCTGCATGTGGCGCTGCGAGCTCCGAAGACGGAGAAGATCGTTGTCGACGGCGAGGATGTGGTTCCGGGCGTACACGAAGTGCTGGACAAGATGGCGTCGTTCGCTGAGCGTGTTCGCTCCGGCGAGTGGAAGGGCCATACGGGCAAGCGCATCAGGAATATTGTGAACATCGGCATTGGGGGCTCGGATCTGGGGCCGGTGATGGCGTATGAGGCTCTGAAGCACTACTCGCAGAGAGATCTTACGTTCCGGTTCGTCTCGAATGTGGATGGCACGGACTTTGCTGAAGCTGTGCAGGATCTGAATGCAGACGAGACGCTGTTCCTGGTGGCTTCGAAGACGTTTACAACGCTGGAGACGATGACGAACGCGCACACGGCGCGCGACTGGGCGTTGAAATCGCTAGGTGACGAGAAGGCAGTGGCGAAGCACTTCGTGGCGATTTCGACGAACGCGAAGGAGGTTGCTAAGTTTGGGATCGATACGGCGAACATGTTTGGTTTCTGGGACTGGGTCGGCGGGCGCTACTCGATGGACTCGGCGATCGGGCTTTCGACGATGATCGCAATCGGGCCGAAGGGCTTCCACGAGATGCTGGAGGGATTCCATGCAATGGATGTTCACTTCCGCACGACTCCGATTGAGAAGAACCTGCCGGCGCTGCTGGGGCTGCTGGGCCTCTGGTATACGGAGTTCTTCGACGCGCAGACGCAGGCGGTGCTGCCCTACGAGCAGTATCTGAAGCGCTTCCCGGCGTATCTGCAGCAGCTGACGATGGAGTCGAACGGCAAGCATGTGACGCTGGATGGTACGCACGTGAACTACGAGACGGGTGCGATCTACTGGGGCGAGCCGGGGACGAACGGTCAGCACTCGTTCTATCAGCTGATTCACCAGGGAACGCGATTGATTCCGTGCGATTTCATCGGGTTCTACAAGACGCTGAATCCGCTAGGACGGCATCACGACATGCTGATGGCGAATGTCTTCGCGCAGGCTGAGGCGCTGGCCTTCGGCAAGACCGCGGAGCAGGTGAAGGCTGAGGGTACGCCGGACTGGCTGGTTCCGCATCGTGTGTTTGAGGGGAATCGTCCGTCGAATACGATTCTTGCGAAGGAACTGACTCCCCGGGTACTGGGCACACTGATTGCGCTGTATGAGCATGCGGTGTTCACGCAGGGCGTGATCTGGAATATCGACTCGTTCGATCAGTGGGGCGTGGAGCTGGGCAAGGTGCTGGCTACGAAGATCCTGGGCGAGCTGGAGTCGAAGGACAAGCCGAAGCTGGAGCATGACAGCTCCACGACGAACTTGATCGAGCTGTACAGGAAGAACAAGTAAATCTACGCCGCTGCGAGCGCCCTGTATGTGCGGGCGCTTGCAGCGGCTTTACTTTTTAACCGAGAGGGGAGGTCCGAGGAACTCGCAATTCCAGGGCTTGCCGAAGGCGTTGAGAGTATCCATAGTGGGACGGCCCTTGGCGAAGACATCGGCAAGCTCGGAGAAGAAGCGGCGCGCATCCATGGCGGGAAGGATGAGGATGAACTGATGTGCGGGCTTGTCTGCGATGTTGACAAAGGCGTGGGGTGTGCCTCCGGGAACGCTGATGACCTCGCCTTCGCCGACCTCGATACGCTTGCCGTCGATCTCGTAGAGATAGCGACCGGAGAGTACGCGGAAGATCTCGGTTTCAGGGTGGCGATGGAGCGGAGGACCGAAGCCGGGAGCGTTGGTGGTCTCGATGATGGATATGGCGTTGTCGGACGCGTTGGGCGGCAGGCGGACGGTGAGTTCAAGGCCGAGCGATGGGATCTTGAGGACGGTGGGATCGTCGGGGAAGGATTGATAAGGGTGGAAGGCCATGATGGGTGAATCTTACCGAGCCTTCGATGTTTTCGCAGTAATAATGCTGCAATGAGATCGCACGACGAAGCGCTGATTTTAGTCAGCTTCCATAAAGCGCGCGCCTAAAGTTCTTCGATTGAGGTCGGATATTCCCCCACGCGTCGAATTGCTCTTGCGTGAGGCTAGTGTATTCAGAAGTTGATACGCGTCTGATGTTCCAAGCAAAATTGAGGTGGAAATATGCATGCAAAAGGCCGATTTGAAGCTCTACTTCGCTGAGCTCGCCTTCAATTGCTTTATGCTCAAGCTTCTGTAATTGCTCGATCGCCTCGGAAAGATTGCTTTTTATAATCTTGCGATTGAATGGCCGTTTTCGTGGCATACGTAGATCTCCTCTATTTGGAGAAGTGAACTCTTGGTTTACCGAAGCTGCAGCATTACCGCGGTGTGAGCGGGAATCGTGATAGTGCCACCGGAGAGCTTGATTGCGGAGTTTTTGGGTGTGAGGTGAGTCTCGGGCTGATCGAGTGCGGGGCCGGAGAGAACCTCGAGGAGGGTAGCGGCGGGAAGCGTGAGAGTGAGGGACTGCGTGGCGCCCTTGTTGAGGATGGCAACGAGGGTCTTGCCATTGGTTTGCCGGGCGGCGTAGGCGGTGGCGTTGACCTGGCCGGAATTGAATTCGACGGGGAGCAGTGTGGTGCCGGCGAAGCGCGAAGCGAACTTCATGCCATAGCCGACCGGCTCCAGCATGTACTTGTTGCTGAGTTTGCCGTCGACGCCGGAACCGGCGAGGGTTCCTTCGTTGGCGATGGGAGTGTAGAAGGGTTTGGGATGAGGAGCGGTGGGATCTTTCATGAGTTGTTCACCGCGGAGGAAGCCACCGACGGAGACTGCCTGTGCGTGACCACTCCCACCGTGCAGATTCACTCCGCAGTATCCAAGGCTCATCAGTTCGAAGAGATAGTCGGCTCCCCAGAGTGCGGCGGAGAAGACGTCACTGAGGCCCGGCTTGCCACCCTGATAGACGGTGTTGCCCTCGGTCATACGGAACGGCACATTCATCTTGGTCGCTGCCTCGCGGGCCAGTGCGGCCTTCTGGGCTACGGCTGGACTCGGCCTGAGAAGGCGCTCGATATTGACGTTCGGACTGGCTGGCGGTCCTCCCCAGTAGTAGTGGTGCGAGAGTGTGGTGACATTGGGGCGTTCGTTGATGGACGGCCAACGGTCGGCGATCTTCGGTAGCCAGGAGACATCGGAGGCAACATCGGGCATTCCGAACTTTGCGCCAGGAACTGCCTTCTGGACCGCGAGTGCAAGCGGGATCCACTCTTTCAGATACTCATCAACGCCCCATGTTTTGGGGTCGCGCAGATGACGGTTGAACATGTCGACTTCGTTTCCGAGTTGGAAGTAGAGGAGACGAGAACCCAATGTCTGAGAGACGAAGCGAGCCTCGGCGACGTCGGCCTCTTCGACGGCAAAGCCAAGGTTGAGCCCGTAGATGCAGGTCCAGCCAGTGGCCTTGAGAAAGCTATTGAGATTGCGGATTGCCTCAGGTGTGACGGCGAAGATGGTGGTTGGAGGAGGCTCCCCATTATCGGCCTTGCGATGCGTACGGGTGGGAGGCTGCGCAGTGGGTGTGGCCTTCCACCAACCGAACTCGCTGGTATTGCCGCCGAGACGAAGCACGCCGCGAGCGGAGAGATGACGGAACTCGGCGATGAGGCTCTTGTTGGCGGGCGAGAAGAAAGAGGGGTCTTCGAGCTGCATGGCCTCGTAAGAGAGGCCGATGAAGTCGGCAGGAACCTTGATGGTAGGAGTGCCGTTGCCGAGTTTGAGCGATGCGGTGGTCTGCGCGAGAAGGGAGTGAGGAAGGATGCTGGTTGCTGCGAAGGCAAGGGAGCCGGTGCGGAGGAAGCTGCGGCGGTTCAAGTAATTCATCGAGTTCGACTATAGCAGTCGAAGATTGGCTTCGACGTGCATCGTGAGTAAGGCTGCAGTCGATGAATTTGGAGATGCTATCGAATGCGGTCGAGAGCGACTAGAACGTCGGCGGGTTCGGGGCGGACACGGAAGTCGGCGTGGGCCTCTGCAAACGCGATGGTGTTATTTCGGTCGACGATGAAGGTGGCGGGAAGTGGAAGCCGCCAGCTGGCTTCTGTGGCGGTCTGGTAGTTGAGGCCGGCGTTGTTGAAGGGAATGTTGACGAGGATGGACTGGAAGTAGCGTCGCTGCTCGGACGAGACGGTGAACCCGATGCCGTACTGTTCCGCAACTTCGGCGCCGGGGTCGGAGAGCAGAGGGAAGCCGAGGTGGTGCTGATCGAGCATGAAGTTGCTTTGACGTGTGCTCTGCGGGGAGATGCCTACGAAGAGCGCGCCACGGTTGCGCAGCTCCGGATAGAGGTCGCGCCAGGTTTCAAGCTCGGTGACGCAGTAGGGGTCCCAGCGTCCGCGAAAGAACTTGATGACGAGCGGGCCGAGAGCGATCAGATCTGCAGAGTTGACGAGCTTGCCGGTGGCGGCGTCCTTGAGCGAAAAGGGAGCCGCAGGCGAACCGGGCTTGAGGGCGCGATCTTCTATACCAGTGGCGAAGAGCTCGGCGATGATGCGTTCGGAGAACTCAAGGCGCTCGGGTTGGACAAGGGCACGGGTGTTCTGGGTGATGCGGTCGAGCTGATCCTGGAGCGAGATGTTGAGTGAGGAGGCCACGAATCTATTATCGCAGCCTCCCTGGAGGGAGTTACAGAGCGGCGCCGGTTGCCTCATCGTGGCAGGAGACCTTGGGGACAGATGCCTTGGCCTTGCGGGCTGTTGTGCTGGTGTGTGGAGCGGCAGTGGACGCGTGCTTCGCTGGAAGAGCTTTGAGCAGCGAGGTCATCCGCTCGAAGGCCTGATCGCGCGCTGTCTTGTTGGCGGGATTGTTGTTGGCGGGATCTTCTCCGGCGCGCATAAAGCCGTGTCCGGCTCCTTCATAGGTGACGGGATCGTATTTCTTTCCGGCTGCCTTCATGGCTGCTGTCGTGGCGGGAATGGTGGAGTCGATGCGGGCATCGTTGCCACCGTAAAAGCCATAGACGGGAGCGGAGATAGCGGAGAACTCAGAGGGCGGAGGACCGTAGAAGACGAAGGCTGCGGCAAGGTCTTTGCGGTGCGTGGCGAAGGCGAAGGATTTTCCGCCTCCCCAGCAGAAGCCGGCGGTTACAAAGACGCCGTTTGAGGAGGGAAGCTTCTTCCCGTAGTCGGCTGCGGCGTCCAGGTCGGCGTTGACCTGGTCCGGATTGAGTCCGGAGACGGCTTTGGTGATGGCGTCCATGCCGGAGTAGGAGTCGGTGCCCCCACCGTTGGGGCCGGTGCCTGAGAGAAGATCGGGCGCTACGACGATGTAGCCTGCGGCGGCGAGTTCGTCGGCCATCTCCTTGGCCCAGTCGGAGAGGCCAAAGATCTCATGGATGAGGACGACGACGGGTGCCTTTCCGCTGACCTCGGGATAGACGACGAAGGCCTGGAGAGAACGGTCTCCGTGTTTCAGAGTGACGTATTCGCGATGCCGGGGGGAGGCGTCGAGCTTGGCTTTAGCCCAGTCCTGGGCAAAGGCGGGGAGAGAGACACTAAGCACGAGGGCGAGCAGGCACAACGTTACGCGGCGCATGGGAGGAGTGTAAGCCTGACGGGATCGAATGGACAATGCAGAAGATGTAAAAGTCTTGCCACCGTCAGCGAGAACTCCGGTGCAGAGATTTGCAGATGCAGAACGCCTTATACTTCGCCCATGACGGGCTTTCAGCTAAGAGTAGCGACAGCGGACGATATTCCAAAGATTCGCGAGCTGATTGAGGCTTCTGTGCGTGGACTTCAGGCTAAGGACTATTCGCCTTTGCAGATTGAGGCGTCCCTTCGAACGGTATTTACCATTGACAGCCAGTTGATTGCAGACGGAACGTACTTTGTCGCGCTGAACGACGTGGGCGAGTTGGCAGGCTGTGGTGGATGGTCCAAGCGAAAGACGCTTTACGGCGGAGATCACCAGGTGGAGAAGATCGTGCCGGAGCTGCTGAACCCGGCGTCGGATGCCGCAAAGGTGAGGGCGATCTTCGTGCATCCGCGATTTGCGCGCGTGGGGCTGGGTGGCCTGATTCTACGCACGGCAGAAGAGGCAGCGGTGGAGGCCGGATTCCGGCGGTTTGAGATGGGAAGCACGCTGACAGGAGTATCGCTGTACGCGCGGAAGGGATACTGCGAGATGGAGCGTGTGCTGGTTCCGGTGGGTGATGGTGAGGAGATTGAAGTGGTGCGGATGATGAAGGAAGCTCACCATCCGCTATGAAAACGTGACTCTAGGCTGTGGTGAGCTTGAGCGTTATGCCTATGTTCGCGGTTGCAGGTTGAGCGGATGGGAGCGTGACGCGAAGACCGTTCGGCTGCTGCAGGAATTTTAGATTCTCGCTGTGGCCAAGCATGCTGGCACTGGTGACTTTAACGTTGTGCGGGCTGCTGAGGCCGAGCGAAGTGATGACTGCCTCGCTGCCGGGCCAGCCCTGGACGAAGGCATAGAGAGTGGAGCCTTTGGTGGTGAAGCGAATATCGCTGGCTCCGAGGTCAGGCTTCTTGCCCTCGTTGGGGTCAAACTCCTTGCCGTTTTTGGCGATGACAACTTTGGTCGAGGGACCTTCGCCATAGATCTTCCAGGGGCGCGAGGAGTAGATGCCTTCGCTGTTGACCTTCATCCATGCGGTGATGCCATCGAGCGTGGTGATCTCTTCGGGATCGAGTTCGCCGGAGTTCGGCAGCGGGAAGTTAAGAAGCAGGTTGCCATTCTTGCTGACGATGTCGACCATAAGGTCGATGACTTTCTTGGAAGTCTTGTAAGTGATGCCGCGGTGATAGTGCCACTGGCCGACGCAGGTGTCGGTCTGCCAGGGATGCGCGGCGATGTCATCGAGTACGCCGCGCTCGCGGTCGAGGGCGCAGGTGCCGGTGGTGCAGTCGGTCGCGGTCTTGCTGAAGTAGACAGCTTCGACCTTGCCGCCGTGGTGCGACGCGCTGAGGTTGTAGAGATGCGCGACGAGCGAGAGGCCGTACTCCTCGAAGGGAATGCCGCCGTCGGTGTAGAGCAGATCGGGCTGGTGCTGGTCTAGGAGGTCTTTGATGCGGTTGAAGTACTCCTGCTTCCAACGTGTGGGTGCGACGCGGCCCATGGCCTGCGCGGTCTTCGCGAAGTCCGCGGGCTCACCTGAGTAATCGTGATAGAGATCGGAGTAGGCGGGCAGAGTACCGTCGTAGGCGACTCCGGCCAGCGGGCCGGTGGCGTCGCTGAGGTGAGACGGAGCCAGCCAGTCGTAGGAGTTCGAGAGATGCTCGGAGACGCCGAAACGCAGGCCACGCTTGCGTGCAGCGTTCTTCCAGATGCCAACGATGTCCTTATTGGGGCCGGTGGCTACGGAGTTCCAGCGCTTCTGGTATTTGGAGTTCCACATGTCGTAGTTGTCGTGGTGGACGCCCATGGAGAAGAAGTATTTGGCACCGGCTTTGACGTAGAGGTCCATCAAGTGCTCGGGGTCCCACTTGGCTGCCTTAAACTTCGGGACGAGATCCTTGTAGCCGACCTTGGAGGGATGGCCGTAGGTCTTGAGGTGATACTCGTACTGCTTGGATCCCTGCATGTACATGTTGCGGGCGTACCAGTCGCCGTCTTCGATTGCGGATTGTGGACCCCAGTGTGACCAGATGCCGAACTTGGCCTCACCGAACCAGGATGGTATGGAATAGGCGGCCAGAGACTCTCGTGTGCCCTTGAAGGAGCCGGGCGCAATGGGGAGATCGGCCGCGTATGCGCGGCTGGGGCGGAGGGCGATGGCCGATCCGGCGGAGGCGAGAAGCTTGAGGGAGTCACGTCGGGTAAGTTTCATTATTGGAAGTCCACTTCCACATCGAGATAACAGCAGCCCCACTATATTGGGGTGGGATCGGATGCGCAAGGATGCGTTATTGTTTAGTGACTGAGGAAGTGGGAATAAGGAGAAGGAACGAGATGACGCAGATGGAGATCGCCAAGGGCGCCGAGGAACAGTATCTGCTTTCGGGAATGTCGAATCGTCACGGGCTGGTGGCTGGAGCGACGGGAACGGGGAAGACGGTGACGCTGCAGGTCATGGCCGAGGCGTTGAGCTCGATTGGCGTTCCTGTGTTTGCTGCGGATGTGAAGGGCGATCTTTCGGGGATCAGCCAGCCTGGGAAGAGTTCGCCGAAGTTTGATGAGCGTGTGAAGACGATGGGGCTGGGAGAGTGGACTTTCGCAGGCGCTCCGGTTGTCTTCTGGGATGTCTTCGGGAAGGAAGGGCATCCGGTGCGAGCCACTGTCAGCGAGATGGGACCGCTGCTGATGAGCCGCATCCTGAACCTGAACGACACCCAGACGGGTGTGCTGACACTGGTCTTCAAGATCGCCGATGACAATGGTCTGCTGCTGCTGGATATGAAGGATCTTCAGGCGATGCTGCAGCATGTCTCTGAACACGCCAAGGAGTATCAGACGACGTATGGCAATATCTCGGCTGCCAGCATCGGAGCGATTCAACGTGGCCTGGTTGCGCTGGGGCAGCAGGGAGGAGACCAGTTTTTCGGAGAGCCTGCACTCAATATCGAAGACCTGCTTCAGACCGATTCGAGCGGCAAGGGAGTAGTGAATATTCTGGCAGCAGATAAGCTGCTACAGTCGCCGCAGCTCTATGCAACATTTCTGCTGTGGCTGATGAGCGAGCTGTTCGAAAAGCTGCCCGAGGTGGGCGATCCGGAGAAGCCGAAGCTGGTCTTCTTCTTCGATGAGGCTCACCTGCTTTTCAACGATCTTCCCCCGGTATTGCAGTCTCGGATCGAGCAGGTCGTGCGACTGATCCGGTCGAAGGGGGTGGGAGTGTTTTTTGTGACGCAGAACCCAATCGACGTTCCAGACACGGTTCTGGGGCAATTGGGGAATCGCGTGCAGCATGCGCTGCGGGCGTTTTCTCCGAAGGACCAGAAGGCTGTGAAGGCCGCGGCACAGACGTTTCGTGAGAATCCTAAGCTGAATGTGGAAGAGGTCATCACGCAGATGGGCGTGGGTGAGGCCTTGGTCTCTTTCCTCGACGAGAAAGGAATTCCCGGTATGGTGGAGCGGGCATTGGTATGTCCCCCACACAGCCAGATTGGGCCGATTACGCCCGAGCAGAGAGCCGCTCTCATCAAGAGCTCTGTGGTTGCAGGAGTGTATGAGACTGCGGTCGATCGCGAGTCGGCTTACGAGAAGCTGAAGGGCAAGGTTGTGGCTTCAACCGGTGCCGCGGCTCCAGCAGCCGGTGGAGCGGGCGCTGGAACCGTCGAGCAGGGTGGGGGATGGCTGGAAGCAGCAGGCACGGCCCTTGGAGGAGTACTCGGCGGCGGTGGCGGCTCGCGACGAGGCGACACGGTTGTGCAAGCGATGGTAAAGAGCGCTGCGAGAACTATGGGGAGCACGGTTGGAAGGCAGATTGTGCGCGGGGTTCTGGGATCGCTGCTCGGTGGAGCTACAAGCCGACGTCGTTAAAAGAGATGGTCCACTCGTATCCTTCGATAACGCGAGTGGACCACGATCATGTTGGAAGTTTTCTGTTAGATAACCTTCAGTAGAAGAAGAATGAGAACGATGGTGAGGATGAGGCTCAGGCCACCTCCACCGTAGTAGCCCAGGCCAGGTCCCATACGATATCCGCCAAAACCGAACAGCAAAATCAGGATGATTAAAAGGAGGATCATGTTCTTCTCTTCTCCTAAAACAAAGTGTGCATCATCAAAGTACGATGCACATTTTGCCTGATGCGGATAAGCGGCGCCGTTTTATTTCGCTGAGGCTATTGCTTTTGCCGTGGAACCATCAAAGAGCTGAAATTCACGAATTCCTGCGGATCCGACGGTGGATAAGAGGTTGAGCCGCACTCGCTGCGCCGTGATTGCGGGAAAGATATCGATCTTCTTATGACCGATGGCGTGAGCATGGACCAGCGGCTTCCAGACTCCGTTCTGCCATGCTTCGATGGTGTAGTCCTGGATATGTTGGCCTTCGTTAAGCCATTCCATCGTGAGGGTGCGGTCGAAGGTGACGGGCTTATCGAAACAGACCTCGAGTGTGGCGTGATGTACTGGCGCGGACCAGAAGGTTGCTGGATCGTTGTCGATGGCTGCGTTCGATGCTTCATTGGAGATGTGGACGGCCTGCCGCAAGAGATTGCGTTGAGGGCCATAGATGCGTTGAACGGCTTCACCGAACTCACGCAAACGCGTGACGTCTGCTTCGGGCATGCGACCAGTGTCATCGGGAGCAAGGCCGAGCATGAGTTGGGCTCCATGGCCTACGGTTTTGTTATAGATGTCGAGAAGTTCATCAACGGTGTGAAGTGAGCTTTCATCGTTCGGGTGCCAGAACCAGTGCAGCTTACGCAGCGGAGTATCTGCCTCGATGGGCCGCCAGCGGAGATAGCCGGTACGATCAATGACGTTCCAGTTCTCGTACGGTACAGTGCCGTCCTCTGAGCCGACCCAGCGGATGTCAGCATTTTTGTAAAGTGCAACATCGGCGAAGACCAGAGTGTTGGGCTGGTAGGTACGAAGCTCCTGCACGATCTTGTCGAAGTCGTAGGTGCGTCCTTCAGAGCCTGCGCCGTCAAGCCAGAACTCTGTCAAGGGACCATAGTGACTGGCAAGCTCCGTGAGTTGGGAGAGATAGTACTTGTCGTAAGCCTTGGGATCGGGATAACGGGAGTCGTGGCGATCCCAGGGTGAAAGATAGACGCCGAAGCCGAGCGCCGCTTTGTGCGCAGAGTCAGATGCCAGTCGCACGAGATCGCCTTTGCCATTCATCCATGGGCTGGCTTTGACGGAGTAGTCGGTGTGCTTGCTGGGAAAGAGCGCAAAACCGTCGTGATGTTTGGAGACGAGGACGGCATAACCGGCACCGGCGGCTTTGGCAGCCTGCATCCATTGATCGGTATCGACGTGTGCGGGATTGAAGACGGAAGGCGCGGCAGTGCCGTCTCCCCACTCACGATTGAGGAAGGTGTTGGTAGAGAAATGGAAGATGACACCAATCTCGAGATCCTGCCATTCCAATTGAGCTGAACTTGGTTTGATATCGGGAAAGCTCTGTGCAGAGAGCGTTGGAGGCATATGAGAAGCAAAGACGATGAGGACGGCCAGACTCGCTCGAAGCGCGACCATGCCGGCTCGCAAGGAATTGAAGAAGGTCATGATTTGCATGGTATCGTCTTGCCGGGTTGTAAGGGCGCGATTTGCCGAATCGGGAAGACGGTTCGATGAGGTGGTTGTCAGGCGAGGAGGCTACGGTTCGTGTCCGGCAGATTCGTCGACGGAAATTCCAGAGCATCAGAATGTTTTTCTTCATAGAGAGCTTTGTCGCATCGCATGAACAGCTGTTCCCAGCTATAGATATGCGGTTGCAAATCCGCGAGACCGAAGCTTGCTGTCACCCGGGTCTTCATCTCACCGTAGATAATTTCAGTCTGAGCGATAGATTCGCGGAGGTGTTGCGTCATTACCAGCGCCTGGACGTATTGTGTGCGTGGCAGCAGGACGGCAAACTCGTCTCCGCCAATGCGCGCAAGAAGGTCTCCTGGACGCATGTTGCGTTGGAGACATGCGGCAACAGCGATCAGCGTAGCATCGCCACAGTGATGCCCAAAAGAATCGTTGATGCGTTTGAAGTCATCCAAATCCACCACGAGAGCGCATAGGGGTGAGGATTCTTTTTTGCAGGCGATGATGCATTGTTCTGCGGCCAGTTCCATGCCGCGCCTGTTCAACGTGCCGGTAAGTGGATCGGTTGCCGCCTGCACCTCAAGTTTGCCACGCAGAATAGCGGCCGTCATCCAGACAAAGGAGACCATGGCGCCCCACTGCAGGCACGAATTGGTGATGAGAATCCACTGCAGAAAGGGGCCGGCGTTGAGATAGTTGTGAGGAGCGCCGTGCATAGCGACTCCCGCGATGCGGACGAGATTGGCGATGCAAAGCCCCACCATCATCAACATCATGGAACCGACGGGAATGTGCAGAGTATCCGTGCGGTAGCGATAGAGAAAGAGAGCGATCTGTGCGTGTTGACAGCCGAGCACAACGCTCAAGGCGATGAGCCGCTTCCCTGTATCGGGACGAATCCAACCATACTCACTCATGGTGATGATTGCCAGAAGTAAGAGCGCCAGCTGAATGTAGACCTGCGAGGTCTTGCGCCCCAGGAAATCAGTCAGAGAGAAAAAGAGAGCGGAATAGCCCGCCGCAACGAAGACGTCTCCGAGAACGATGGAGATCAAGTCGGGGATGTGGCCTCGGAGAGCTACGACGGTCGCCCCTAAAAAGACCAGAACGCTATAGATCGAAAACCAGCGGACTCCCTTCATCCCCTTGTAGAGCCATGAATTGGCCAACGTAAGGATGGTGTACAAGGCGAGAAACACCGCGTGCTCAACGTGCAGAGTGTGGATGTCCAAAACGACGGTCCTCGATCTTTGTGTCGACAATCTTATGTCACACTCGACAAGGTTTCCATACTGCTTTGGGGCGCGTTAATTTTTTTTAGAAAAGCGTTGGTCTAGGTCGCCGAAAGGGTTAGGATACGGTTTTTCCGAGTGCATAAGAATCGCATAGGCGGGGAGCCCTGCCCGCATCTGCCTGAAAGCAAGCGTGTTACCCCGAGATTCTCGCGGAGGGTTGTTGCTGCTAACGCGCCTGCTTGTGAGCGATCCCATCCTGGAAGTTCCTGGCGATGCGTTGCGATTTAGCGATGACAAAGGCGGCGTGGTCAGGGGAGAGGACCTCGTTGGCGGTTGCGGCGAAGAGAGCAAGCCACCGCGTGAAGTGATCAGGATCGAGCGGGAGCTGAAGATGAGTCATCATTGGATCGCCTTTGTAGCGGCCCGTGGTGAGCAGCACTGTAGACCAGAAGTCCTTGAGCGTAGCGAGGTGATGCGGCCAGTCGCCAACGATGGCGTTGAAGATGGGGCCGATGTCAGGGTCGCGACGGACTTCATCGTAGAAGACGTCTACGAGGTTGCTGATCTCGGTTTCCGTGATCTCAGTTGCCATAGGGAGCAGTTTAACTGGGCTGCTGCTGTGTGCATCCAGGAGAGTAGCTTGCCGATCTCTCCGCGATGTCGAAGGGATCGAGAATCCACCGGAGATGGTCGACTTTCTTCACCGCGCCATCCGCTCCAGATGGCGATAGCCACCTGTGGCGATAAATAGAGTCAGGAAGACTGAAAAGTTGTAGCAGGCATGCACGATGGCGGAGCAGGCTACGGAGCGAGTGCGGATGCGGACGAGCGTCATGACCAGCGAGACGACGAACAGGACTCCAAGGGCACCCCATGCGTGGGCCAGCTGCTGTGCGTGAAGAAGAGCGAACAGGATGCTGGAGACGATCGCGCTGAACACGAGGGCGGCGAAGGTGAGGCTGGTGGTCGTGCGCCACCGTTCGTGTGCAGCCGGTGTCCTCGGCAGTGAGAGCCAGTCATACGCGATTGCGAAAGCGGGGAAGAGGAAGCCACGAAAGGCGATCTCCTCAAACAAGGGGGCGAGCAGGGTTCCGAAGGCGGTGACCAGCCAGACATCGGAGGTGCTGCGAAAGAAGTCGTCCATGGGAAGCGACTTCGGAACCGGGATCAGGGAGGATAAGGCCTGTACGGTGAATCCTGTGATGAGGCCAATCGGAATCAGCTTGTGAAGGTTGCGGCGAGCCATCGCAAAATCCCACTGAATGCCGTTGCCGAAGGATCGCTGCCAAAGGAGTGGAAAGAAGAAGAATGAGGCAAGCAACGTGATGACATAGCTGATCGCCATGGATGCAACCAGTAGCTTGGGGTGCACAGCCGCCGACACGATCTTTTGCGGATCGCCTTTAACGGGGCTTAGCGCGAGCAGAATGGCCTGTGTGAGAAGAAGGACAAAGCCGGCGAGAGCAATGAAGAGAAGAGCATGACCGATATGGGGGACACGGGCCGGAACTCCCGGCCCGGTGACGTTTTCCGGCGGGGGAGCGTCGATCACGAGGGCCGTTCCTGCAGGCAGAACGGGCAGAGATGGATCGTCAGCAGCCGGCGCCTGAGGCTGCGTCGAGCAGGCGCGGAAGGGAACCTCGGTCTGTGGCGATGTGGAGCGGTGGCTCATCGTTTCTTTGCCTTAGCTGCAGCCTTCTTCACTATAGGAGCCGCTTTCTTCGGCCTGGAGGTTTCGACTAGTTTAGCCGGGCGAGCGGTTGCCACGCCCGTCTTCCTCTCGGGAGGGACGAATTTGGCCTTGGGCTTTTTCTCCGGATCAGGGGCGGCCCCGATATTAGCAGGCTGCGGCCCCGCGTGACTCCCCGAGCCATTGCGGCTGGCGAGAGTTGCAGGATCGTAGTGACGGGCAAGAAATTCGGCCGTATGCGACCCTTTCACGGTGGCGACCTGTTCTGGGGTGCCGTGAGCGATGACCTGGCCTCCGCCTTCGCCACCCTCAGGGCCGAGGTCGAGGATGTAGTCGGCGTTGCGGATGATGTCGAGGTTGTGCTCGATGATGATCACGCTGTTGCCGAGGTCGGTAAGACGGTGAAGCACCTCAAGCAGCTTGCGAACGTCGTCGAAGTGGAGGCCTGTGGTGGGTTCGTCCAGAAGGTAGAGGGTGCGGCCGGTCTGGCGCTTCGAGAGCTCGCGGGCGAGCTTCATGCGCTGGGCCTCGCCTCCGGAGAGTGTAGTGGCGGACTGTCCAAGGTGAATGTAGCCCAGACCGACGTCGACGAGAGTCTGCAGGCGCTGGTGGACCGCAGGAATATCTTTGAGGACGGGTAAAGCGTCCTCGATGGCAAGGTCGAGAAGATCGGCGATGGAGTAGCCGTTGAACTTTACGGCGAGCGTCTCCTGGTTGTAACGGCGTCCATTGCAGACCTCGCACTGCACGTAGACGTCAGGCAGGAAGTTCATCTCGATGCGGCGCTGTCCTTCACCCTGGCAGGCCTCGCATCGTCCACCCTGCACATTGAAGCTGAAGCGCCCGGGCTTGTAGCCGCGCTCACGAGACTCCGGAAGCATGGCGAAGAGATCGCGGATCGCAGAGAAGACGCCAGTGTAGGTCGCAGGATTCGACCGCGGGGTGCGGCCGATGGGCGATTGATCGATCTCGATGACCTTGTCGATCTGCGAGATGCCGCGTACCTTTCCATGCTGACCGGGCTCTTCACGCGAGCCGTAGAGTTCCTTTGCGAGCGCACGGTAGAGGATGTCATTGACGAGCGTGCTCTTGCCGGAGCCGGAGACGCCGGTGATGACCGTCATCACGCCCAGCGGAAAGTGTGCGGTGACGTCTCTGAGATTGTGGGCCTTCGCGTTCTCAACAGTAATCCAGTTTCCGGTAAGTGGACGAGGCTGTTTGCGAGCAACGATCTCGATCTCGCCAGCGAGATATTTACCGGTGATCGAATCCTGGTTCGCCATGATCTGCTGAGGTGTGCCGTCGGCGATGAGAAGGCCGCCGTTCTTTCCTGCACCGGGGCCAAGATCGAGGACATAGTCGGCCTTGCGGATAGTGTCTTCATCGTGCTCGACCACGAGGACCGTGTTGCCGAGGTCGCGGAGGTTTTCGAGCGCAACGATCAGGCGCTGGTTATCGCGCTGATGCAGCCCGATGGAAGGCTCGTCGAGCACGTAGAGGACGCCGCGGAGTCGCGAGCCGATCTGCGTGGCGAGGCGGATGCGCTGCCCCTCGCCGCCGGAGAGTGTCGCCGCCGAGCGATCAAGGGACAGATAGCCGAGGCCGACGGCATTCAGGAACTCCAGCCGTTCGATGATCTCCCTCTGTAGGCGATCGGCGATGATGCGGTCGCGGCCCGTGAAGTTCATTCCTCTCGCGGCGATAAGGGCGCGTTCCAAAGAGAGAGCCGTGAAATCGGCGATGGAGCGCTGGTCGACGGTGACGGCCAGAGATTCAGGCCGCAGACGCTTGCCCTGGCAGCGTGGGCAGGTGGTCGCGGACATGTACTGCATCATGTACTCGCGATAGCCTTCGGACTTGGTGTCCTCGAGGTTGGCGCGGAGATAAGCGAAGATGCCGTGGAATCCGGTGCGGCTGGCTTCGCCTTTAGGAGGGCCGTAGAGGAAGAGGTTCTGCTGCTCGGTGGTGAGCCCTTCGAAGGGCTTGCGGATGTCGATCTTGTACTTGTCTGCCGCGAGCTTGATGAGGCGCAGAAGGTACTGGGACGCGGAGCCGGGTCCCATGGCGCCGTCGAGCAGAGGCTTGGACCAGTCGGTGATGGTCTTCGCGGGATCGAAGTCGTAGATCGAGCCGAGGCCGTGGCACTCGGGGCAGGCACCGTAGGCGGAGTTGAAGGAGAAGCTGCGCGGCTCGAGCTTCGGCACGTTGATGCCGCAATCAGGGCAGGCCATCGAGGAGGAGTAGAGCGTCTCTTCCTGCTTGCGAGTGGCAGGATCCTGAATTCCGATCAAGACGAGGCCGTTGGCCATCTGCAGCGCCTTGGCGACGGCGGCCTCGAGCCTGCGTGTGTCGTACTTCGGCGGCGCTCCTGCGAGGGCGGCTGAGGCGTTCTCCGGCGGCACGGGCTTGAGAATGATGCGGTCGACGATGGCCTCGATGGTGTGATTCTTCCGCTTTTCAAGGCGCATGCCTTCGGTGATCTCAGTGATCTCGCCGTCGATGCGGACGCGGAAGCCCTGCTTGTCGATGGACTCGAGCTCTTCGCGGAACTCACCTTTGCGACCGCGGACGATGGGAGCGAAGACGGTGATGCGCTCGCCGGGCGAGAGGGCGACGATGCGTTCTACGATCTGGTCCGCCGATTGACGCGAGATGGGACGCGCGCAGTTGGGGCAGTGCGGCTGTCCTACGGAGGCGTAGAGCAGACGGAGATAGTCGTAGATCTCGGTGATGGTTCCGACGGTCGAGCGCGGGGAGCGCGAGGTCGTCTTCTGCTCGATCGAGATGGCCGGGCTCAGGCCGTCGATCGAGTCGACGTCGGGGCGCTCCATCTGGTCAAGGAACTGACGGGCGTAGGCTGAGAGGGTCTCGACGTAGCGGCGCTGGCCTTCGGCGTAGATGGTGTCGAAGGCGAGGGAAGACTTGCCGGATCCGGAGAGGCCGGTGACAACGGTCAGCGTGTTCCGCGGAATGGAGACGGAGACGTTTCGCAGGTTGTGCTGCCGGGCTCCGCGCACGGTGATGTGCGTAATGCCCTGCGGTTTTCGGGGAGTTGTTTGCGTTCCCATAGACAGTCAATGAGGCTTTGGGGCCAAGGTTCTAGGATACGGCATTTGCGGGGTTACCGTGATCCCCAGGGGGCGATGCTGCGCCGAGCTTTGATTCCTAAAAGATTCCCAAACCGGAAAATGTATCCAAACATTCAATATCGAATTGCTCCTGAGGCGTTGTAATTCGCCGATAGAGTGGGAAAATGAGGATTGCAGAGGGAATCAGCTCGAGAGCAGCCGAATCGCCCTGTGGAAGCATCCGAGGTTTCAGGAGTAGAAGTGACCGCGTCTATCGTTCTTATCTCAGCCGTGCTGGCGTCGTTGGCAGTAGGTGTGTTAACCGCCCACACGATCTGCCTCACCATGTTTCGCCTTTTCAGGATTCACGCTCGTCAGGTGGCTGCCGAGAGACAGGCGCGTACCGTGGTTTCTGCCTCCAGCCAGGTGGCTGAGAGCTAACCCTCCCCCGTCATTTTTGCGCAAAGTATTCACTAATTTAGACTTGAGGGTGGACCAAGTCCATAATTAGATCCGTTTGTGCAGGCAGAATCCCCAGGCTTTGGTCGGGGGATTTCTTATTTAATTCTAGCAAGCGGAGGGTAGGGATTCGGCAAGCTTATGTGGCTGTATATAAAGGGGATAGGTTGGAGTGGGGCTTGACAGGGTTTTGTGGCTGCGCAAGCGGCTGTGAAATACAGGGATTCCTCGACTTCGCTCGGAATGACGCTTCGAAAGGTGGAGCTTCTCCGAGATCAGTCAGTGGGGGTTCGGGCAAAATGCGGGTTCCTCGGCTTCGCCCCTTTGGGGCTTCGCTCGGAATGACACTTCCAGAAGGTAGGGTTTCTTCCGAGACCGTCGGTGACGGTTTGGGCAGAATGCGGGGCGTGCGCTTTGACTGCGCTCAGGGGCGGAATGACACTTCGTGGCGGTACGGTGCTTAGTGTTGCTGTTGTTGCTGCTGCTGCTGGCGGAGCTTCATCAACTGGTCGTAGATCTGCTGCGGGGTTCTGACTCCATTGGGGTCGTTTGCGTCTGCCGGGTTTGTGGAAGATGCCGGTGTGCCGCTCTGGGTGCCATTCTGGGGCGCGGGGGCAGCTCCAGACGCTGTGCCGGCGTTGGGGGCTGTAGGGGGCCGAGACTCCGGTTCGAGGGGAGGAGGTTCCGGAGGATTGACTGCCTGGTCGTCGGCATCCGAGTTTTCGTCGGGCCGCGCGGCGTTCGGATTCGGGGGCGTGGGGGCTCCGTTACGCGGGGTCAGAATGAGTTGCGCCCGCTCGTCTGTGGTGGCTGCAATGAAGAGCACGTTGCAGTTGGTTCCGTCGAGGAGCTGGTTGAGAACCTGCGAGGGGTGGTCCGGCCCGTAGTTGCCGAAGACGCGCTCTTCTGCGACACCGCCGGTGATGGTGACTCCGGCGAGCTGAGAGACATCGTGAAGGATCTGATTCAGGCTCGAGTTATCCGCCGTGATCGCGAGCTGATGGTCGACATAGGTGACCTTGGCGCGATTGGCCGGAGACTGGGCCGGGGTAAGATTTACGGGTTCGGTCGCTGTTGGAGCGATAGCGGGGAGCGTCGCCGAGGGAGGTTGGGCCTGGACAGACTGAGGGGTGAGGCTTCGCGGAGAGGTGGCAGTCTGGGCACAGAGGGGGGCGGCTACGCTGAGCAGCAGGGCAAGTCGGACTGGCGTCGAGGTGTGCATACTCGTGTGCGCTGGCTCTATGGTACGACGGGATGGGTAGGGAAAGGTCAACAGGTGTGGCTGGGCTCCGTAAATACGACAAGGTGAACACTTAGGAGCGCGCTATACGGGTCCTTCCCTTTGCCCGGTAGTGATGAGATGTTGTGGTGGTCCGAACGAAATGCGGGGGTTCCTCACTTCGTTCGGAATGACACCTTCGGCGGGGCGACTCTGGTCGCGAAGAGAGAGATTTCTTCGCTTTGCGTTGCGCGCTCCGGTCGAGATGACAGATGTTGTGTGTGGACCGGGTTGGGCGGAGTTTGCTGACGGGTGGTATTTCGATCATCCTGCGAAAAATGCGTGTTCCTCGACTTCGGCCCTTCGCTCGGAATGACACTTTTTGTGGAAGGACACTTTTTCTTTGCCGAGGCAAGGTTTAGTGGTAGAGAAGCGGATCTCTCCACTTCGCGCTGCGCGCGCTCCGGTCGAGATGACAGGAGCGGTTGGTTTAGGGCGTAGTGCCAAGCGGATACAACTGCAGGTCCCTCCACTCCGCTCCGCTTCGGTCGGGATGACACATCGGAGGCTTGAATTTCAGACTCACGCCCCCGGCTACGTTGTTCGCGATTGCTACGCTGTTCGCGGCTGGCCGAGGCGTGGAACGAGCAACTGGAAGATGAGCAGAGCTACGACGTAGGCAAAACCGGCCATGGCAAAGATGGGCAGGGGGTGGAGCGAGAAGTAGTGGGAGACGATCCAGGTGAAGATGGCTCCTCCAGCCGCTCCGGCAGCTCCTCCGATGCCGACGACTGTGCTGACGCTGGTGGAGGGGAACATATCGGTGGGAGTGGAGAAGAGATTTGCAGACCATCCCTGATGCGCGGCCGTGGCGAGGCAGAAGAGCGCGATGGCGGGCCAGGCGTTATTGGGGAAGAGATCGTGCATGTGAGGTACGAGCATGATGGGCAGGACGCAGAGGGCGCAGACGAGCATGGCGAACTTGCGGCCGGAGTTCACGCTGTGTCCATGCTTCATGCGGAAGCCGGAGAGCCAGCCGCCTGCGATGGAGCCGATGCTCGCGACGGTGTAGATGACGATGAGCGGATATTTGACGTGCTTGAGGTCGAGCCCGTAGTTGTCGTTGAGGAATTTCGGCAGATAGAAGAGATAGAACCACCAGATGGGATCGGTGAGTCCTTTGCCGATGCAGAAGGCCCAGAATCCACGATGACGAAGCAGGACGGAGTAGATGGGCTTGTTCTTCGTAACAGGGGCAAGATCGGCCTGAGTCTGGGTGAGGCCGCGACGAAGTTTGTTGTAGGGGAAGAGGAGCCAGATGACGCACCAGACGAGGCCCATGGAGCCGGTGGTGATAAATGCGGCGTTCCATCCCCAGCGCGCGGTGACGGCGGCGATGAGTACGGGAGCGATGAAGGCGGAGGCGTTGGAGCCGGAGTTGAAGAGTCCGGTGGCGAGGGCGCGCTCTTCGGAGGGGAACCACTCGGTGGTGGCCTTGATGGCTGCGGGGAAGTTTCCGGATTCGCCGAGGCCGAGGAAGATGCGGGCGATGCAGAAGCCGGCGACGCTGCCGACGATGGAGTGGCTGATGGAGGCGCATCCCCAGACGAGGATGGCGATGGCATAGCCGGTCTTGGTCCCGAGCTTGTCGATGATGCGGCCGGCGAAGAGGAAGCCGATGCCGTAGGCGATCTGGAAGCAGATCAGAACGCGACCGTAGTTGATGTTGTAGACGGTCTGGTGAGCGGCATCGACGCCGGGAACCCAGCCCATGAAGTTGAGGTGAAGGAGCGGCTCGATGAGGGAGAAGACCGAGCGGTCCATGTAATTGATGGTGGTCGCCAGGAAGAGAAGGAAGCAGACGAACCAGCGAACGTTGGATTTATCGGGGGCCGAAGTTGTGAAGCCCTGGGAGGATGGGCTGGCAGTGGGGTTCGTCGACATGAATCAATCTCCGGCGGCAATGCTGGTCGGACCATTGCTGGATAAGGGCCGCGAAGGCCGTTGGAGGTCAATGGGATGTGTTCTGGATGAGAATAGCTGTTGGCGGGTCAGGTGTGTCAAGGAGCAAAGCGAAGGCGGTCCGTCCACTATGAGTGGTGCCCTCGGCGGCGGCGCTGGTTTGTTTGGGCCTTGTGGGGGTTGGCTTTGGTGCGGAGAAGCGCCGGAGTTTGCTGACGGGTGGTATCCGATCATCCTGCGAAAAATGCGGGTTCCTCGACTGCGGCCCTTCGCTCGGAATGACACTTTTTTGTGGAATGACACTTTTTCTTGCCGAGGCAAGGTTTGGTGGTGGAGGAGCGGATCTCTCCGCTTCGCGCTGCGGGCCTTCGGTCGGAGTGACACTTTTTGGCGAGGGTGAGAGTCCAGGGAAGAGCGAAGATCCTAGCCTTACTCACTTTCCGGTTAGACCTCTCGCGAGTGAAGGGATGGAGCAGGTATGCTGTTGTCCTAATAAAAATCGGTTTTGCGAGGGGATTACAGAATGAAGTTGGTTCGTGCCGCGGCTCTCGCCGCTATTGCGGTGCAGGCGATGTGGGGAGCTGGAGCGAGTGCAGAGGGGGCTCTGAAGATCGACCCGGTCTCTGCGAAGCTGGCCGAATCGATCATGAAGGAGTGGCCCAAAGGATTGGTGGGGACGGAGGGCCGTCCGGGTAACTGGGGATACGAAGAGGGCGTTCTGCTGGACGGGATGGCGGCGCAGTGGCATACGACCGCCAACGGCGACGAGTTTCGCTGCATCAAGGCCGCCGTCGATAAGTATGTGATGGATGACGGGAGCATCAAGAGCTACCACGCCGATGCGCACAGCCTGGACGAGATTGAGATGGGACGGTCGGTGTTGCTGGTGTATCGCGTGACCCAGCAGGCGAAGTATTACAAGGCGGCGAAGTACATCTACGATCAGCTGGCATTACAGCCCAGGACCGCGAGCGGAGGGTACTGGCACAAGCAGATCTATCCCAACCAGATGTGGCTGGATGGGGCCTACATGGCGGAGCCGTTTCGGGCAGAGTATGCGGTGACCTTCCAGCAGCCGGATGACTTCAACGACATTGCGAAGCAGCTGCTGCTGATGGATCAGCACATGCGCGATGCGAAGACAGGACTGCTGCTGCATGGATGGGACGAGTCCAAACAGATGAAGTGGGCGGATGCAAAGACAGGCCTTTCGCCTGAGGCATGGGGAAGAGCGATGGGATGGTATGGCATGGCGCTGGTCGATGTTCTGGACTGGTTTCCTGCGGATCACCCTCAGCGTCCGGAGTTGATTCGAGCCTTGAATCGCACAGCCAAGGCGATTGTCGCTTATCAGGACAAGAAGACGGGTCTCTGGTGGCAGGTGCTGGATAAGGGATCGCAGAAGGGGAACTTCACGGAGTCATCGGCGAGCGCGATGTTCGTCTATACGCTGGCGAAGGGTGTGCGCATGGGATATCTGCCGCAGGCAGATGAGGCTGCAGCGCGAAGAGGATGGAAGGGTCTCGAAGAGACCTTCATCAAGACCGGGGCGGACGGAGCGACTTCGCTGGAAGGAACGGTCAAGGTAGGTGGGCTGGGCGGCTCGCCGTATCGTTCGGGAACCTTCGATTACTACATCGGCGAGAAGACACGCACCAACGATGCGAAGGGCGTGGGAGCGGCTCTGCTGGCGGGATCGGAGATGGCTCAGTCTGCGACGGAGGCCCTTGGACAGGGAAAGACGGTGATGGTGGATGCGTGGTTCAACTCGCAGACGAGAAAGAATGCCGCCGGGCAGACGGAGCTGTTCCACTACAAGTGGGATGACGATGCCAATCCCGGATTTGCGTTCTTTGGACGCGCCTTTCAACGGTATGGTGTAAAGCTGGCCACTCTGAAGACCGCGCCTACGGTAGCGGACCTGAAGAAGGCGGAGATCTATGTGATGGCCTCACCCGATATCCCGGTGAAGAATCCGAATCTGCACTACATGGATAAGGCCAGCGGCGATGCAATCGAAGCATGGGTAAAGGCTGGCGGTGTGCTGATTGTGATGCAGAACGACAAGACAAACTCCGAGTTCGACCACTTCAACACGATGACGGAGCGATTCGGTCTGCACTTCAACGCTGTCCTTCGCAATACGGTCGACAACAACAACTGGCCGCAGGGCACGATCATGGTTCCGAAGGGAACGGGAGTCTTCGAGTATCCGCACCAGGCCTACCTGAAGGAGATCTCGACCATCACGCTGTCGGGTCCTGCGAAGTCCATTCTTACGGATAAGGGCGATGTGCTGATGGCGGTGGCAAAGGTAGGTAAGGGAATTGTCTACGCGGTCGTGGACCCGTGGATCTACAACGAATATGTCGATCGCCGGAACAAGCTGCCGCTGGAGTTTGACGGCTACGATGCGGCGATCGATCTGGCCGGATGGGCTGTGCGTCAGGCGAAGTAGGGACGTCTAGAGGTACGCTGCCAACAGCTCGCGAAGCCTGCGCAGGTGTTCTCGTAGGACGCTCGCATCCTGAGGAGTGGGCGCCTTGAAGGTATGTTCGAGATCGCTGGCGACCTCTCCTGCTTCTTTATAGCCGAACATGCCGAGATTGCCGGAGAGTTTATGCGCGACGGACTGCGCCTCGGCGCGTACTGTCTCGTCGAGATGGCCGTCGGAGGCCATCTGTACCGCATGATCGAGGAGATCGAGACGCTCGTGGGTGGAGGGTAGGTGTTTTTTCCAGAGATCCTGTAGAAGGGCGAACAGCTCGGGGTCGGGATGGGAACTCGGGTTCATTACTTCGTCGTTGCGTGGAGCCAAGGGTACCATCAGGGGCCGTCCCAAACTCAGGAGTGTATGGCAGTAGTGTAGGGCGCAGAGGTGCAATTGTACTGGCAGGGGGATTACTTCGGTGCAGAGGTTGAGGGAGCGGTGCGATGCGATGAGGGGGGAGCGGCGTTCCAGCCGAGCGCCTCGGCGATCTGCTCGGCGAGAGTTAAGGGATCGAAGGGCTTGAAGAGAATCGCGGCAACACCGAGATCTGCGAAGCGGCGCTTGTCGATGCCCTGAACCTTCGCGGTGAGCAGAAGCACGGGGATGTGAGCGATGGAGGAGATCTGCTGCATCTTGCGGAAGGTTGTGGGGCCGTCCATTCCAGGCATCATCACGTCCATCAGGATGGCGTCGGGCTGATGCAAGATAGCGAGCTCGATCCCTTGCGCACCTGAGTTTGCGGTCAGAACCTTCCATCCAGCGGTGGCCTCCAGGGAGAGAGAGGCTACCTCGCGGATATCGTCTTCATCGTCGATGATCAGAATTCGCTGCATATATCGAACCATCTTCTCATGCAGCAACGGATGCCGAGGAAGGAGGAGAGGTTTTCTTCCCCGGCTCAGGCCGCGGGGCCTGAAGAGATCAGGTGTTCGTATCTGGAACGCAGGCGACGGACCATGGATAGGACGAGAGTCTCGACTTCCTGCGGTTGTACTTTGGCTTTGGTGAGGAACTCGGTATGGCCAAGACGCAGCTTGGACATCTCGCCGTCGGAGAGCTCGTGGCCGGAGTAGACAACCAAGGGCATGCTGCGAAGCCCTTGCTGCTGGCGAAGCCACTCGACGAAGGAGAATCCGTCTCCATCGGGAAGTTTGAGGTCGAGAATGATGAGGTCGGGACGACGTGCGATGCAATGGCGAACCGCCTGCTGTCGCGTGGAGGCGTGATCGATGTGGACGGCTGCATCGCGGAAGTTCGCGATCAGCACGCTGGCCAGATCGTCATCGTCTTCTACGAGCAAAACATGTGCGGGACCCTCGCCGTGATGGAGTACGCGTCCCAGCTCGGCGAAGAGGAGATTTTCATTGAAGGGCTTCTGGACCCAGCCCTGGGCGTCTCCGCTGAGCTGAGGACGGAGTGTTGAGGAGAGGACGCTTAATACAACAACGGGAATCTCGGCGGTGGCGGGAGTATCGCGCAGACGTTGAAGTGTCTCCCAACCGCTGAGCCCCGGCATGTAGAGATCGAGAAGGATGGCTTCGACCTGCTTTTCAGCGGCGACGGTCAAGGCTTCATGGCCGTTGGAGGCCTCAAGGACGGTATAGCCCTGGCGTGTGAGGTGCTCGGAGACGATGGTGCGAATCTCGGGATCGTCGTCGCAGATGAGGATCGATCCTTCACCAACAGGGATGGGAGCAGCAGAGGCAGCGAGATCCGTTGCACGCGCGGTTCTGGGTAGCATGACAAACATGGTCGTCCCCTTGACCAGATTGCGCTGGGCCCAGATGGAGCCACTGTGCTGCTGAACGATGCTGCGGGAGATGGAAAGTCCGAGGCCGGTACCACCGCGCTGGCGAGCGTCGGCGTGTTCGACCTGCTGAAAGCGATCGAAGACGGAATCCAGCTTATCGGCTGGGATTCCGCGGCCCTCATCGACGACCTTCACGAGGATCGAGTCCGAGGTGGCTTCGGTATTGATACGGACGGTGGACTCCGCCGGCGAAAACTTGATGGCGTTGGAGAGAAGGTTGGTCAGAACCTGCAGGATGCGATCGGAGTCGCCGTCGAAGAACAGGGAGTCGATGGAAGCCGCCTGCCCTGTGACGATGGAAACCAGCTCCAGGTGAACCGTGTGCTCTTCTGCCATGGGAGTCATCGTCTCGATGGCCTGCTGGCAGAGATCGCGCAAAGAGCAGCGGCGGATCTGCAAGGGAGCGCGCCCTGATTCCATTCTCTCCAGATCGAGGATGTCGTTGATCAGACGGATCAGGCGGTCGGTATTTGTAGTCGCAATGCGGAGAAGATTCATGGCCCGGGGCTCAAGGCTGCCGAGCGTTCCGGAGGAGAGCAGGCCCAGCGCACCTCGAATGCTGGTCAGGGGCGTGCGCAACTCGTGCGAGACCGTGGAGATGAACTCATCCTTCAGCGTGTCGAGCTGGGATCGCTCGGAGAGCTGTTTCTTGTCCTGATGTTGCTGCTCGCGAGCCTGAGTGAGCTGTTCGGCGAGTTCCCGCGTAGCCCGCTTCGCCCTTAGAAGCGCGAACAGCAGGATCCCACACGCCACTAACAGAGAGAGAAATCCTAGTACCGGGAGCATATGCATGCTGAACGGACCCTTTAGTAACCTTGGCAGTAAAGGTGGAGGACTTAGTCT
>Ga0268266_10001622_pt1 | contig 26179 bp, 30 predicted proteins | sample KBSS13metaG_FD_190356 | JGI IMG/M metagenome (GOLD analysis project Ga0268266, IMG submission 190356) | Switchgrass rhizosphere microbial communities from Kellogg Biological Station, Michigan, USA - KBS S1-3 metaG (SPAdes) (version 2) | ecosystem: Host-associated > Plants > Roots > Rhizosphere... | reverse complement strand
GCTGAAGGCGCTGAAGCTGTTCGCTCAGCACGCCGTTCACAGCCTGAGGCCATGTCGCCGGAAGGTCTGTAGCGCCGGAAATCCGGTATTTGAAGTCGATGACCGAGCCGCCTGCCGGGTCATCCTTGAACGACCAGGTCATGACGGTGGTCAGCGGCTGCTCCTGCAGGGGACCGAGCCCGCCGGTCAGGCGCAGCAGCTTGCCCGGGATCGCGGCGAGCACGCGCATATGCTGGACCGAGCCGCCGGCCGGCAGCCTTTCGCACCAGCACCCGCCGGCAACCGGCTCCAGGCTCATATTGGCAGCGCTGCCGGAATAGCTGTGATCGCCGCTCCACCATTTTTCAGGATGGGTCGTGGCTGCATAGGCGCCCGCCGCGTTGGGCGTCACATGAAGCTGAAAGGAGAACTCGGTCAGGCCGGGCGACGTCTGGACGATGTCGGCGCCTGCGCTGGTGGTCCACAGCAACGAAACAAGAGCAAAACCCGCTAGATACGATCTGCGAAACAGCGGGCTATGCTTTTGCATGTTCGGCTACTCAAACGTCTCGATCGGTATCTGCCGGTTGCCGAGCGCGCCGTCCGGGTCGGCATAGAACTGGGCGGCCCATTCGCCATCGGCGCGCCAGATGTGGCAGCTGTTGATCAGGAATTTGGCGGCGTCGGTGGGCAGCCCCCGGTCGGGCGCATTGGCCTTCTCGCGGGCGAGCAGGGGCCCCATCGTCTGGAAGGCGACGGTTGCCATCAGGCCCAGCATCTCGACATGGTGGGCGCAGCCTTCGGCGCCGCCGACCAGCGCCTTCACCCGCTTGCTCCAGCCCGGGCCGATCTTCTGGCCGACGATGCGCTGGAAATTGGGCAGGATGGCGCCGCAGATTTCGTGCGGCGAGGCGTCGGTCGCGGCCTCGACGGCGACGACCGTATAGGTCTCGTCCAACGTGATCCGCATCCGCATCTCATGCAGCGGATCGCCCGGTTCGACCCGGGGCCGCCAGGCATTGGCGAAGGCATAGCTCTTGGTGTCGACCAGCAGGCCTTCGATGTCCCACAGCCCGTCGTCGCGGCGGAAACCTTCGCAGCGTATGGCGCGCTGATGGATCGGCGCGCGCGGCGCTGGCGGAGAGAGCGGCATTAGGACTGGTGCTTAGTGGATGCCGGGCTCGCGGCCCATCGCCAGGAACTTCTCGCGGCGCATGGCCTTGAGCTGCTGCCCGTCCACGCCGCGCAGGCCGTCCAGCGCACGCTCCAGCGCATCGCCGGCATTGGCGATCGCCTCCGCTTTACGGCGGTGTGCGCCACCGAACGGCTCGGGCACGATCTCGTCGATCACGCCCAGCTCCTTCAGGTCCTGCGCCGTCAGCTTCAGCGCATTGGCGGCCTCGGGCGCATTGGCGCCGCTCCGCCACAGGATAGCGGCGCAGCCTTCCGGCGTGATCACCGAATAATAGGAATGCTCCATCATCAGCACCCGGTCGGCGCCGGCGATGGCGACCGCGCCGCCCGAGCCGCCTTCACCGATCACCAGGGCGATCATCGGCACCTCGACGCGGAAGCAGGTCTCCAGGCAATGAGCGATGGCCTCGGAGATGCCGTGCTCCTCGCTCTCCTTGCCGGCGAATGCGCCCATCGTGTCGACGAAGCTGATGATCGGCAGCTTGAACCGGTCGGCCATCGTCATCAGCCGGTCGGCCTTGCGATAGCCTTCGGGCTTGGCCATGCCGAAATTGTGCTTGATGCGGGAGTCGGTGTCGTGGCCGCGCTCATGGCCCAGCACGATGCAGGAACGGCCGCGGAAGCGGGCGATGCCACTGACGATCGCCAGATCCTCGGAATAGCGGCGGTCGCCGGCTAGCGGCGTGAACTCGGTGAACAGCCCGGCGACATAGTCGCTGGTGCGCGGCCGCAGGGGGTGGCGCGCGACCTGGACCTTCTGCGCCCCGGTCAGCTTCGAGTAGGTTGTCTTGATCAGCTTGTCGAGACGGGTCTCGAGCTTCTGCACCTCGTCGGACAGGTTGATGTCCGTCCCGGAAATGCCTTTCAGCTCGTTGAGCTTGCCTTCAAGCTCGATGATCGGCTTTTCGAAATCCAGCGCCGGCAGCATGGCTCAGGCGCCCTGGAAAATGGGCTGGGGGTTGAGGAGTTGGGTCTGCAATTCCACGAATTCTTCTCCATGCGCCGAGGACGGTCGGGTCGTCGGTTCCGCGATGTGCATATGGGAATCGTGGCTCTATATCACAGACGGGCCGCGGTGCCAAAAATTGTCACCGAAAGCGCTCAGTAACCCGGGGCAGTTTTGATCCAGTCGGGCATGTTGTGGAAGATGCCTTCGCCGCCGTGATGCCGGCAGGTCTTGTTCGAGCAATAGATCCAGTTGTCCCATCCGGAATAGGGCGCGGTGCGCGCCATGCCGTCATTGCAGAAGACGACGATCACCGGCCAGCCGCAGGCCAGGCAATGTGCCTCTTCTCTCAGACGGGCGGTCTGGCCGGCAGGGCGGGGCGGTGCATTCTCTTGCATGTCGACCTCGTGTGCGGATGCATGCCGATCACCGAAAGTCGCGATCAAATCCACGCCGCAGCAGGGAAAACGTTTGCGGTATAACAAAGCGGCGAAGGAACCGCCATGCCGTTGTCGGCGCTTGGATAGGTTGAAAGCGCCGATGCCGGGCAGCCATGACCCGGGCACCCTGTAAAAATGCACGCCCAACGGGTATGAACGTCGCCCTTGCCGTCGAATCCGAGGACTGAGAAGTGACCGTTGCCGAGCTTTCCCCCGCCGAGCTGAATACGCTGCTGAGCGAAGTTAGGGGCGCCTACGATGCGTTCAAGACGCGGGGCCTCAAGCTCGACATGACGCGTGGCAAGCCGGCGCCGGAGCAGCTGGACCTGGCGAACGGTCTGCTGGCCCTGCCGGGTAACGGCGACTATTTCAGCGAAGCCCGCGAGGACGGCCGCAACTATGGCGGCGTTCAGGGTCTTGCTGAGGTCAGGGCGCTGTTTTCTCGCATGATGGGTGCGCCGGCCGACCAGATCGTCGTCGGCGACAATGCCAGCCTGTCGATGATGCATGATTCGATGGTCTGGGCGCTGCTGAAGGGCGTGCCCGGCTCGGCGCGGCCGTGGGCCAAGGAAGACGAGATCGCGTTCATTTGCCCGGTTCCGGGCTATGACCGCCATTTCGCGATCTGCGCCGAGTTCGGCGTCCGCATGATCCCCGTCCGGATGACGGGGCAGGGGCCGGACATGGACGAGGTCGAGCGGTTGGCCGCCGATCCCAAGGTCAAGGGCATGTGGTGCGTGCCGAAATATTCCAACCCGACCGGCGAGATCTATTCCGATGAGACCATCCGCCGGCTGGCCGCGATGAAGACCGGCGCGCCCGATTTCCGCCTGTTCTGGGACAATGCCTATACCGTCCATCACCTGACCGACGAGCGGCATGAGATCGCCAACATCATCGAGGTCTGCGCCGAGGCGGGAAATCCGAACCGGGCCTTCGTCTTCGCCTCGACCTCCAAGATCACCTTCGCCGGCGCCGGCCTCGCCCTGTTTGCCTCGTCGCCGGACAATGTGAAGTGGTATCTGGCCAGCGTTGCTAAGCGCACCATCGGGCCGGATAAGCTAAACCAGCTGCGCCATGTCCGCTTCCTGAAGGACGATGACGGGCTGACCGCGCACATGGACCGTCACCGCGCGCTGCTGGCGCCGAAGTTCGATGCGGTGTTGGCGGCATTGGACGCGCGGCTGGGCGGCACGGGTGTCGCTGAATGGACCGTGCCCAAGGGCGGCTATTTCGTCAGCGTCGACGCGCTGGAAGGCACTGCCGCTCGCGTCGTCGTGCTGGCCAAGGAAGCCGGCCTGGCGCTGACCCCGGCCGGCGCTACCTGGCCGCACGGCAAGGACCCGCACGACCGGACGCTCCGGCTCGCGCCCTCCTATCCGTCGTTGGACGAAGTTCGCACCGCCTCGGAGGGCATCGCGCTGTGTATTCTGCTGGCGGCGCTGGAGAAACTGGGCGCACAATAGCGGCTTGAACCAAGCCCGCCATATTCTTCGCGAAGCGACCGCTCAGCATCATGAGCGGGTCGATGCGGCGTTTGCCGGGTTCGATCTTGCCGATGCTGGTTCCTATCTGGGCTTTCTGTCGGCGCATGCGCGGGTTCTGCCGGCGGCGGAGAATAGCGTTTCTCTCGGCTGGGACCGCTGGAGGAAACGCACGCCGCTGCTGTTGCAGGATCTGGCTGATCTCGGGGCCGAGCCTTTGGGGGGCGCGCCGGATTGTCTTCTAGAAGATTTAAATTTGGCGGAACCGGCCGCGCACTGGGGCGTTTTATACGTCCTTGAAGGATCGCGCCTGGGCGGATCCGTGCTGGCTGAACAGGTCGGGGCGGGGTTTCCCAGGCGTTATCTGTCGGCCGGTCATACCGGCGGCAGCTGGCGGGCGTTTCAGGAAGCATTGGAGGCGGCGGCAAGTCCGATAGCCGGTCGGCCAGTGGATGGGGGCTGGATGGAGCCCGCCGTTGCCGCTGCCCGGTCCCTGTTCGAACGGTTCGAAAGCGCCGCCCATCAGGAGTTAGGAAGGTTGCGTGGGCACTGAGCAGGAACAGGGTTTTTCGGTTGATATCACAAACTGCGATCGCGAGCCGATCCATGTTCTCGGCACCATCCAGCCCTTCGGCTTCCTGATCGCCGTTTCCGCCGATTGGCTGATTTCCCGCGCTTCCCAGAATACCGAAGCGCTGATCGGCATTCCCTACCAGGTACTGCTCGGCAAGCCGATTTCGGACGTCTTCGACGATGAGGCGCTGCATGCGATCCGCAATCGCGTGACCATGCTGCGCGACCCCGACGCGGTAGAACGGCTGTTCTCCGTCAGCCTGCGCGAAGACCGGCCGCTGTTCGACGTCGCCGTGCATTTTTCCGGCCAATCCGTCGTCATCGAGGCTGAACCGGCGGCGGGGGACGATACCGACGTGGTGTCCCTGGTGCGCTCGATGATCGGCCGGGCGAACAAGACCGAGACCATGGCGGCGTTCCTGCGCGAGGGCGCGCGCAGCGTCCGGGCGCTGACCGGGTTCGACCGGGTGATGGTGTACCGTTTCGACCGCGCTGGCAGCGGCGAGGTGGCGGCCGAGGCGCTGCGCCCCGGCGTCGACAGCTTCATTGGGCTCAACTATCCGGCGTCGGACATCCCCGCCCAGGCGCGGGCGCTCTATCTGCGCAACGTGTTCCGCATCATCGCCGACGTTCGCGCCGAGCCGGTGCCGATCCTGCCCGCGCTGGACGCGCATGGCGTGGCGCTGGATCAGTCGCTCTGCATCCTGCGGGCGGTGTCGCCGATCCATATCGAATATCTGCGCAATATGGGCGTGGAGGCGTCGCTGTCGATTTCCATCATCGTCGACGGCAAGCTGTGGGGACTGTTCGCCTGCCATCACTATGCGTCGCGCCTGCCCAGCTTCGCCGAGCGCAGCGCCGCTGAGTTGTTTGGCCAGATGTTCTCGATGATGCTGGAAAGCCGGGAGTGGCGGGAGGCGGCGGAATACGAAACCCGCGCCCGCATGGTCGCCGACCGGCTGATGGCGACCGTCGCTCAGGACAGCGAGCTGCTGACCAATGCCCAATGGCTGGGCGAGGTCATCTTCGACACGATCCAGGCCGACGGGGTCGGCGTCTATGTCGACGGGGCGCTCTCACTGTCGGGTCTGACGCCGGACACGGAGCAGTTCGGCAAGGTGGTGCAGGCGCTGAACCAGGCGCCGGCGGGCCAGGTTTTCACGACCGACCAGATCACGACCATCCTGCCGGAGGCAGAGGCCTACGCCAATCGCGCGGCTGGGCTTCTGGCCATCCCGCTGTCGCGCAGCCCGCGCGACTATGTCGTTCTGTTCCGCGGCGAGCGGCTGCGCTCGGTCCGCTGGGCCGGTAATCCGGAGAAGAAGGACATCGAATACGGCCCGAACGGGCCACGGCTGACCCCGCGCAAGAGCTTCGAGGAGTGGTCCGGCCTGGTGCGCGGCAAGGCGCTGCCTTTCACCGCCGCCGAGCTGCGTGTCGCCGAGACCCTGCGCACCGCGCTGCTCGAGGTCGTGCTGCGGCTGTCGGAATCGGCCGGGCAGGAACGACGCCGGGCGCATGAGCAGCAGGAGCTGCTGATCGCCGAACTGAACCACCGGGTCCGCAACATCCTGTCGCTGATCCGCGGCCTGATCAGCCAGACGCGGCAGAGCGCGCTCTCGGCCGAAGCCTTTGTCGAAACGCTGGACGACCGCGTGCGGGCGCTGGCTCGGGCCCATGATCAGATTACCGCCGACCGCTGGGGGCCGGCGCGGCTGATCGACCTGATCGAGACCGAAAGCGGCGCCTATCTCGGCACCAGGAGCGGCCGGATCAAGCTGAAGGGCCCGAACGTGCTGCTCGAGCCGGCGGCCTTCACCGTGCTGGCGCTCGTCTTCCATGAGCTGATCACCAACGCGGCCAAATATGGCGCGTTGTCGGATAACGGCACGGTGAGCATTGTGTGGGAGGTCGATGCGGAGGGCAGTCTGCTGCTCTCCTGGACCGAATCCGGCGGGCCGGCGGTCACCGCGCCAACGCGGCGCGGCTTCGGCTCGACGATCATCGAGCGCTCGATTCCCTACGACCTCAACGGCCGGGCCGATATCCATTATCGCCTGTCGGGCCTCGTGGCCGAGTTCTGTGTGCCCTCCCGCTATGTCGCTCGGGTGCTGCCCGATCTGAAGCGGCCGGCGCAGGCCAAGCCCGACGCCGAGTTGACCCGGCGGGCGCTGGCCGGCCAGACCGTTCTCCTGGTCGAGGACAACATGATCATCGCGCTGGACAGCGAGGATGCGCTGCATGCGCTTGGCGCCCAGCGCGTGATGACCGCCTCCTCGGTGGCGCGCGCGACCGCGCTGATCGGCGAGGACAAGATCGATTTCGCGCTGCTCGACTTCAATCTCGGCTTCGAAACCAGCCTGCCGGTGGCCGACCTGTTGTCTGAGCGCGGCATCGGCTTCATCTTCGCGACCGGTTATGGCGACGGGCTGGACCTGCCGGACCGTTTCCGCGAGATCGGGCTGATCAAGAAACCCTTCAACAAGGACGCGCTCGCCGCCGCGATCGGGGCGGCAGGGGGAAAATAGATCCGCGTCAGCGATTGAGCGCCGCGGCCCGTTTCACCGCCTCAGGCAGCAGCGCGAGCACTCGGGCGGCGCGCCGATGCGGCCCGTCCCGTTCGCCGAAGCTGACGAGCACGTCGGGCCGGATGCCCATCACTTCGTTCGAGCCGTCGGCCCTGAGCCGAACGCAATCCGGCACATTGAACCTGGTCTTGCTGTTGGAGAGCACGGTCGGGGTCCCGCCGTCGGTATGACCGCAGCCGCCGCCCGTCGGCTCGCCCATCACGATCGCGGCGCGGTTGTCCTGCAGCACTGCGGTGAACTCCGCCGCGGCTGAGCCGACATTGCGGTCGACCAGTACGATCAGAGGCCCGCGCCAGACGCCTTCCTCGTAGGGATATTGGATCGGCGAGAAGACATCTTTTGCCCATGGCTTGCCGCGCAACGCCGCCGGGTCCGCCGACGCCAGCGGGCCGGTGCCGTAGAAGCCCTTGCCGAGCCAGCGGCAAGGTGGATGCTCGCCCTTCCAGAGTAGCCCGGCGTCACAGGGCTTCAGTGCCTCCGCGTGTTTAGCCTCGGCCTCCTCCGCAAGGCTAAGCAGCAGGACGCGGTCAGGCTCCGCCGCGCCTTCAGCGAATCGGCGGAGGGATACTGCGTCCTCGGCGAAATGCTTGGCCCAATGTTCGCCCCGCATGAAATCCATCTCTTCCGATTTCAGCCGGATCGGCGTCAGCATGCGCGCGACCGCCTCGGCCCATTCGGTGCCGCCGCCATTGCCGGCGATATCGACAAGGAGTGTGGTCGCACCGGCCTTCCTCAGCGCCCGTATCTGCTCCATCAGGTCGCGCGTCTGGCGGTCGGCTATCCAATCGTCGATGCGGTCAGCGCAAGCGCCGTCGCAAGGCCCGTCGACGGGAATCGCCAGCGCCTTGAGCGCGGCTTCGCAGAGGGCCGGGTAGCCTTGCGGCATGAAGACGCCGATCTGGAGCACGCCGATATGTTGTCCGATCAGGCCGGTCGGGAATGTGTCGACCCCAGGCGTGGCGAGCGGCCGGTAGCCCCGGATCTTCGCCGCCAGAGGCTCAGCGCGCGACCGCGCATCGTAGCCGAGCGCTTTGCAACGGTCCGGTGAGGTTGGGCTCGGCGGCCTCGGCCAGGTGAAACCGACATGTTCGTCGCCTAGCCTGCGGGCGAAACGGTCGAAGGCAGCCCGCGCCTCCGCCTCGTCGGCGGCCTGCTCGATGCGGGTGCGGGTTTCGGCGAACAGCCTTGGAAAGTCGGCCTCGCGCTCGAACACCGCCCATTCCAGGTTGGCATATTTGGTTCCCAGGGCGTCGTGGACCTGGTCCAGGTCCTGCAGCCAGGGTTTCGGGTCGAACGTGGGCTCGCTCGCCGCTGCCGAGACGGCCAGCAGGGCGATTAGAAACGCCAGGGCTCTAATCATGCGAATGGCGGTGGTGCAGGTCGGGATAGTGGATGTGCGAGTGCCATGTCCGGCGGTGGCGATGGTGGTGGGTGTGCGGCTCAGTCACCGTGTCGTCGTGGCCGTGGTCGTGATGGCCGTCGTCGTGCGTATGACTGTGATCGTGCTCGAGCGATTCGTGCAGATGGCCGTGCTCGTGGCGTTCGGCCAGATGGAGCCATAGGCCGAAGCCCATCAGCAGGCCGGCCAGCAGCAGCGTCTCGGTCATCGGCTCATGCAGGGCCAGGATGGCGACAACCGCGCCGATGAACGGGGCGAGGGAGAAATAGGCCCCGGTCCGCGCCGTGCCGAGATGGCGCAACGCCCGAATGAACAGCACCAGGCTGACCCCGATGGCAAGGAAGCCGAGCAAAGCGGCGGCGAGTACAGTCTTCGCCTCAGGCAGGGGCGCGCCCTTTCCAAGCGCGATGGCGGTATTGACCGCGCCGGCGACCAGACCCTTGGTCATCGCGGTCACGACCGGGTCGGCGGCGGACAATTTGCGGGTCAGGTTGTTGTCGATGCCCCAGGCGAGGCAGGCGGCGGCGATGAACAGCGATCCCCCCCCAGCCGATAAGTCGTGGGGCGAAAAACCGCCACCGCGCCACGACAGCGCCGCTGCGCCGGCTAGTATCGACAGGGCGCCGAGCAAAAGACGCCGGTCGACATTCTCGCGGAAGACGATCCAGGCGATCGCCATCGTCGCCAGGCCTTCGAGATTGAGCAGGAGCGAGGCCGAGGCGGCGTCGGTCCGTGCCACCCCCAGCATCAGGAACAGCGGCCCCAGCACGCCGCCGAACAGCACGACCGCTGCCAGCCACGGCAGGTCGGCGGGTTTGAGCGACGCCTCCGGCGCCGGCACGCCGAGCGCGCCGCGACCTAAATGCACCCCGGCCAGCCCGATCCCGGCGCCGAGATAGAGCAGGCCGGCCAGCATCTGCGGGTCGACCTGGCCGATCAGCAGCTTAGAGACCGGCGTGGCGATGCCGAACAGCACCGCCGCACCCAGCGCCAGCGCCGCGCCTGGCCAAAGATGGGATTCATGCATTTCTGACATCGGCCGAATTTACCATCGAACGTATGCCCGAACTAACGCTGCCTTCAGGTCTGGTCCTTCGCCTTTGCCAGCGGATGAGCGCTGCGCACGACCTTCTGCAGCCGCTCGCCGGCGACATGGGTATAGATTTCTGTGGTGGCGATATCGGCATGGCCCAGCATCTTCTGTACCGCGCGCAGGTCGGCGCCATGGTCGAGCAGGTGGGTGGCGAAGGCGTGGCGCAGCACGTGCGGGCTGACCTTGGCCGGGTCGAGCCCCGCCGCGAGCGCACGTTCCTTCAACAGCTGTGCGAAACGCTGCCGTGTCAGGTGGCCGAGGCGGGAGCCGGCCGAGGGGAACAGCCAGGGCGAGGCCTCGCGCCCTGGGATGAAGGCGCGGCGGACGGCGAGATAGGCGGCAAGCGCGGCCCGTGCCGGCTCGGACACCGGCACCAGCCGGTCCTTGCCGCCCTTGCCGCGTACCGCCAGCACGCGTGCGTCGCGCCCTAATGCGCTCATCGGCAGCCCGACCAGCTCAGATACGCGCAGCCCACTGCCATAGAGCAGCTCGACCAGCAGGGCGAAGCGCAGCGCCTGCGGATCCGTTGCCGTCTCGCCTGAAATCGCGTCGGCGACCGGCTGGATCAGCGTCCCGACCTCGTTCTCCGACAGCAACTTGGGCAGGGGGCGACCGAGCTTGGGCGCGTCGATGGCGGAGGCGGGATCGTCCTGCCGGCGGCCTTCGGACAACAGGAACCGATAGAACTGGCGAAAGGCCGACAAGCGCCGCCCGACCGTGCGCGGTGAGGCGGCCGTACTATCGGGATGGGGCCGGCCAATATGGAGTGCTGCGAAGTAGCCCCGCAGCTGGTCGGTGGTGGCGTCCTCCGGCAGCGTGGGTTTGAGGAACAGCGCCAGATCGGCCAGGTCGGCTCCATAAGCGGCGCTGGTATTGGCTGCAACGCCGCGCTCGCCGACCAGCATGTCGAGGAACGCATCCACCCCGGCCGAAACGGCCGGGCGTGGCTTCGGCTTACGGCCCCGCCCCAAGCTGTCCACCGCCGTTCCGCCGGCCCGCGTAGAGGGCGGCGGTGATCGCCTCGAAGGCCAGCGCGTGGGCCTCGTTGTGCATATTCACCTGGTCGAGATCGGCCAGCACGCGGCGCAAGGCCAGCGGATGCAGATTGGCCGGGCCGCCGCGCCCCAGTATCGCCAGCGCGCGCAGCACTGTCTCGCCGACATGCAGGTCCTTCGCCGACTTGTCGATGGCGATCATGTCGGCGAACGGCGCTTCGGGCCGGTCGTCACCGGCGACCCGCGCCGACCCCTTGGGCGGGCGGGCGGCTCCGAAGGCTGACAGGATGGTGACGATGCGGGCCCGATAGGTTGGATCGAGGCCAGCCGCCTGATCCCAGTTGCCGATCGCACCGGGTTCGGCCTGTTTGATCAGCACGCGATAAGGCCACAGCAGGGCCCCATTGCCGCTCGAATCGGCGAGCTCCGCCCAGGGCGCGGCGGCATCGAGATCGCCCACCGTGTAGAACAGGATCGCCATCCGCGCCGCGATCGGGCCCAGCTCAGGCACCGGCTCGAACTTGCGCAGCGGAATTAGCATCGCGACGCCGACCTTGTCGGCGATGCCGTCGGCCGACAGCAACCCGCGTTCGGCCAAGCCAAGGCGCTGCTCGACCGCACCCTCCTGGACGATGGCGCTATAGAGCGCCGCCGCGCCGGCACCGTCAGCGGGCGCGGCACCGGTTGCGATGCCGCCCGAGGGGGAGCTGGCGAAGACCTTGGCCAGGAACTCGCCATCGAGCGCGCTGGCGCGGCCGGCGGCGAAGGCGCCTTCCAGTTTGGCTTCAGGCGACGAAGCGGGATCGAGAGCGACCGCGACCAGATGGGCCGGCGGCGCGGTCCTGATATCGATCGACAGCGGCAGGCCGAGAATCCGGGCCGCAGCGCCCAGCGACGCCGTTTCCATTGGCGCGGCATCGGTCGAGGTCTCGCCCGCGTGCTGGCGGCACAGCTCCAGCGCGTTCTGACTGGCCGGATCGGTAAGCAGCCCGGCGAAGGAGCGCAGGTCGATGCAGGCGCTTTCGATCTGGCCGGAGAGAAGCTCGGCCTCGACCTCGGTGCGCGCCAGCTCCGGATCGTTGGGCAGGCCCGGCGCGGCGCGGGCGAGAGCCGCCGCGTCCATGATATTGCCCATGGCGAACAGCTTGCGCACGCGCAAGGTCAGCAGCCGGCCGCTGCCGTCATCCCCCTGGGGCGCATCGGCGATGCTGACCAGCAGATTCTTCGCCAGCACATGCTGGGCGGCGGAATCGATCCGATCGGGCATGGCGGTCATCAGCCCCATTACTGTGCCGAACGACGTATAGCGCCAGGTCTTGCGATCGAAGCCGGTGTCGCGCGCCGGCAGGATGCCGATTGAATCGGTGCCGGTCTCACCCGAGCCGCCGAGCGAGCTGCCCGGCGTGGGCGCAGAAAAGTTGGGCTCGCGGATAACGATACGCGGGCCGCCGGTTTGGGTTGGCGGCACCTGGTCGTCGGCGGACGTAGGCGGCACGGGGTCGGTCTGGTCATCGGCCGGCGGGCCTTGGTTATTCTGGCCCGGCTGCTTCGCCCAGAACTGGGCATCGGCTGCCGGCGCCAAGGCCAGCACCACAAAGGCGGCGGCCGCTGCGGCATAGGGCAGGGACATCGATTTCAGGCGCATGAAGGGTTCGTTCAATGCGGCAGGCGATCGGCCGGGATCGTCTTCTCGATCTGGCCGGACGGGGCGGGAATATCGATGCTTCCCAAGACGATAAGGGCGACGACAGCCAACACCACTACTGCGCCGACAACGATGAGAACGGTCTTCATAAGCACCCGGCCAATTGCCAATAGCGAGCGGCTTTGTGATAAACAGCGCCGTGTCGCTCAGTCAAACAATACAGCCCCGCACCGAGTCGGACCCAGCGGAGCATCTGACCTTCGATCGCCCGCTCATATTGGTCGGGCTGATGGGGGCGGGAAAGACACGCGTGGGCCGCAGGCTGGCGGAAAGGCTGGTCTTACCGTTCGTCGATACCGATCATGAGATCGAGAACGAAACCGGCAAAACCATTAGCGAGCTGTTCGCCCAGATCGGCGAGCCCGCCTTCCGTGAGGGGGAGCGGCGCCTGATCGCGCGGCTCATGCATCGCCCGGCCTCGATCGTCGCCACCGGCGGCGGCGCCTTCATCGACCCGCGCACCCGCGCCACGATGCTGAGCCAAGGCCTGGTCGTCTGGCTGCGCGCCGATCTGGAAACGCTGGTCGCCCGCACTGCCCGCAACAACAAGCGCCCGCTGCTGCAAGGCGTCGACCGGGCGGAGAAGCTGTCCGAGCTCATGACCTTGCGCTACCCGATCTATGCCGAGGCGCATCTGACGGTCGACAGTTTGCACGGCCCGGTCGAGCAGACGGTCGAAGCCGTGCTCGCGGCGCTCCATTCGTATTTCGGCCACACACATTTTGGATCGGGGCAATGAAGCATTCTCCCGGCGAGCGGGTTCGCGTCGGCCTCGAAGGCCGGGCCTACGATATCGTCATCGGGCCCGGGCCGCTCAACCGTCTGGGAACGCTGGTCAAGGAAACCGTCGGCGATCGGCAGCTGGTCCTGGTCAGTGATGAGACCGTGGCCGCGATCTACGCCGCCAAGGTCGAGGCGGCACTGGCCGCCGCCGGTCTGCCCGCCCCGCCGGCGGTGCTGATCCCCGCGGGCGAGGAGAGCAAGAGTCTCGCGAGCTATGCCGACGCGGCGGAGCGCATCCTGGCGCTGGGCATTGACCGCAAGACGGTGATCCTGGCGCTGGGCGGCGGCGTGGTCGGCGACCTGGCCGGGTTCCTGGCCGCCACCCTGCTGCGCGGCATCGATTTCATCCAGGTTCCGACCACCTTGCTGTCCCAGGTCGACAGCTCGGTCGGCGGCAAGACCGGGATCGACAGCGCCCACGGCAAGAACCTGATCGGCGCCTTCCACCAGCCGCTGCTCGTCGTGGCCGACACCGACACGCTGAAGACCCTGCCGTCGCGCGAGCTCAAGGCCGGCTATGCCGAGGTGGTGAAATACGGGCTGCTCGGCGATGCCGAGTTCTTCGAATGGCTGGAGGGGAACGGCGCCGACGTGCTGCAGGGCGATCCCGCTGCACAGGTTTATGCGATCAAGCGGTCGTGCGAGGCCAAGGCCGCCATCGTCGCGGCGGACGAGCGGGAAGGGGGGCAGCGGGCGCTGCTCAATCTCGGCCATACATTCGGCCATGCGCTGGAGGCCGAGAGTGGCTTCGGCCATGTGCTGAACCATGGCGAGGGCATCTCCATCGGCATGGTGATGGCCTTCGACCTGTCGGTCCGGCTCGGCCATTGCCCGCCCAGCGACCTGATGCGGATGCGCGCCCATCTGCGCACGCACGGCCTGCCGGTCTCGCCGCCGCATGAGGTCGAGTTTTCGCCCCATGCGCTGATCAAGCGGATGCAGAGTGACAAGAAGGCAGAGCGCGGGCGGCTGACTTTCGTGCTGGTGAACGGCATCGGCCAGGCGTTCGTCGCCAAGGATGTCGCCCAGAGCATCGTCGAGACCGCTCTGAGCCACGCTCTGGCCGCATGAGCGGAACCGCAGTCGCCGTCACACTGTTTGTTTTCGCCGCCGGCATAGTAGCGGGGTTTTTCCTCTATCCCGGCGCCTTGTGGCTGCGGCAGAAGATCAGGCCGGACGATCCGGACGAGGTGCTGCGCACCGCGATCGAGGAGCATACCAGCGACGACGAGATCGAGGCGGCCGAGGTCAAGCAGGAGCGCAAGATGCTGCGCTCGATCCTCGACCTCGCCGAGGTGACGGTGGTCGAGGTGATGACCCATCGCCGCCAGATGGTGACCATCGACGCCGATCTGCCGGCCGGCGAGATCGTCGACGCCGCGCTGGCCAGCCCCTTCACCCGCCTGCCGCTGTGGCGCGGCGAGCCCGACAACATCATCGGCGTGCTGCACGCCAAGTCGCTGCTGCGCGAGGTGCGTGCTGCCGGCGGCAAGATGGCAAATTTCGCGATCGAGGAGATCGCGTCGCCACCCTGGTTCGTGCCCGATGGAACCAGCCTGCTCGACCAGCTCCAGGTCTTCCGCGCGCGGCGCGAGCATTTCGCCCTGGTGGTCGACGAATACGGCTCGCTGCTGGGGCTGGTGACGCTCGAGGACATATTGGAGGAGATCGTCGGCGACATCTCCGACGAACTCGACACCCATGTCGCCGGCGTGTTCCTCCAGCCGGACGGCAGCTATATCGTCGACGGCACCGTCACGGTCCGTGACCTCAACCGCGAGTTCGACTGGGAGCTGCCCGACGAGACCGACTATTCGACCATCGCCGGGCTGGTCATCTACGAATCCCGGCATATCCCCGAAGTCGGCCAGACCTTCACCTTCTTCGGGTTTCGGTTCGAGATATTGAAGCGCCAGCGCAACCAGGTCGCGACGATTCGCGTGACGCCGCCGGGGTCAGCCAACCCGAGTGAGTAGGTTGGCCATGTCGTCGGCGTGCTCTTCCTCGACCTTGAGGATGTCGACCATCAGCTTGCGGGTAGTCGGATCGTCGTCGCCGACCCAGCGGATGATGTCGGCATAGGTGTCGATGGCGATCCGTTCGGCGATCAGGTCTTCCTTGATCATCGAGATCAGGTCGGTGCCCGGCGCATATTCGGAATGGCTGCGGTCGGCGAGACCCTTGGGATTGAAGTCGGGTTCGCCGCCCAGCTGCGTGATCCGCTCCGCGATCCAGTCGGCATGCTGCTGCTCCTCGCCGGCATGGACGAGGAATTCGGCCTTCACCGATTCCGAGTGGATGCCCTTGGCCATATAATGGTGGCGCTTGTAGCGCAGGATGCAGACCAGCTCGGTCGCCAGCGCCTCGTTCAGCACCTTGATCACCTGCTCGCGGTCGCCCTTGTAGCCGGCGGTGACCGCGCCGTCCTCGATGCTGCGGCGGGCCCGCTCGCGGATCGCAGCGAGGTCGGAAATGAAATGGCTCATGGAAAGGCTCCCTGCCAATGGGTGCACACGGGGCGGTGCAATGGGTTGTGCCCCATTAACCCGACGCATGACGGGGCGTTCCGATTTGACCGACCGATGGGCGGCCGCAAGCCAGAGATGATTTCGGGAAGCGGCCGGTAACCTTTTCAGCCTTCGCTTGTTTGATTCGTATCGGCAGAGATAACCGCCCGTGCCGCAATCGGAGGAGGCAATCGTGCGCAATTTCACCGCTGTTTCGATGGCGCTCGCCGCCTCCGGCCTCCTGTTCGGCCTCGGCCCCGCGGCCCTTGCGCAGACCTGGGTGGAAACACATCCAGCACTGGTCGATGCCAGTAGCCGCACGGCGGACAAAGATGTGCGGGCGGATATGAAGCCCGATGAAGTCCAGTTGCCGTACCGGGAAGCGCGCCTGCGACCGGACGACGACCTGACACAGGACGAGGATACCAAGACTGTGAAAGGGTCGTTGGACCATCCCGCAAACGCGGGCGGCGAATCGAGCCGCCACGAGTGAACGCCCTGACGAGCAAATGACCAGGCTATAAATTCTTGATGACTGAATTCAGGCTGCAAATTCCAGACACAACGCTGCCGCCCGGCAATCGGCCAGTGCCGCCCGATCCCGATAGGCCCTTACCGATCACCGAGCCGCCCAAGCCGGTGCCGATTCCCCGGCCTGAAGACCCCAGGCCGGTCAAGGAACCGCCACCCCTGCTGAACTGATCAGCCGCGGCGCTTGCGGTTCTTGCGAGCGGCATAGCGCGCGTCGCGCGCCGCTTTCTGAGAAGCCCTGAGTTCTTCCAGAGCCGCCTTGCGGGCGCGCTCCTCGGCATTTTCGGCTTCCTTCGCCGCTTCGGCAGCGAGCCGCTCGGCTTCGCGGCGGGCGGCCTCCTCGGCTTCGCGCGCGGCCTTGGCGGCGCGTTCGGCCTCAAGCGCGGCTTCACGCTCGGCGCGCTTCTTGGCCTCGCGCTCGGCGCGGGCGGCCTCGATCGCCATGCGGGCTTTCACCTTCTCGGGGTCAACCTGAGTGAGCTTGGCCCGCAGCCTTTCCAATTGCTGCTTCTTCGCCTCGGCTGAGGCTGTCTTACGATCGTCGAAACCTGTCTTGAAACCGCTCATCTCTCTCTGCTTTTGATGTCGTGCGCCTTCGCGACTCCCGCGCGGGCGACGTACCGTCTCTGGCCGGACGGATAGAACCGACGCGGCGAACATGCAAGGAACAGTCTGGTAAAACTGCCATCCTCCAGGCGCATAGATACATTATACGCCCTTGGCGAAAACGAGGCTGCGATTATTCGCCGGCATCGTCACGATTTCGGTGAGGCGGAGCCCATGTCCCGCCGCCAGCGCTACGACATCCTCCAGATTGCGCACGCCCCAGGACGGGTCGCGCAGCTGAAGATCGAGATCGAAGCGCCGGTTGCTTTCGGCCGTGTGCTCGCCGCCCTCCTTATAAGGGCCGTAGAGAATAAGTACACCGCCCTGCGGCAAGCTCCGCGCCGCGCCGGCCATCAGCCCCTGGCAGGCCGACCAGGGCGCGATATGAATCATATTGATGCAGACCACGGCTTCGGCCCTTGCTACCGGCCAGACCGGCGCCGTCGCGTCGAGCCTCAGGGGCGGTTCGAGATTGCCAAGGCCGGCGGCTTCACGATGCGCGGCGATGGACAGCAGCGACCGCTCGTCGCGGTCGGTCGGCTGCCAGGTGAGATGGGGCAGGGCGGTGGCGAAGAAGGCGGCATGCTCACCCGTCCCGGCGGAGATTTCCAGCACAAGGCCGCAAGGCGGCAGGACGCGCTGCAGCACCGCGAGGATCGGCTCGCGGTTGCGCGCCGTCGCAGGCGCATAGGCACGATGATCGGTCATTGGCGGGCCGGCGATCCGTGACGCGCGATCACCCTAAATCTGGTCGCGGCACCGCGCCTTGCGGCTGTGACAAATGCGTGTGAATTGGCGCAGGAATATTCGCACTCCGGCGATACTGAGATACGGTTGGGCAGATCAACACTTCGTAAGCGTAGTTCGTCGAATAAATGCGGCACAATGGTACTTTCGTATGACCCGGCGGGTCGGCATTTTGTTGTAGAATTAACCAACCGGCGGTATCTAGGGCTTCGCGATCAGGAGAATATGGTGAGGGACAGGCGCTATGGATAACGGATTGTACAAAGTCCGTTTTGAAACGCCGCGCGGCAACGGGACCGGTGTCGTCGTCCTCCGGGACGGGAGTATCTGGGGCGGCGACTCCAGCATGTTCTATACTGGCACCTACACCCTGGATCAGGGCGCCTTCACCGGAAAGCTGGTCACCAATGTTCACACGATCGCACCGCACAAGCCGTCGATCTTCGGCCGCGATATCGTCCATATCACGCTGAAAGGCACATTCAGCCGCGACTTCGGCGAGGTGACCGGTTCGGCCCGCGAGGTTCCCGACGTGGCTTTCAGGGCCGAGCTGAGCAAGTTGAGCGCTTAAGTCCCGCGAGGCGCTTTATGCGCCGGTCGTCGTGGATCGGCGGTTCATCGAAATTCATTATCATCCGGACACCCTGAGGTTGTAGAGGGGCCAGACTAGCCGCAGCGTTCCGTCTTGAGTCGGACGCTCGCCCCCGATGCTCAGGAACTCGACAGAATCGCGACCATGTCTGGAATCATTTCACTCTCTGACCAGCGCGCACTGCGGACCCGCGCGGCGATCGTCACGGCGTTCAATCAGCTGCTGTTCGTCAAAGGCTATGATGACATCACCCCGGCTGAGATGGCGGAAAAGGCCGATGTCGGGCGCTCCACATTTTGCGGGCACTATTCGGGTAAGAACGCTCTTTCCAATCCCGAATGAAAAGGCAGGCCTTCATCGCGACAGCGACGGGCCGCCGACGCATTTGCCGTGGAGCGTGTATTCCCCGATACCGGGGTCAGGTCCCCACCCATCCGTCATCTCGACTTTCCGCCAGGATATTCTTTCCGGGTCGCGTCCATAGAAACGCGGTGCGATCTCGATGAGGGGCGAGATGTCTTGCTCGATCGTTTCGATGATCCAGTCGTAGATCAGCGGCGGAGCACCGGGGCGACGGCACAGCCGCTCAAAATAAAAGAAAGGGTCGATGCCGATATAGATGTTTCCGCGTACCCAGTCGCCTCGGCGCACTGTCGTTGGCGGCTTGTCCTCCTGGAAGATCGCGATCCCTGGGTCGATCACCCACCAATCCTCATCCAGATGCGTGACTTCCGCAACGATCTCATAACGGCTTTCAGCGATATGCCTGAGGCACCGCTGCCGTGGAGGCGGTGCAGAAACCAGCTCCAATCCATCCGTGGGGTAGAATTCAAGCGCGAAAGATGCGGTGTCTCCGCACGCGAAGTCGCCGTAGTTGCCGTCCTGGATGATCCAGGCTGCGATGCCGATGGCGACTGTGTCGATCATGGTGCCCTCTAATCCCTGAGCGGCAGCGCGATCGTCACGGTCGTGCCGACGCCGGGCTTGCTCGCGATGTCGAACGTGCCGCCCAGGCGGGCGACAAGCTGGCGGCTCAAGGGCAGGCCGAGGCCGGTGCCCTGGCGGCGCTGGACCGGAGTGCCGACCTGGCCGAAGGGCTGCAGCGCCTTGGCGACCTGCTCCTTGGTCATGCCGGGGCCTGTGTCGCTGATCGCGAAGCAGGCTGACCCGTCGCGCGCGCCGACGGTCAGGCCGACCGTGCCGCCGCGGTCGGTGAACTTGATCGCGTTCGACATCAGGTTGATGACCACCTGCTTCAGCCGGACCTCGTCGGTCATCAGATGGCGATCGTCGAGCCCGGGCTCGACCGTGATGTCGAGCTTCAGCCCCTTCTGCAGCGCCTGCTGCTCGACCAGGCGCTCGGTGAAATCGGCGATATAGCGGGGCGAGACCTCGGCGATGTCGAGGGTCAGCTCGCCAGCCTCGATCCGCGCCAGGTCGAGGATCTCGTTGACGATGTCGAGCAGGTGGTCGGCCGAGCTTTTGATGTCCTGGAGATATTCCTCGTACTTCGCATTGCCCATCGGCCCGTAGACCTTGGAATTGATCACGTCCGAGAAGCCGATGATCGCGTTGAGCGGCGTGCGCAGCTCGTGGCTCATATGGGCGAGGAACTCGGACTTGGCGGCGCCCTCGCGCTGCAGCGCCGCGTGCGCCTCGGCCAGATTGTCGGCCAGCATCGATTTCTCGTCGTGCAGGATCATGCCCCTGACCGACGAGCGATAGAATTCGGCGATGATGACCAGGTAATTCAAGATCAGGACGAGTTCGACTATTGCGATGAAATTGCCGATCAGCTGGCCGTGGATCAGGGCGGCGATGCCGAACATCACCATCGCCGGGATGACGAAGACCAGCGAGGCCGGCGGATGAGCGGGATAGGAGCAGACCGCGCCGGCCGCCATCGCGTCGGTCGACAGTACCGTCACCGCCAGCACCACCGGGTCGTCGGTGATGAACATCGTTACCGCCGAGACGCCCCACCAGATGCCGAAGGGCAGGAAGCGCAGGGTGAAGCGGCCGATCCATTCGGAGTTGGTGTGGAGCGCGGGCCTCTTCTGGAACTGCCACCAGTCATAGGTGCGGTTGGCGCAGATCAGCAGCGCCACCGTCGTCCAGATCGCCGGCAGCCAATTGCGCATCAGATAGGTCAGCATGATCCCGTACAGGATCGAATTGAAGATCGAGGTGCCGATGCGGAACGACTTGGGATAGAGCAGGGCGGCAATCTCCGCCTGGACCAGGGCGGGCGACTGGGCTGCCTTGAGATAACCCTTCAAGTTCCTGAGTTTCATCGATGCATGCTCTGTGGGAAGCCGCAGGTTTGCTTGCCTTGACCGGCGATCATATGTGCAGCAGGAGAAGTTATCCGGCGGTTAGCTGTCGGAACCGCCGGCGACCTGGGAAAGTTCGGTGCGCGGCCAGGGGCGCGGATTGTGGCTTTACAGCCGCCCGGCTCCCATGTGTCAAATATGGCAGGCGCAGACCGGGAGGAACCCATGGCACATGTGGCCCCGTATCACACCAACGCGACCGAGGATGGGCATGCTCATACGCATGTCTATCACGTCTGCGACGAATGCCAGGACGGCAAGCGGATCAAGCCTGAGCACCGGATCGAAGGCACCGGCGGCAAGCAGCGCTGCAAGATCTGCCAGAACCTCGAATCGAGCATGTAAGCCCTATCAGCCCGCGATCGCGATCGGTGGCAGCTTGTAGTTCTGGCTGAGGATTTCCGCCCGCGGTTGATAGGTGCGCAGCACCAGGTGGAACGGACCCTCCGGCACCGGCAGCCAGTTGGCCGGCCCCTCATCCGGCTGCCGATGCTGGATCCGGATCTCCAGCGATCCGTCGGGTCCGTGAACCAGTCCCGGCATTCCGCCCTTGATGGCATAGCGCCCGATCGGGTTTTCGATCAGATGCATGATCGGGCTGTAGGCCGTCAGCGACCAGAAGGCGTCAACCGGCGGCGCGCTGTCCTTAGGGAAGCGTAGAACATAGTTCCGTGCCCCGCTCAGCGGCTGGCCGTCGGGTCCGCGATCGGCGTTGAAATAGAGCCCTTCCTCGGGGATATGGGCGCCGGGGCCGTATTTGTTCGATGAGGCGCGCAGCAGCGGGTCCTTGGGGAAGCCGACCATGCTGAAATTGACGAACCAGCCGTTGATCACCGTGCCGTACTGAACCGTCTTGATCTGCTTATCCGCCGCCGGCACCGCAGCGGCGAAGATGGCGGCCAGTTTGGTGTCGGCCGAGGGATGGGCGCCCGGTGCGATGCCGATGGCGGCGAAGCGCTTCAGATGGGCGACATCGTCGCCGCGCGGCGGATCGGCGGCCAGCCGTTGGCACAGCTCGTCGAAATAGCCCGCGCCCGCCGGCGACAGGTCGAGGATCGGCGGCAGCTGCACCTCTTGTTTTGCGATCGGCGGCCGCGCCGACTTCGGGAAATCGGCCAAATCGCCGAAGGCGTATTGCCCCTGGATCGCGCGGACGGCCGGCATGTCCGCCTCATCCGCCACGAAGGTGCGGGCGAAGGTCATGACGTCGTTGGTCGGGGCAGGGACCGCCTTCACCCCGGCCGGCAGCGCGCCCTTCCAGTCCGGCCCGACGATGGCGTAAGCCCCAGCCTTGGTCCCGGTGGCGCGCCGGCCGACATAGGCGAAGCAATCGCCATACATATCGATCAACTGGATCGAATAATACCGGTTGCCGACACCCGGCACATGCAGCACCTGCGGCCCGGCCCGAAGGTCGAGCCACGTATAGCCATAGATCGTATCGACATTCGGCCCACCCCCCGGCGTGGCCGGCGTCGACAGCGCCGACTGCACGACGAACTGGTTGATCGGGTTGCCTTGGGCCTTGTAGGCGTCGAGATAGCGCCCGAACATCACCAGCGGATAGCCCCAGATATAGGCGTCATGCGCCAGGGCTTCGGCTGTGTCCGGCATATCGGCGAGAACGGGCAGGGCAGGGAGAAGGCTGGCGGCCAATCCCGACCGCAGGACACCGCGCCGCGTAATCCATTGGGAAACCGACATCGCGCTACCACGCCTCCCTGACCGCTATTCTTGATTCTGGAGGCGAGCCTATCAGACACCCAACCGTCCGTCGCCCGTCCGGTTCACTTTTGCCGCCCGCCCTGATATCAAGCCCGCACGGATGGGTGGTCGAGTGGTTGAAGGCTCCGGTCTTGAAAGCTGTTGGGGGTGCACCCGCCGTGAGTCAGTGGACTGATAATTAGGGTTGTTGTTACAAAGGGTTAGTGGCAGGTCAGCGGTAGGCGGCGAAGGGCGAAAAAACGACTCATAAGCCTATCGTTAGCAGCGCCGCAGAGTCGGTATGGAAGAGTGTCCGAGTGGTTTAAGGAACTGGTCTTGAAAACCAGCGACGGGGTGACTCGTCCGTGGGTTCGAATCCCACCTCTTCCGCCATCAACCGAGTAATGGCTAAGCTCTTGATTCCCATCGCACAGTGATAGACTGTGGCTCCAGGACCGGGGGATGGGGAAATGGCTAACAACACTGAAGACGCACAGGCGAAGGAAGCTCCAGTTGGCTCCAAGGTCGAGGCCGCGCTGAGGAAGAAGCGTTCGCAACGATCTTTTCCAGCCTCGACGTTCGAAGAGCCGGTGGACTTCGCGAAGGCCGTTTTCCGCATCGGGAGTGGTCAACCCGTCAAGCGGCTAACTCTCTTCGACCAACTGGGTAAGTCGCCTGAGAGTGGCGGGTCGCGGCAGCTGATCATCAATTCCGGCAAGTACGGCCTTACGCGAGGCGGGGTTCAAGCGGACAATATTGAGCTGACGCCCGAGGGATTGCAGGCCGTTGATGAGCAGGTCACGCCACGCGAGCAAGCGCGGGCTCGGGCTGAGCTCGCGATCACGCGGATCGAACCCTTCCAGAAGCTCTACGACAAGTTTGTTGGAAATAAGCTCCCGGCGAATGCCGTCCTAATCGACGCGGCGAAGGACGCCGGTATCGAGCCCGACCACGCAGCCGAGGCTGTGGACACTTTTGTCGTGAACCTCAGATTCGTTGGCTTGCTCCGGACGCTCTCAGGAGCGGAGCGGATCATCTCGCTCGATATGCTCCTGGGCGAGCTACCAGCAGCCTCCATGGCGCGTATGCCGGCTGCTGCCGTGGGCGTGCAGTCCACGAGCATCATCACATCCGATCACGCGAACTTCGAAAGCACCTGCTTCTACATCGCGCCCATCGGTGAGGACGGCTCGGAGCCGCGCAAGCATTCGGATCTGTTCCTTGGATCAATAATCGAGCCCGCCCTTGAGCCTTTTCAATTGAAGGTGATTCGAGCAGATGCCATCGACAAGCCGGGTGTAATCACACGCCAGATTATCGAATACATCATGCGCTCTCGCCTCGTGATCGCCGACCTGTCATTTCACAACCCGAACGTTTTTTACGAATTAGCTCTTCGCCATGCGGTAAAGCTCCCGATAGTTCAGATCGTGCGGGCGAGCGACAGGGTTCCTTTCGACGTAAATCAGATGCGGACGATCCAGATCGACACAACGGATATCTATTCGTTAGTGCCTCGGATGGACTTGTACAGAGCAGAAGTCGCCAATCAGGTAAGGCGCGCACTGGAGCCCGATCATGTTGTGGACACACCAATTTCGATCTACTTCCCGAACATGACCGTTACGCTGTAACCGGTGCGAGGTTGTGACGCTCCTCCGTGGCGAGGTTAAGGATCGGGTCTAACCCGCGTGGATTGCTTACGGCAGGCTTATCCTCGGTCGGCGTATCTGGACCAGCCAGAGCAGCAACATCGATTTAGCCAGCAAGCCCAGCAAATTCAGGGTTTGCCGTTCCCGACTACCGCTTGTATCAGGGTCAATCACGCGGCAACCTCCCTTACGCCAAATCGGCCAATGGAGGAGCGATGCTATGGCCGTCTCGGCGACCGAATACGAAACGCTGAGGGCTTGGTCCGCCAAGTTCTTAGAGCAGATATGGCCGTTGCCAACTGGCCTGTCTGCAGATTCACATCCGATTGCCGTTCTTGATGCGATGGCACAAAAGGCACCCGCCAGAGCCAGACAAGGCCTTGGCATGATGATCGGAGATTTGATCGAGGACACAGGCCGCCTTCCGGCGAGCGAAGTGAAGCGTATAGACGCGGAATTCGCGAATGCTGGCCTGCCAACACTGTCGGAGATGCGCTTGCGATTCATGCGGCGGGTAACCCGCATCTTGAAGCGCGGTTCGATCCGCAATGATGAAGATTACTATCTGATTAGAAACGCGGTGGAAGGTCTTGCCGCGAATGAACAGGAACGCCTCTGGGAGTTGCTGACCGACTATGAATCGCGAAGTTCGGCAACGAAGTAAAGCAGCACCCCACGCCCGAAGGCGCAGGGTGCTGAGGGCAGGTCATGCGCCGATCCAGAAACGCACCCTGCCGGCGACGGATGTTCATAACGAGGGTCTCGCCGCTTAACCTCGGCCCGGTGAGGTCCTCCGGGCACCGCTTCGCACTACGGGCGTAGCGGTTTTCTTACCCACCAAATTCCCACACGCGGTCCCGCTGCCACATGCCGAAGACGCCATCGGCATGCCAGCGCCGCACGCAAGCCATGACCACGGGCATATCAATCCTATCGAGCGTCCCGGCGTCGATCCCGGCCTGAGTCTCAGCCTCCCAGGCTTGCAGACTGCCGTAGGCAATCTCGATGGGGGAGCGCGGCGCACGGCGCGCCTGCTCCAGGCGTTGGACCCGGGCGAGCATAGCGCGGACTGACATAGCGTCAGACTTTCGCCTTGCTCAGCGCCGCCTCGATCTGGGCGTTGGTCATGCCGCCCTTCTCGAAGTGACGCCGAAGCATCGCCCTGCGGTCGTCGCGATTGATGGGCTGCGACCGTTCAAAGTCAGCATCGGCAGCGGCCACCGGGGCAGAAACTTGAACTGGCGCGCCATAGCTGACGCGCGGTCCCATGCCATCGCGTGTGAACTTCCCGCTCATGCTGCACCGTCCTTTAGCGCCTTCAGCTTCTTCCCCAACTCCACAGCGGCCAGGAGGTTGGCGTCCGAGAGGAACTTTCGCCAAGCCGCCCTCTCGAAGTACAGTTCCACCAGCCGCGCCCGCTGGGCTTCGGTAAGACCGTTCTTCACCGGCCGGTTTTCGTGGTCGTCGTGATTGTTCCTCATTGCCCGAGCACTCCCATGCTGGTTAGCAGGGCAAACGCCTCAGCCCTGACGTGCTGGTCGCTGGACTCGCGCAGCGCCGCCATGCAGGTGTCGGTTATGAGCTTGCGGTCAGCCCCATCGTCGGCATCCAAGCCTGCCGCCAACTTCTCGGGGGGCATCCTCATGTGCGCCAACATCTCGGGTAGAGACATTGGAAGAACCCGAATGATGACGGGGCGGTCATGGACGATCCGGCGCGCAAAGCCCTCAGCTATCCGCACCGCCCTATCGTACTGGTCTATCGGCTCCACGAAGACGCGCTTGCCGTCAAGCGTGGTCATGACAAACAGGTCGCCCGGTCCTGGCGCCATGGTAGCGACGCGATTGCTGCCCGTGGTCCAAAGGTCGTGTTCTGAAAGATGCATCAGGCTACCTGCTTGGCTTCGAGAATGATGAGTCGCTGTTCCAATTCCTCGACTGACCGAATGGTCGAGACAGACTGAAGGCAGGCGATGAGGGTCTTGCCGGTCTCGGGGTCCACCTTCCCCTCAGCAACAGCTTGAAGGATTTGCTGCGCCTGCTCCGACAGAGGCACGTCGGGGTTCAATTCGAACTGCACGCGCTCGCTGTTCGCCTTCAACGGCGGGCATACCCGCGCTAGGATCAGAGAGCATGCTTGAAGGTCACCCGCCTTCGCGGCCTCAATGGCGACGCGCAGTACTTCCGGCGCTTCATCCGCTAGCGCCTGGGTCATCTTGGTCCTTCGATCTAAAACTCCAGGGGGCCTGCCCCTCGGGTTGGGTGATGGGCCGCCTTTCGTCCAGGCCGGGTTTCCCCGCTTGGGAAAGGCGGCCCATCACCCAACCCG